>Ga0114129_10006201_pt1 | contig 16957 bp, 13 predicted proteins | sample RhiMetdeltSRZDD1_FD_80071 | JGI IMG/M metagenome (GOLD analysis project Ga0114129, IMG submission 80071) | Populus rhizosphere microbial communities from Tennessee, USA - Rhizosphere MetaG P. deltoides SRZDD1 (version 2) (version 2) | ecosystem: Host-associated > Plants > Roots > Rhizosphere >... | reverse complement strand
TCGCGCGGCACCTGGGCCACAGCTCCGGATGGAGCCGCGCCGGGAAGAAGCGCGATCAGCCAGTGTAGCTGCGGCCGAAGGACGACTCGACTGAGGGATCCGGGCACGCAGGCGAATATACCGTCGTTGGGTGGAGTTACTGCCAGGAGGTTCTATGCGTGTCCCGGTTCTCGGTCTGCTTTCCCCTGCGGTGGTGGCTGCGATGATGGCTGCGGCTCCACCCGCTCATTCGCAGACCATCGCCCTGCCACTGCGAGGCGAAGGCGAGTTTACGCTTCCCGACAAGCAGATCGACGTACGATCCGGCTCGGTCCTGCTGAACGCCGACAGCAGCGTGAAGGTCTTCTTCATCGATGCCGGTACCCTGCTTACCGCATTCGTCGGCGAGTGGCGGCGCGCCGACACCCGCACCGTTGAGTTCGCGGTGCTCGATGTTCCCGGGCAGCGCAACGTGAAAGGGAGCGGCCGCATTCACTTCCGCACCGACGGGGCAATCGACGCGCTCGATGTACGCGGACAGGCCGACGGCCGTGAGTTCTCTGCGCGGTTCGACAACGGGATGACCACGGCGGCAGTCTCCACATCCGAGCTGCGCGTATCGCGCCAGGATCCGTCCCCCCGCCAAGGTTCCCGGGCTGCCCAGGCCCCCCGCCAGGACTCCGAAGAATGGCCGTGGGGCGGCTCATTGTACCTGGTCGACGTAACGCGGCGAGGCGAGGGGGTTCTGCAGAACTCCGAGGGCGCCGAGTATCACTTCGACCGCGCTCGACTCGTGCTCGGCGAGAATGATGAGTTTCAGCTGACCATCGTTGGCGATACCAAGATGGTGCTGGCCGGAACCTGGAGCGGCGACCTGCGGTTTGGGCCGGTGCCACTGGAGCTGCGCGAGGCGTTCGGCGGAAAGGTCGAGGGTATGGGGCGCGTGTGGATTCGCGACCGATCGTGGGACCGCGATTTCACGCTCGAGCGCATCGAGCTCGACGGCTGGAGCAACGGCCACCGGTTCACGATGTACTTCGAGGCAAAAACGCCTCCGGGGGACGCTGGGAGTCAATGAGCCGGGGCTTAGTCCCGGTGCCGCTGCACGGCCGGTCCTACGTCCCGGTCCAGGTTCCAGGCGGTGTTGATGAGTCCGACGTGGGTGAAGGCCTGCGGGAAATTGCCGAGCATTCTGCGCGACACGGGGTCGTATTCTTCCGCGAGGAGCCCGACGTCGTTCCGGAGTGAGAGCAGCCGCTCGAAGATCTCGCGGGCCTCATCGACGCGTCCCTGAAGGGCCAGGTTGTCGGCCAGCCAGAAGGTGCAGGGAAGAAACGCGCCTTCGCCCGGCGGCAGCCCATCCACGTCCGGCACCGTGTGGTAACGGGCGACCAGACCGTCGCTCATGAGTTGTTTCTGGATCGCGCTCACGGTGCCCAGAACCCGGGGGTCGTCGGCCGGGAGAAAACCGACCAGCGGCATCATGAGCAGGCTCGCGTCCAGCAGTTTGGAGCCGTAGTACTGCACGAATGCTCCGAGCCCGGGATCGAAGCCGTGCTCGAGGACGTCGGCGTGAATCGCCGCGCGAAGATGCCGCCATCGTTCCACCGGCCCTTCCTGCCCGAACCGCTCCACTGCCTTCACTCCCCGATCTACCGCGACCCACGCCATCATCTTCGAGTGGGTGAACGGCCGCCGCGGCCCGCGTACCTCCCAGATCCCTTCGTCGGGATCCTTCCACACGGACGCGACGAATTCGATCATTGCCCGCTTGACCTGCCACGCATTCTCGTCCGGCGGGATGCCGGCTCGCGCGGCGCAGTAAAGCGAGTCGCACACTTCGCCGTACACGTCGAGCTGGAATTGTTTGCTCGCGGCATTGCCGACACGCACCGGTGCCGAGCCCTTGTAGCCGGGCAGCCAGGGCAGCTCCGACTCGGGTAGCAGGCGCTCACCTTTTACCCCATACATCATTTGAGCATGGTCGGGGCGCCCGGCGACAGCACGCACCAGCCAGGTCCTCCAGGCCTCCGCTTCCTCTTTATAGCCACCAACCATGAGGGCGTAGAGCGCAAAAGTGGCGTCGCGCAGCCAGCAGTAGCGGTAGTCCCAGTTCCGGTTGCCACCGAGCTGTTCCGGGAGCGAGGTCGTCACCGCCGCGACCAACCCGCCGGTGGGGGCGTAGGTCAGGGCTTTGAGGGTGATCAGAGATCGGACGACGGGTTCGGCCCACTTTCCCTTGTAGCCGCAGCGGCCGGACCACTCCCCCCACCACGCTTCGGTTTCCCGAACCGCGACGTCCGCGTCAGGTGCAGCGGGTTCCGGCTTGTGCGAGGGAAAGCAGGTCAGCGTGAACGGCACGCACTCACCGGGCCCTACGGAAAACTCGGCGACCGTGGTGAAGTCCTTCCCTTCGAGCGGCACCGGAGTGCGCAGGCGAAGCCCATTGGCGCCCCCGATCGCGACGATCCCATCGTCCCGGCTGCGCACCCACGGGATGAGTGAGCCGAAGTCGAACCGGATCACCAGCTCGAATCGCATAGGCACGTTTCCGCGTCGACCTTCGACGAAACGAACCACGTGGGGCGTTTCGGTTCGCACCGGCATGCAGTCGATTATGGCGACCACACCCGCGTCAGTCTCGAATTCGGTCTCGAGCACGAGTGTGCCGGGTCTGTAGCGGCGTCGGACCTGCCTGATGGGTGCTGCGGGCGCGATCAGCCAGCGGCCGTGCTCCGGCGTGCCGAGCAGGGCCGCGAAGCAGGCGGGCGAGTCGAAGCGGGGAACGCAGAGCCAGTCGATCGACCCGTCGCGGCCTACCAGGGCCGCGGTCTCGCAGTCCCCGATAAGGCCGTAATCCTCGATGGGAAGCGGCACGTCTTGTGGGGCGGCCGCCGGTTACTTCCGCCGAGCCCGCGTTCTTGCTGCCTTCTTCGCTGCAGCTGACCGACCGCGCTTGCCTTTGGTCCGCGCGGCCTTCCGTGCCGCCGCGGATCTGCTGCTCGCGCTCCGACGGCGTGCTGCCGAGCGAGCCTGTCTCGAGAGGGCTCGGCGCGACGCGGCACTACGGGGTTCGCGCTTGAGCGCCCGCTCGATGCCACGGGATCGCCTGCGAGACGGCTTCTTTCTTCGGCTGCTCTGGCCCTTGCGGTACGCGCTTTCCGCACTCTTGCGGGTCCTTCTCGACGTCGTGCCCTTCTTCGGCGGACGCAGCTTCACGCCGGCGCGCCGGGCCTTCGACAAGCCGATCGCGATCGCCTGCTTGGTGGAGCGGGCGCCGTGTTTACCCTCCCGGATGTGATGTATTTCCTCCCGCACGAACTCGCCTGCCTGGGTGGAGGGCGATTTTCCTTCACGAGCGTCTTCGTGGGCACGCTCCATTGTCTCTTTCTCTGGCATGGGTACCTCCTGTGGGGTGCCCTGTATCGTGCCCAACGGATGGATGAGGGGCCGTGGCATGGATCACGAATTCCCGACCCCATAGAGGTCCATCTTCATACCTCCTCGGGGGCGAAGGGTGATCGTTGGCTGGAGCGCGACTGCATGTCCCGGGGCGAGACGGGGACGCCAGCGTCGCGCCAGGGTCGCGAGCACGAGCACCCCCTCGAGCCACGCGAACTGCTCGCCGATGCAGACGCGCGCGCCGCCGCCGAAGGGAAAGTAGGCGAATCGGGGCCGCGCCGCTCGGGCCACCTCGGTCCAACGGTCCGGATCGAAACGGTCCGGTTCGGGAAAAAAGCGGGCGTCGCGTTGGGTGACCCACTGGCTTGCCAGAACGATCGAGTCCCTTGGTATCCGGTATCCCGCGACCTCGTAGTCCTCGATCGCACGCCGGCCGATCACCCACGCCGGCGGATAAAGCCGCATTGACTCGGCCAGGACCTGCCAGGTGTAGACCAGGCGGTGCATGTCCTCAGCTACGGCGCTCCGGCCGCCGAGAACCTGATCGATCTCCGCATGGAGACGGGTTTCGACTGCGGGATGCTGGCTGAGCAGGTACCAGGTCCAGGTAAGGGCGTTTGACGTTGTCTCGTGTCCGGCCAGAAAGAGGGTCATCGCTTCATCGCGAACCTGCCGATCGCTCATCCCGCCGCTTCCCTCATCGTCCTGAGCCATCAGAAGCATGGAGAGCAAATCGCCCCGGTCCTCGCCGGTGCTCCGGCGGTCCTTGATCAGCCCGTAGATCGTGGCGTCGAGGCGCTCTCTGGCCTTGAGAAAGCGCCAGGTCGAAGGCAGGGGCAGACGCTCGAGCAACGGAGCAAACGGTAGGGTGGTGAAGCTACGGAACAGTTCCATGGAGGTCGCGATTGCCTGCCCGATCTCCCGGGCCTGGTCCTCCACCTCGGTATTGAACAGGGTCTTGCCCACGATGCCGAGCGTAAGTCGCATCATCTCCTGGTGAATGTCGACGACCGGAGGCGTGGGTGTTTGGGCGACGAGCCGGGACCAGCGCTCGGAGGTGCGTTCAGCATGCTGCACCATGGCGCTCGCGTATGAGGCAATCCGCTGCGAGTGGAAGGCGGGTTGCATCAGCCGGCGCTGCCGCCGATGGAACTCGTCTTCACTGGTCAGCAGCCCCTCGCCCAGGAGATGCTTGGCTAACTCGAGGCCGCGACCCTTGTGAAAGCGACGCTGCTCGGTGACGAGCAGGTCCTTGATCAGATCCGGATGGTTGAGGAGGTGAACCCGGCGATTACCCAGCCGGACCAAAGAGACGTCCCCGTAGTCACGGGCCATGCGCTGGAGGAGCCCCAGCGGGTCGCGCCGAAACGCAAGGAGCAGCTGACCGGGGAAGCGCGCTGTGGGACCCGGAGGAGGGCAGAGGCCAGTCACGCGAGAGACGAATGGGACTTCGAATTATATGCTGGTGGTGAGCCCGTTCACTTGAGGTAGGCGTATGCTGCCAGGGTCAGGAACTCGGGAAATTCGGCCGCCGAAAAGAGCTGATCCAGCAGCGTCGCCGCGTCGCGGAGACGCCCCGGAGTCCCTTCGGCTTCCAGGCGAGCTAGCGTGTCGGCCAAACGGGCGCGACAGCGCTCGACCGTCACCGGCTCACCCGTCTCGGTCCGCACACTGTGTCGGATCCACTGCCAGAGCTGCGCGCGAGCAATCTCGGCTGTCGCCGTGTCTTCCATCAGGTTGTTGATGGCGACGGCACCCGACCCCTCGAGCCAGCGGGCCAGGTATTGCAGCCCGACCGAGATGTCGTTGTCGACGCCCGCTTCTGTAATCCTTCCGCCCGGGACGCGTACGTCGAGCAGCTCGGCTTGACCTACTCGAACGTCGGTTCGCTGGCGCTCCTTCTGGTGTGGCTGGCCACCGAGGCGGTCCTCGAAGACTTCGGCCACCACCGGTACCAGGTCCGGATGTGCCACCCAGGCGCCGTCGTAGCCATCCGCCGCTTCGCGTCCCTTGTCTTCGCGCACCCGCGCGAGGGCCGACGCGTTCACCTCGGGATCCTTTCGACTGGGTATGAACGCCGCCATGCCGCCGATAGCGTGAGCGCCGTGCCGGTGACAAGTCGAGACCAGCAGCTCTGTGTACGCCCGCATGAACGGAACCGTCATGGTGAGCTGAGACCGGTCCGGGAGCACGAACTCGGGGCGATCCCGGAAGTTCTTGATGACGCTGAACAGGTAGTCCCAACGGCCGGCGTTGAGGCCGGCCGCATGATCGCGCAGCTCGTAGAGGATCTCATCCATTTCGAATGCCGCGAGAATCGTCTCCACCAGAACGGTGGCGCGAATGGACCCGCGGGGAATCCCCAGTGTGTCCTGCGCGAACTCGAAGATCTGGTTCCAGAGCCGGGCCTCGAGGTGGCTCTCGAGCTTGGGCAGATAGAAATACGGTCCGCTTCCCCGCGCGAGGAGCTCCGCGGCATTGTGGAAGAAGTACATGCCGAAGTCGAAGAGACTGGCGGCCATGATCCGGCCGTCCAGAACGACGTGCTTCTCGTGCAGGTGCCAGCCACGCGGGCGAACCACCAGCGTGGCCAATCGCTCACCCAGACGATAGGCCTTGCCCTCGGGACTGGTGTAGCTCAGGACGCGGCGCACTGCGTCCATGCAGTTCACCTGGCCAGCAATCACGTTTGTCCAGGGCGGCGACAGGGCATCCTCGAAGTCCGCCATGAACACCTGCGCGCCCGAATTGAGCGCGTTGATCATCATCTTCTGCTCGACCGGTCCGGTGATCTCTACCCGCCGGTCGGTGAGGTCGGCAGGGGATGGCGCCACGATCCAATCCCCCTCGCGCACTGCGCGCGTGTCGGGGAGGAAATCGGGCAATGCGCCGGCGCGAACCCGCCGTTGCACCTCGCGCCGCCGAGCGAGGATCCGATCTCGCTCCGACCCGAATCTGCGACCAATCGCGGCCACGAAGCGAAGGGCGTCGGCTGTGAGTACCCGATCAGCGCCGGGCACGGCGTCGGCCAGGATTTCGATTCCCGTAGGTGTGGCTGGGCGGCTTGGTGCCATCCGAGATCTCCAGGTTACAGATTGGTGCACCGCAACGTTCGCTAGGGAAGCGGCGCCCGGAAAGGGGACGCGGCGCCCGACCTCAGTCGCCGAGTATAGTCGCGCCGCGTCGCATCATGAATCAGGAGGGAGTCCCGGCTCTGGCGTCCTGTTACGAACGGGCAGTAGCTTGGGTTCCATATCAGCCCGCAAGGGTCACGTGAGACATCCGTCCTCGATTCTCGGAGCCGGTGGACTGCTGCTGGCGCTTGGCTGTGGAGACGCCGGGATGGCGCCGCCTCCCGGGGGCGACGGCCAGCGTCTCGCCGCGGAGTTCGAGCGACTGGCGGACTCGGTTGCCGGCGGCGGTTTCTCACCGACGGCGGAAGCGCTCCGCCACGCGGCGCAGATCGTACGCCTGGCCGGGACCGCGACGTCTGTGACACTCACGATCGACGGCTCCACTCGGCAATTCCTCGCCGTGGCCGAGCAGATCGACTTCCCCAATCTCGTCTGCAGCTCGCCGTCCGACACCGGCAGTGCGGTGCCGGGCGACAGCGTCGTGCCGATGCCGATGCCCTCGGTGGCCCGGGGCCCCGAAACCGGTGACTGCACCGTCGCCGACACCACCTCGATGCGCACGCTCATCGCCTGGGAGCCTGAGCGCATGGCCGAGGTGGTTCGCATCGTGTCCTCCGCCGGCAGCGGGACAGTGGAGCCGGGCGTGCCCGATGTGATGGTGAGCCTGCCCGCCAACGGCGTGACCGGCAGTTCTTCTCCGCCGGGCGCGCCCACGGACTCGGCGGGTGGCGGGATTGACGGCGGTTTTCCCGGATTCATGGGCGAGTATCTGGTACGTGACGTCGGCAGCTGGTGGGCCATGGAAGGCGAGCAGCACAACGCGCTCGCGGCGCTCGCCGGGGCGTGCACCGACGAGCGGGCTACCTTCGACTGGGCCGAATTCCGCTGCAGCGCGGCGCGATTCCAGTTCGACTTCACGATGCGGGTCGAGCCGCTGCGCTACGAGCCGCTGACGCAATCGACCGCACGCCGCGACCCGGCGGCTGGCAACGTCGAGGGAAGCCACGTTCTCCAGATGTCGCCGACCAACATCAACGGTGTGCGACTGACCGTGATCGCATGGACGCCGCCATCGCTTCCTCCGGTTCCGCCGCCCGGGCCGCTCCCGCCTGACTCGGCCATTTCTCATCCCTAGGCTGGCTTACTTTCGCCGCACGGCGATTGTGCCGTAGAACGGGATCAGCGACTCCTCGCTCACCTCCACTCGCTGCCCGGCCGGCTCTGACTCGAGAGCGGGGCCAGCCAGCGGGTCGTAGCAATTCTGGATCGGGGATGGAGTCAGCCGGCTCCTGAATTGAGGCGGCAGGAAAGCGCCGAGCCTGGCGATGAGATCGAGGTGAGCGATCCCGGCCTCTTCGCCGGCCGCTTCGCTTAACGAGTCCCAAGGGGTCACGCATACCCTCTGGGTGGGTACTGCGGGTTGTGCGGTGCCCAGGCTGGCACGGACAAGGGCACAGCTCGAACCCCGGTCCGCGGTCACTGTGATCTGCACTCCTGGCCGGGTAATCCAGTGATAACTCACCTCCAGATTCGGGCCGGTGCTTCCCGGTGGGGCGCAGATGCGCCACGCGACGGGCGAGGTAGCGTTAGGCTCGAGCATCGCCCAGATCTCGAGGCCGTCGAGCGATTGGTACGGGGGCGGACCGCGACCCTGCAGTCGGGCCAGGCTGGTGATGAGGAAATTGGGGAAGGGTTCCGCGGCGGGGTCGGCAAGTCGCGAAGGGTCGTTGAAAGCGAGCGCCTTGGCCGAATCAGGGTGATAGCGCTGCGTTTCCCGATAGGGATTGTAGAACGCATCCACGACGGTCGCGCCACCATTAAGCCGAGCCACAGCCAGGAAGGTGATTGGATGGAGCTCGGTCTGATAGTTCTGGTGTCCGCAATCGACGACCCAGTTGCCCATGACGAGGATCCGCGAGCCCTGGTCCGGCACGAAGCGGGTTTGGATGCGGCTTTGGGCGCGCTTCGCCATGGCTTCCCACAATTCACCGGTTGGCGGGCCCGCAGCCTGAACCTCGTGAGGCAGCTGCCCGTCCGACAGCTCGGCGTGAAGCGCTCCGGCCACGACGCCACGCTGCTGCGCGGCCCTCTCATATGGCGGATCGAGCACGATGTCCATAGTGAAATCCGACCCGAAGGTATGGTCGGGCGGAAAATCCTCGTTGATCAGCGAGACATTGGTCGCCGCACCCGAGACCATGACCTCGCTGGGCGAGGGATTGATGTCCGCGAGTCGGAAGGGGACCTGGGACCGGAGCAGACTGCCCTGGACGAACTCGGACAGGAAGCCACGGTCGGACGAGCCACACACCTTTTTGGGATCTCCAGACGGCAAGCTCCCATTGGCGCCAGTGGCGGCCTCATCGTCGAGTGCAAGGACGGGTTGATCGGGAGCGGGACCGGTGATATCAGAACCTGCGTGATCGCCGCCGCACGCCGAGAGCGCGATGAGTACGGTGGTCACGGCGAGTGCAAAATGAGACGAAGGAGTGGCTTCGCGCATGACGCGTCCCGCTCAATTCACCTCAACATGAGAGGCCCGGGAGGGAGACTCAGTGATCGCGCTTCCAGTGGCCGTGAGCGGAACGGCGATACCGCGACACGGTGGCATGGGCGTGGTATCATGGCTGATGCCGGCGTCCGACCAGCAGCACGGCACGTCGGTTTCGTATATCAGTGCTCTGCAATGGAAAGGTCGGTCGCCATGAGACTTCCCAGGATCGTCTCTCCATCCGAGTGGAAAGCAGCCCACGACCGGCTGCTCGAGAAGGAGAAGGCTCACACCCGCGCCGGCGACGCCCTGGCGGCGGAGCGCCGCCGGCAGCCGATGGTACGCATAGAGAAGGACTACGTCTTCGAAGGTCCCAACGGCGAGGTGAGCCTGCTCGACCTGTTCGAAGGCCGGCGCCAGCTCATCGTCTACCACTTCATGCTCGCGCCGGGCGTCGACGGCTGGCCCGAGGCCGGCTGCCCCGGCTGCTCAATGGTCGCCGATCAGGTGGCCAATCTCGCTCACCTCCACGCGCGGGACACCTCGTTCGTATTCATCTCCCGCGGAGCCTACGCCAATCTGGAGCGCTATCGCGAGCGCATGGGGTGGGACATCCCCTGGTATTCCTCCGGCGGCACCGATTTCAACGACGACATGGGCGCCACCACGGAGCACGGCGAGACCCACCTGTTGAGTGTCTTCTTACGCGACGGTTCCAGCATCTACCGGACCTATTTCACAGGCGGACGCGGCGTCGAAGCACTGGGTCCGGTCTGGAGTTTTCTCGATCTCACTCCGCTGGGGCGCCAGGAGAGCTGGGAGGACTCACCCGAGGGCTACCCGCAGACTGCGCCCTATCAGTGGTGGCGCAGGCACGACGAATACGAGGACGCGGTGCGGGAGTCCCGGAGATGAGCAGGCTGCGCTTCAACATCACCATGTCGCTCGACGGGTACGTCGCCGGACCCAATCAGAGCCTCAAGCACCCGCTGGGCGAGGGAGCCGAACATCTCCACGACTGGGCGGTCAGGACGAGGGCGTTTCGGGAGATTCACGGCGACAGGGGCGGGGGAGAGGCGGGGGTTAACGACGACATCATCCGCGAGACGTTCGACAACATCGGGGCGACCATCATGGGCCGGAACATGTTCGGCGGAGGGCCTGGCCCATGGCGGGTCGAACCCTGGACCGGCTGGTGGGGGAAGAACCCTCCCTTCCACACGCCGGTCTTCGTGCTCACCCATCACACTCGCTCGCCGCTCGAGATGGAGGGCGGGACGCGGTTCATCTTCGTGACCGACGGGATCGAGACCGCCCTCGCCCAGGCGAAGAAGGCTGCCGGCAAGAAGGACGTGTCGCTCGGCGGCGGAGCCAACGTCGCGCAGCAGTATATGGCCGCGGGCCTGATTGACGAGATGGAGCTGCACGTCGTGCCTCAGCTCCTCGGCGGAGGTGAGCGACTGTTCAAGAACCTCGACGATGCGAAGGTGAGGCTCGACCCGACTCGCACCGTCGAGGGGCCGGGAGTGACCCACCTCAAGTATCGAGTGCTCAAGTAGGCCATCGCTTCGCGGGACGTTGTAGTCAGAACTTGATCGACGCAATCCACGGCGCCGAGGCGATCGTGCCAAGGTTCAGCTCGGGCAGCTTGGCCCGCAGGTCGCCCATGTTCTTGATCTGGTTCTCCACGAGATACGACTGGGTGACCAGGACACCGGGGAACATCACTTCCTTCTTGCCAAGCTGACCGGATAACTCGAGGGCCAGCGTCCGGGTGACGGCGGCGCCGACGGCGCTCGGGTCGGTGGTGGCGGTCGCCTTCCAGGGACTGTCCTTCCTGGTCATCACGTCGATGTCGGCATTCGAGATGTCGATCCCGTATGCGGCGACCTTGGTGCCCAGCTTGTTCTGCTCGATGGCCGAGACGGTGCCTTTGGTGAGCTCGTCGTAGGGAGCAAAGATCGCCTTCACGCCAGGGTTCGCCTTGAGCGCGCGGTCGGCAAGCTTTGCGTTGTCCTTCGCGACTTCGTGGCTGAACTTGCCCACGGCAAACTTCTGCTTCCACTTATGGTCCGCCACGAACTTCTTCCAGACCACATCCCGCCGCTCGAGCGGTGCGATGACGAACGGGTTGACATAGCCAACCGGAACGCCATCACCAATGTCCTTCGCCATCTGGGTGAGCACCAGGCCGGCGAGATCTGCATCGTTCTGCTTGGTCTCGACCGCCTTGGGAGCGCACTCGAGCACCTTCACGTCGTACACCACTACGGCGATCCCGCCGTCGGTCGCCTGGTTGATCAGCGGGCACAGGCTCTCGGACCGGCCATGGTCCACAATGATGCCGGTGACTCCGGACGCGATCGCGGCTTTCATGTCGGCGGCCTGCTTGGCGTCATCGGCCTGCGCGTCGTGGAGCTGCATCTCGAAGCCGATGGAGTCGGCCTGCTGCCGCGCGCCTTTGGTCCACTGCTCGAAGTAATCGCCCGCGCCGCTGTACTGCACCAGGGCGATCTTCACCGGGCCCTTATCGAAGGGCGCGGGCTTCTGCGGCGCCGCGGCCGTTGCAGGGCCGTCGGCCGTATCCTGCCGCTCACGGTCGCCGCTCTTGGAGCACCCGAGAAGAGCGAGCGCGGTGCACACACTCAATCTGGAAAGCATATGGCTGCTCATGGTCCCGCCTGTTTTGGGGGATCTGGTGTCTGCTGACGGTAGACAGCATATGCCGCCTGCCCTTAGAAAGCGCCAGGGGGCGGGTCCATGGTGAGCAGAACGGCGGGCTAGATCACTTTGACCTGTCCTTAAGCGGACCGTATGTTCTCTGTCGAGCCACCGGTTCCGGTGGCGGCGCTTCAAGAGATGCCCGCGCGTGAACACCGCAATCGGGGAGTTGATCCGCACAGCCGAGGCAGGCAACGGGGCGGCGGCGAACGAGTTGTTCGCCACGCTGTACCGTGAGCTGCACACGATTGCCGAGCGCCAGCTTCGGCAAGGCGGCTCGGACCTGAGCCTCGGCACGACGACCCTCCTCCATGAGGCGTACCTCGACATCGCCGCGCGCGAGGGTCTCCATTTCGTCGATCGGCCCCACTTTCTGGCCTATGCCTCGCGCGCGATGCGCGGGCTCATGATCGACTACGTCCGTCGGCGGCGGGCCAAGAAGCGCGGCAGGGAATTCCAGATCGTCCAACTTCATGAGCAGCCGGACGGCAGCGGCGATGCCCCGATCACTGAGCCGCTGGAGCAGCTTGCCGACGCGCTCGAACTGGTCGGCGAGGTTGATCCAGCCCTCGCCCAGCTGGTCGACCTTCACTTCTTTTGCGGGTTCTCGTTCGTAGAGATTGCGGCCCTGCGCGAGGTCTCCGAGCGCACCGTTCGCCGGGACTGGCGCAAGGCTCGGCTGTTGCTCCACGGCGCACTCCAGGAGCCCTAGGCCGCGGCTGCCGGCAGACCCCTTATGACCCCTATGTCGAAGGAGTTGCTCGCTCGGTTACATCCCCTCGTGAATCGCGCTCTTGAGCTCGAGCCGGCCGCACGGGCTGCGTGGCTTGCGGAAGTGCGGAGCGAACAGCCGACCGTGGCCGCAAAGCTCGAAGCACTGCTCGCCCGAGAAGCTGAGCTCGACGCACACGGCTTCCTGGAAGACGCCGAGTTGATCGAGCTGCTCGCTCTGTCACCACCGCTCGCCGGCCGCCGAGTGGGTGCGTACACCATCGAGCGCCAGCTCGGACAGGGTGGCATGGGTACGGTCTGGCTGGCTCGACGAAGCGACGGGCGCTACGAGGGCAAGGCGGCAGTCAAGCTGTTGAACCTCGCGTTGGTCGACCCAGTGGGCAGTGCTCGATTCCGCCGGGAGGGCACCGCGCTCGCCCGCCTGACCCATCCCAACATTGCACGCCTGATCGATGCCGGAGTGACGGAGGAGGGCCAGCCGTTCCTGGTCCTCGAGTACGTCGAGGGTTGTCGCATCGACGCCTATTGCAACCAGGAGCGTCTTCCCCCGGAGCAGCGGCTCGAGCTGTTCCTGCAAGCGCTGGATGCCGTCGCCCATGCGCACGCGAATCTGATCGTTCACCGCGATATCAAGCCGTCCAACATCCTGGTCACGGGAGATGGCGGCGTGAAGCTGCTCGACTTCGGAATCGCCAAGCTGCTGGAGTCGGAGGCGGGCTCAGGGGAGCACTCAGTGCTCACGGAACTGGGAGGGGTCGCGCTCACGCCCGAGTACGCGGCGCCGGAGCAGGTGACGGGTGGGGCTGTCACGACCGCCACCGACGTCTACGCGCTGGGCGTGCTGTTGTACATCCTCCTTTCCGGGCGGCACCCGACTGGCGAAGGGTGCCGCTCGAGCGCCGAGCATCTTCGCGCGATTGCGGATACCGATCCGCTCCGGCTGAGCGCCGCCGCCGCCACCTCCGAGCGGTTGCGGCGCCTGTATGCGGGCGATCTCGACAACATCGTCGCTAAGGTGCTCAGGAAGGATCCCGCCGAGCGGTATCCGACGGTGCAGGCTTTTGGCGAGGACCTGCGGCGTTATCTGAGGCACGAGCCGGTCAGCGCGCGGCGCGATACGGTGCAATATCGGCTCGGGAAGTTCGTCCGCCGGAACCGGACATCGGTAACGCTCGGCGTGCTCGTGCTGGCAGCGTTGCTCGCGGGTCTGGCGGGCACGATTGCCGAGGCGCGGGCGGCGGCGCGTGAGGCCCACGCCGCAGAAGGAGAGCGGGACTTCGCGCTCCGCGCGCTCTCGCGGGCACAGACTGTCAACGAGCTGAACCATTTTCTGCTGAAGGACGCGGCGCCATGGGGGAAGCCGTTTACCGTTGGCGACCTCCTCGCGCGGGCCACCAGGCTGCTCGACCACCAACGCGCGGAATCCGATGCTGATCGAGTAGAAATGCTCACCGCGATTGGCCGTGAATACGGTACGCTCGACCAGAGCGCTCGAGCCCGTGAGCTGCTGGAACGCGCCTATGCCCAGTCCCGCACGCTAGCGGACCCCTCGACCCGGGCGAATGCTGCCTGCAACCTGGCGCCTGCGCTGAGCGAAGCGGGCGAGCGTGTCAGGGCTGAGCAACTCATCAAGGAGGGGCTGGACGAGCTTCCAGATGAGCCTCAGTTCGCGCTGGATCGGATTACCTGTCTCTGGCTCGGGACAGAGGTTTCGATCGATAACGGCAGCATGGAGAGCGTTCCACGGGCTCGAGCGGCACTGGCACTCTTCCAGCACGTTCCGTTTCCGCCGGCAGCGCTCGAGCCATCGCTGCTGGAAAATCTCGCCGAAGCCTACCGAGTCTCCGGGCAGTTCGGCCTGGCGGTAAAGGCGTACGGGCGCGCGTCGGATCAGCTCACGGCCCTGGGACGGGACAGTACCCAGGCTGCGGGCACCGTCTACAACGACTGGGCGTTGTCGCTGACCCAGATTGGGCAGCCGCTCAAGGCCGAATCGCTGTTTCGAAAAGCGGTGGCGATCTCGAGCGCGGATCAAAGCGGACGCTCCGTGTCGCCCGTCCTTTTGACAAACCTCGCAAGGTCCCTGCTCGAGTTGGAGCGGCTACCTGAAGCGGAAGAGGTGGCGGAGAGGGCCTATGGGGACGCCCGGCGTGCGGGCGACGAGGCCACGGTCAACCAGTGCCTGCTGGTGCGCGCAGCGATTTATCGAGAGCAGGGTGCGCTCGCCCGGGCGGACGCGATGCTGGCGGAAGTCGAGCCCCGGCTCAGGCGGATGCTGCCGCCGGGTCACTATGCGTTCGCACGAGTTGGCGTAGAGCGCGCTCTCCTCGCCGAGGCCCGCGGTGATATCGCTGGTGCAGGAGCCTCACTAGATCGGGCACTAGAGGTTCTCGAGGCAAACGTGAGAACCCATCAGCAGGGCGGCTTCGCGCGGGCCGACGTATTGCGGCACCGAGCCGACCTCAACCTCAAGCTGGGCCGGCTCGCCGAGGCGGAGCATGACGCCGAGCAGTCGCTCGAGCTGCTCAATGAGCAGCAGGGCCCCGGGCTGTTGTCGGCGAACGTCGGGCGGGCGTACTTGAGCCTGGGCCAGGCCCTCGAGGCTCAGGGCCGCACCAGCGATGCGCAGCGCGCGTTCGCAGCCGCGGTGGCGCAGCTCGAGCCGACGTTGGGTCCGGAGCATCCGGTCACGGGTCAGGCGCGAGCGCTAGCGGCGCTACCGACCGCGCAGCACTAGAGGCGCGGCCAGTACCAGTCTGCGCGCAGACGGCGTTGCTATCGGCCGAGGTGGGCGGCCGCGTAGCCCCTCCACGGCCGCCATCGATCGGCAATGCGCAGCAACTCACGCGCGCCGCTGACCCCGGCGGCTCTCTGGAGGGATCGGTCGGTGGATGGGAAGGCGTCGGGCCAGTGGAGTGCGCGCATTGCGATCGCCGCCGCAGTACTCGCGTCGATGCCTTGGATTTGCTTGAGGGCCTGCAGCGTAGAAGGGACATCCGCACCGGGCTCGAGCCGGAGCGTCGATTGCGCGACGGCGGCGCCCAGCGTCGCCAGGGCCTCTGCCTGACGGTGGGGCACGCCGAGGTCCGAGAGAAAGGCCGGGCCCGCGGCGGCGACGCGATCCGCTTTGAGCGAGAGCCGGTCCAGCCCCGCGACCTCAGTCTCCAGTAGCTCGCCGAGTGCCCCCGTGACTCGGCCCAGCAGATCACAGCCGAGCAGATTTCGCGCAGCAACCTCGAATCCATCGAACGCACCGGCCAGCCTGAGTCCCGGGTGGCGTCTCACTAGAAAGGCCAAGCCGCTATCCGCGAGGTGGCGGTCGATCACCGCCGGCTCCGCATCGAGATCGAGCAGATGCCGGAGCCGAGCGAGGAGCGGCATGAGCGCGGGCAGTAGCGAGACCGAGAGATCCACGTTCAGGTGCGCACCTCGCGCTGCGGGTGCAAGAGAGACCACTCCGCCACACCCATCCAACGCAACTGTCCTGGTGTAGCGGGACCCGTCCACCAGGCCGACACCCGACGGCGTGTCACCGGCAATCGTGGCGAGCAGCGCGTCCCACGCGAGCGGCGCGCGGTAGCCGAGCGTGAGCCGTACCCAGTCGCCCGGCGCACCCGCCGGCGTCGCATCGGGAACCGCACGACGAGGCCGCCGGCGCAGCACACTCGGGCTCATCCGGTATCGCTGGCGAAACACCGAGTTGAACCGCCGCAAGCTTTGGAATCCGCTCGCGAACGCCACGCGGGTGACCGGCAGCCCCGTGTCGGTGAGCAGGCACTTGGCCAGAAGCAGGCGGTGAGTCTGTGCCAGCTCCACGGGCGAGACGCCCAGCTCGCGCCCCATTGCACGGCGGAGGTGTCGCTCGCTCACGCCGAGCTCGCGGGCCAGGTCGCCCACGCCCTGGCCGTTGAGTGCCCCGGCCGCGATCCGCATCGCCGCTGTCCGCGCGACACGAGGCACCGCGTCGCACAGCGCCCGACCCGGGGCCAGCTCGGGCCGGCACCGCATGCACGGGCGGTACCCATCCCGCTCGGCTGCGGCGGCCGACTCGAAGAACCGCCTCCGCTCGGGATAGGTAACGCGCGCGGGACAGACCGGCCGGCAGTAGATCCGCGTCGTTGTAATTCCGACGAAAAACACTCCATCGAACCGCGGATCGTGCGACGCGATCGCTCGGCTGCAGGCTCCCGGATCGAGCAGCGCGTGACTCATGGCCTCATTGTCCCCCGACCGGCGTGGCCACGAACGTCAGGATGTTGCCGGTCGCGGCGTCGCGTATTCGGCCCGTGATCACACCCGCGTCGTTGATGGCCTGGGCGGCGAGCAGCACATCGGGCGCCGCGTTGGCCAGGTCGTTCAGGTTATGCAGCACGCCGTCCTTATAAAGGAAAGCGCGGAGGCCGGCGCTGCCGCCGAACGAGACGCCTACCACATCGCCGCGGGAGTTGATGGCGAAGGCCTCGCTCAACGGGTCATCGTCGAGCGTCTTGAGATCGAG
>Ga0114129_10006200_pt1 | contig 16962 bp, 15 predicted proteins | sample RhiMetdeltSRZDD1_FD_80071 | JGI IMG/M metagenome (GOLD analysis project Ga0114129, IMG submission 80071) | Populus rhizosphere microbial communities from Tennessee, USA - Rhizosphere MetaG P. deltoides SRZDD1 (version 2) (version 2) | ecosystem: Host-associated > Plants > Roots > Rhizosphere >... | reverse complement strand
TGAAGGTCAAGGTCCCGTTTATGCAGACCGTCCATCGCTTCGACAAGCGCATTCTCGAGTGGGACGGCTTGCCAGGCCAGATCCCGACGCTGGATAAGCGGTTTATCGTAATGGACACGACCGCACGCTGGCGCATCGTCGACCCGCTGCGCTTTCTGCAATCCGTGGGCGAGGAGCGCTCGGCGCAGAGTCGTCTGGATGATCTGATCAATGCCGCGGCCCGCGATGTCATCAGTAGCCATCTGTTGATCCAAGCCGTCCGCACGTTTGCCCGTGAGCTGCCGGCGGAGGCGCTCGAGGAGGCTGGGCCCCCAGAGGAACAGCGCGTGGCGGCGGAAGTGAAGTCTGACGCCACGGTGCCCCCCACAGTGAAAGAGGTGCCCCCAGAGGAGCGCCTGGGGCGTGATGCCCTGACCGCGCTCATGGTCAAACGGGCGCGGCAGAACGTGGCCTCGTTGGGCATCGAGATCATCGATGTGCGGATTAAGAGCATTAACTACGTCCGTGAGGTCGAGCAGCGAGTCTACGAACGCATGATTTCGGAGCGCCGGCGGATTGCGGCGCGTTACCGCTCCGAAGGGGACGGCGCCAGCGCGAAGATTCGTGGCGAGAAGGAGCGCGAGTTGGACCGCATACGCTCAGAAGCGTATCGGAAGGCCCAGGAGACGATCGGCAAGGCCGATGCCGAAGCAGCCCGCATCTATGCCGAAGCGTATGGCCAAGACCCGGAGTTTTATGCGTTTTACCAGACGCTTGACGCGTATAAACAGACGCTCCAGAAGAACGCGAGTTTGCTGTTGACCACCGGCAGCGATTTCTACCGCTATCTGAAATCCGTCAACGGTGTCGTGCCGCATGCGACGGCCAAGGAGGGCAAACCGTAAATGCTTGGCAACGCCGCTCGCAAGGTCCTTGGAGGAGGGCGAGACGGCCCCCTGACGCTGTCCTGGCGCTGTCTGCTACGCGCGCTCCAGGAATCCAAGACATGAGACACATAGGCACGATCGCTGAGCAAAAACAGGCAGAACGTTTTGTACATTTCCTGGCCTCGCAGCATATCGAGGCTGAATTGCGCCCGCTCCAAGAGACGGGGCATGCGGTGTGGGTGTTTGATGAGGAGCACGTTGCCACCGCACGCCAGCAGTTGGAAACGTTTCTTACCAGGCCAGACGACCCGCAGTTTGATGTCCCCGAGGAGCGTCAACCTCATGTGGCCAGGCGTTTCCTTCAGCACCGCCTGCCAGCGGATCGCTCGCAGTATATCGATGTACGTACAGAGATATTTCAACGGCGGCATCTGTTGCCTGTTCCTGTGACATGCCTGTTCATCGGTGTATCCGTGGTCGTGACACTGCTCGCGCACGTGCCAGCGTTGGCTCCGGTGATCTCTAAGCTCTATTTTTCCGTCCACTTTGGGACGGCATTTCCCGAAATCCGTACCGGAGAGGTCTGGCGCTTGGTGACACCGATCTTCCTCCATGGCGGACTGTTGCATCTCCTGTTCAATATGCTCTGGCTGTATCAGCTAGGCGGACAAATTGAGACACAGGAATCCAGTCGCTATATTGCCATTATGGTGCTGGTCTTCGCCAGCATCTGTAATACAGCCCAGTATATCGTGTCAGGGCCGCTGTTTGTCGGCATGTCTGGCGTGGTCTATGGGCTGCTCGGCTATATCTGGATCATGACGCGCTTTCAGGTGGGAACGCGGTATGTGCTGTCTGAGCAAACGGTGATGGTGATGCTCCTGTGGCTTGGGCTGTGCTTGGTCGGCATCATCCCACATGTCGCCAATACGGAGCATGTTGTCGGTATGCTGCTGGGCGTGGCATGGGGTTTTGTGCGGTCAGGCGGGTGGGGCCAGATTCGCCGACGTCGTCGATGGTATAAGCAGCTTTCGTGAATGGATATGGTTGCTGTCTACCCTTAAGAGAAACGCCATCCCTCATATGCCTTTTCGTGAACTGGCAGGCTCCATGCGATCTCTCTTATGAGGGGTAGACGACGCGAGCTGGTCAGAGGCGGTTCATGGCTCCTGCTGTTCTGTCAGGACGAGCGTGAGGCTCCTGCCCTTCTGGATGCAGCGGAGTTTCTCTTCGCGTGCCAGCCAGCCCACACCCATAAGCAGCATGCGTTCAGGCAGGGTCGTCCCCCGCTGGAGTTGGCGGAGCGTCACCGCCCCATGCTGGGCCAGATAGCGCCAAATGCATCCTGCTGCCTCCCCCATCTCTGCATCCATTACACCTCTCTCCTCCATAGTCGTGGCGCGGCGCTGACAGGTCTCAGGCAGTGTCCGCGTGCTGATCTGTGTTCTTTGCCCTGGGGGCCTCCCTACTGATCGTCTATCAGGGGAGGGGAAAGAGCTGTGAGATATCCCTCGCGGAGCAGACTATGCGGAGCACCGTCACCCCTCCTCGCTGCAGGTCTGCGAAGGCCTGCTGGATCGCCCATGGCTCCAGTCCGTAGTGGTGGAGCCATGTTGCCAGGTGTGCCTTGTCAAGACAAGTATACGGCTGTCGGTCTTGCTCATAAGCGTTGTCTGAGGCGTAGCGCACCTGATAGGTGTCCCCACGCCGCACAATACTCAGTGTGCCTTCCTCAGCCATCTTCTCGACCTTCATACCACTCCTATCACGGCACCGTGTTCTTCCCCTTGGGCACATTTGCCTGGGGACTGAGTGTGGGCCCCCAACCATCAACGTCGCTTTTCCCTGTGGGACTGCGACGACGACCATATGGGCGTCCAGCTCAATAGCGGTGATGGTGCCTGTCATCCGCTCCATCTATCCTGTGGCCATGGCGAGCAAGAGGGTGAGCAGCACGAAGCATACACAGGAACGATGAAGGCTCTATAAAGGGTCCGTCGAGAACCCCAAAATTGGTATGGATGCCCCAGCGAGTGGGGGGCAAAACAGCAATGTGCAGTGCGGCGAGGGGAAGTTGAGCTCCTGGGGGCAAATGATATGGCTGGGCACCATCAGTCCTGTAGAAGGATACCATGTGTGCGGACGCCAACGGATTACGCCTCTCCGTTGGCGTCTGAGAGCGGATTACGAAACAGGAAGTCGCGCTCCCAACCGCCTTCGTGCCGGCGATAACCGAGCAGAGAGCCATAGTCGGGGAGCAGGTGGCTAGGACGGTGGGCCAGGTACGCCTCAGGTCGGAGTGCTTCGCAGAGCATCCCCAGCAGACCGATCGTTCCGTAGTGCGCGACAGCCAGAATGGTCGCGTCAGGATGCCGCGCCATCGTCTCCCGCAGCCACGCCTGGACGCGTGCCAGGTGCTCACGGAGCCCGCCGTGTGCCTCAAGGGTACGGGTGATCTCCGGTAGGGTCGAGACGTCCCCGTTCGGGTAGGGGCCGAAGAGCTCCTGGGTGTAGCGCGGCCAGTCGGGGTTGTTCTTGCCCGCCTGCCGGAACTGGGTCTTGCTCTTGCTCGAAACCGGCCGCACCTTGATGACCAGATCGGGCCCGTTCGCCTGCTGGACGATGTAGGTTTGGTTGTTGATCCCCTGCTCAGGATTCTGGATCTGCATGATCGCCTCGGGCGAGAAGCCGACCCGCATCACGATCGCGCGGACGTCTGCCTCTGTGAAGTAGTAGAACCCACGCGCCCTGCGCGGTAGCCGTCGAGTGGTGCCGGACGTTGGGGTCTCCGCAGCCTGGCCCGTCTCTGGAATGAACTCCGTCGCCATCCAAGTCATCCTTTCGCACCAAGAGGAAACGAGGGCGGCGGTATGTATGGCCGTCGCCGATTTATAAAGTATAGCCGGCACGGCCACGCGGCGTGTGTCAGCACCAGGAGAACTGCTCTGCGCCGCTCGACGCCGTGCTCCGGGGCGCGGCAACGGAGCTGCCGCGGGGTATAAAGGCGCCCAGGATTACGACCCTGAAGACACGGCGACTCCTCTGACCGTGAATTGCTACACAAGGGGGGCATACGTTGACTTGGTGGGGGAAGCACTGTTATGCTGGCACTGTTTTCGGAACAAGTGCTCGGCGTGTCCGGGTGAAAAGTAGGAGGTTGCTATGCAGTGGTTCCTAATGGCTCTGTGGGCCGTCTGGACGTGGTCGCAGGACCGTGAGCAGGAGCGTCAGAAGGAGCGCGCGCGGCTAGCGGCATTGTACGTCAATCCATTCCTCTCCGCCTGCGAGGACCTGCAGAGCCGCATCTACCATATCCTGGAACTTGGTGGCCTGCGCGCACTTCGACAGCGGTATCCAGACGGGGCCTACGCTGCCGAGACGCTCTATCTTATTGTCCGGTATTTCGGCTGGGAAACCGTGGTACACCGCTATGGTCCCTACACCAATGATCCTGTGGTGACGCGGCTGGCGGAGGCGGTGCGCACAGCGTTCGCCACCTCGGACACAGCGCTGCCAGTGGGACCGTTTAACTTTTACCACCCCGAACAAAAGGCCCTCGGTAAGATAGTGATGCACCGGATGGCGGGGCAATACGGCGTCGAATTCGACACCATCTCCTCCTACGAATTTAAGGAGCGCTTGACGGTGCCTCCTCTGTCCAACAGCGAGGCTGTGCAGCAGAGTCTCGAGGCGCTGCGCATCGCGCCGGACGATGGAGACTTACCGGGTCGGACACGGCTGGCGCAGGCGCAACACCACCTCGTCGATCTGCTGCGCTATGTCGAAGGCAAAGAGGGGTACCGTCTGTTCTCGGGCGAGCGGAAGAAGGCATTGGTTGTCCAACCCCTCGCAAAGGAGGAATAAGGACGAGGCCGTCACATGCATCCGCTGAATAGGAAAAATGGCGCGAACAGGGAGAGCCTGGCAGCTCGTTAATAAGCGGGAGCAGGAGTGTGGTACTCTGGGTTCTCATAATTACGCTGCTGCTGGGTATTGGCTTTGTCGGCACACGAGTCGCCTCCGTGCTGCGCCTGCCCTACAGCGTGTTGCTGGTGCTGCTGGGCATTCTGGGAGGAAGCGTCCTCAAGTGGATCCATGGCCCCGTCCCCCACGACTGGGGCGAGTCCTTCGCCGAGACCATTCTGTACATCCTCCTGCCCCCACTCATCTTTGAGTCAGCGTACAACATCGACCACGACGACCTGCTGCGGGACATGCTGCCTATTGCCGGCTTGGCCGTGTTCGGTCTGCTGCTCTCCTGCGCCCTGGTGGGGTGGGGACTGCATCTGACCATCGGCCTCGCTCTCATCCCGGCCCTCATTTCCGGAGCGCTCATTTCGGCCACCGATCCGGTGGCTGTGGTGGCACTGTTCCGGGAGGTGGGGGCACCTCGTCGCCTGGCTATGTTGGTGGAGGGGGAGAGTTTGTTAAACGACGGTACCGCCATCGTCCTGTTTCGCGTTATGGTGGGGCTGCTGGCGACGGGTACCGTCACAGCGAGTGTGGTGCTGCACGGCGCGGCGGAGCTCGTGCTGGTGGCGTTGGGAGGCATGGCTGTGGGCGGTGCGGCCATCGTGGTGACGCGCCTCCTACTTTTGGCTGGACCAGCCACTCCGCTCCGGCCCAACTTGGGCTGACGGTGGCGACTGCTTACGTGACGTTCATCGTGGCCGACTACTTCTGCCACGTGAGCGGAGTGGTGGCCACGATGACGGTGGGCCTGTACCTGGGCAACCGTGCCCGCCTGGAGCTGAGCCGGGACGCCCTCTACAGCATGCACGCGGTGTGGGAGTTTCTGGCGCTGTGCGCCAATACGCTGGTGTTCCTGGAGGCAGCGCGCGCCACGCCGTGTCTACGGGTACACATCAGCCAAATCCGTCGGAAACTTGAGCCGAATCGAACACAGCCCCGGGATCTCCTCACGGAGCCGGGCCTAGGGTATCGGCTGAGAGCAGGAGATGTTGAGCATTATCACAAAGACACTTGAAAATCCGCAGGCTGTCATCCCACAATCCTATGTCGCTCTGTTCTCTGAAGGGTGGCTGCACTCTTGGACGAATGCAGTTATTCAGAGTACATGACTGACACCAAAGTGTCCCGCCTTAAGCGGATACCCTAAAATCTCACCGTCACTACTTGTTCAATACAGGCAGGGAGCAGGGCAAAATGAGAACATTGCATGCCAACAGAGGCAAGACCATTAGGCAGGTCGGAGTCGCCATTGTCGTGGTCCTGTTACTGTCCTTTATCGTGACTTTCCTTTTGAGGCATGCGGACGTGAATTGGTTCCAAAGCGCTTTTGAAAGATCAGTGAAGAAGCTGCAACTCATTCAGGCCATGAGCCGTGACCTGCTGGCCTCAGCGGAGGCGGAGAAGAGTGCGGTCATGGCGGATACGGACGAGGCCTCACAGACCTTTGCTGAGCAGTCCATACAGGCGTCGCACAACGTGGAAAAGGCTCGCCGTGAGCTCGAGCCCCTGCTTGCGGGACAGCGCCAGGAGGCCCAGCTTTTCCGTGAGTTTAGCCAGTGCTGGGAAAAGCTCCAGGAGATCGATCGCGAGGTGCTCTCCCTGGCCATACAAAACACCAACCTCAAGGCGCTCAGACTGTCCTTTGTCCCTGCCGCTGAAGCGATGAGGTCCATGGAAAAAGCCCTCAACCAACTGCTGGATGTGGTCTCTTCATCCCCCGCCGCAGTGCGCATCACCCGACTCGCTGCAAAGGCCGTCATGGGTGCACTCAATATATACACGCTGCAAGCACCGCACATCGCCGAGAGCTCAGTGACCCGCATGGATGAGATAGAGGCAGTCATGAACAGCCTTGATGCACAGGTCACCGACGCCTTGCATAGCCTGCAAGCTCTGGTGGACGAGCCAGGTCAGCCGTTTCTCGAGGCGGCATGGGCAGCTTACAAAGACTTTCAAAAAATCAACGCGGACATAGTTGATCTGTCGCGCCAGAACAGCAACATTCGCTCTTACGCACTGTCCCTGGGACAGAAGCGCAAGATGACTGCTCAATGTCAGGATGTGCTGGCTGTTCTGCAGGAGAGTGTCCAAGAGAGCATGAGGTACAAGGCCACAAGATAGTCAAGTGCCGAACCCCTGCCTTGGCACACTGCTCGGTGGGCTCTGCCATGCATCGATGTGCTAGAATTGCACGAGGTTCTGCGCAGCTTCAATGCAACCACGAAGCCTATACTGGGACCTATGCGAACGTCAGGAGAGCGTTGGTGAGTTTACGGGCCAAACTCCTACTAGGATATATGGTGTTTATCGTGGCCCTTGTGCTCCTCGGTGGGTGGAGCGCCTGGCATATCCGGGCCATGGGGCAGGTATCCCAGCGCATTCTCACCGATAACTACGAGTCAGTGATCGCGGCGCAGGATATGAAGGAGAGTCTTGAGCGGCAGGATTCAGCCGCGCTCTTTGTCCTCCTCGGCGAGCATGAGCGCGCCAGCATACAACTGCCGGAGCACCGCCAGCGGTTTGATGCGGCTTTTGTGCGCGCGGCCAATAACATTACAGAACCGGGCGAGCCGGAGGTGATCGAGGCGATCCGCCATGAACGCGATACGTATTATGCGCTCTTCGACACTTTTCTGACTGAGGTAGGACACTTGTCAGGAGAGGCCGGTATCAAGGTTGCGACTCCAGTAGCCATTGCGCGTCGTAACAGCGCCTATTTCACCCGTCTTGCCCCGGCGTTCGATCGGCTGCGTGCGTCCTGTGATCGCCTGCTGCACGTGAATCAGGGCGCCATGCTCGCCAAGGCCGAAGCGGCCGCAGGGGTGGCGCAGCGCTGGTTCCTGATGACTCTTACGGTTGCGGGTGCGCTGGTCGTGGCAGGTCTCGGGTTGGCCATAGCGCTCGCTGGGAAGATGGTACGACCCGTGGATGCCTTGACGGCCGCCACCGCCAGGATTGCCAGTGGGGACTTGGACGCGCAGGCGGAGGTTCTGTCGCACGATGAGATTGGTCTCCTGGCAACCGAGTTCAACCGTATGGCGGAGCACATTCGGCAACTACATCGCTCGGATGTGGGGAAACTGCTGGTAGCGCAGCAGACTACTGAAGCGATTATTGACTCTCTCTATGATCCTGTATTGGTCACGGACGCACAGGGGGGTGTCACGAAACTCAATCCAGCGGCTGAGGAGATCTTCGGGCCTGAGGGGCAGCACATGGGCAAGCCCGTCGCAGAGATTGCCCGCGATAGTCAGATTGCCATGGCAGTTTCCGAAGCCTTGCATTCACAGCGTCCCGTCGCTGGAGAAGGCAGTGCCGCGGTGCTGCCGCGCGCTCTTGATGGCTCCGAGCGTGCCTTTCGTCTCCGCACCACCCCCATGCACGATGAAGAAGGACGGCTGCGCGGGGCCGTCACACTGCTCGAAGACATCACACGTTTGCGCGAGATCGACCGGCTCAAGTCTGAGTTCATCGCTACGGCCTCTCACGAGCTACGCACGCCGCTCACCAGTGTGCAGATGGGCATCCATCTCTTGCTGGAAAGTGCGGTAGGTCCCCTGACAGACGCACAACGTGAGGTGCTTGCAATCTGCCGAGAGGACTGTGAACGGTTGGAGAAACTGATGCGTGACCTGCTTGATCTCTCCCGGATCGAAGCAGGTGAGGCGGCGCCCAATCTCGTGCTCAGCAGCGCTACCGCCCTGCTCCAGGCGGCGGTGGCCGCGGTGCAGCCGTATGTCGAGGGGCACGAGCGTACCCTCCGAGTCGAGGTGCCCTCGGGGTTACCGGATGTGCGGGCAGATCGCCAGCAGATCGAGCGGGTCCTCTCGAACCTCATGAGCAATGCCGTTCGTCATACTACACAGGGGGATGACATTGCCGTGACGGTTACCCCGCACGAGGGGTATGTGGCAGTCGCGGTCACTGATACGGGCAGTGGTATCCCTCCTGAGTATCTGCGGCGCATCTTCGAGAAGTTTGTACAGGTGCCCAACGCGCCATCCGGCGGGGCGGGACTCGGGCTTGCCATCTCGAAACGTATTGTCGAGGCGCACGGCGGGCAGATCGGTGTGCGCTCCGAAGTGGGACGTGGGACGACGTTTACCTTCACCTTGCCGGTGGCTAGCGTCACGCCACGTCTTGACCAGGCAAGTGAGATAGAGCAAGTGCAGGAGGTCTGATGCAACGTGTACTGGTGATCGATGACGAAGCGCATATTCGGCACATGATACGCATAACCTTGGAAGCCGCTGGCTACGAGGTCGGCGAAGCTGCAGACGGTCTGCGAGGTCTAGAGATGTGTAGCGCCGGCGCAGCCTGGGATGTCGTATTGCTGGACCAGAAGATGCCGGGAATCGATGGCATCGAAACGCTCCGTCGTCTCCGCGAGCGTGCCCCAGCGGCGCGGGTGATCATGGTGACGGCCTTTGCCTCCATCGAACTCGCCGTGGATGCCATGAAACTCGGTGCCACGGATTTTGTACGCAAACCTATGACCCCGGATATCCTGCGCAACACGGTTGCCGCAGCCCTTGCCAAATCGCCTGTCGCCACGCACGTGGACCGGCCGGCGACAGCAGCGAGGCTCCAGCGCCCTCGTATCGAGACCGTGACCATGAATGGTTTTCACCTTGTGCGCACGAGCGAAGAGGAGCGCACGATCTCCGAACACCCCGGGGTCTACCATTTTCTGGTGCGGACTCCCAAGGGACAGGAACAAGACGTTGTGGTGCAGGTCGATGCCAGTGCCGTGGCCATGGTCGAGCGGTTGATACGCCGGAGCCTGCCCATCAAGAGCTCGTTCTGGCAGAGTTATGCTGAGCACACACTGGCGACATATGTGTGGGATGAGGGACGGATACCATCTGTGCCCCTCACCATTACGCAGGTCGACCGCCGCGGTGTGGACCTTGCGTCCCGTTGGGAGCAGACTGTGCGATGACGCGTTGGACGTCTGGGACAGCGTGACAGGCATGGCCTTCCCATCGATGCGGGAGACCGAGTTTGTTACGAAATCTTGAGGCTAGGTAGCTGAGGCATGCGGTTTCGTCGATGCGGGGCGCGACACCAGTCGCTCAGCACACCGTCTTCACTGACGCGATGCAGCCGCCGTTCGAGCCGACGATGCCCGTGTTGACGGCGCCCGCCAGCAGCAGGGTCATTATTGGGACACCATGCTCGGGCAGCGCGTCATACTCCTTCCCTCAACGCTTCACCCCCACCCTGGCCCTCCCCCGTCTCAGGGGGAAGGTCGCTGCGCCCCCTGCCACTGCGTGGGCAGAGGGCGCCCAGGTTAACGGGCGCCCGTTCCCCGCGACTGCGTCGGCGGAGGGGCGCCAGTTTAACGGCGCCCCTTCCCTGCGCCGACACTGTCGCGCCGGAGGGGAGCCTGTATGCCACTCATGGGGGCTGATTTAGAGTCCCAGGGCGCGCAGACCAAGGCGGGCGATGTCCTCGTCTTCCTGGGCGGTGAGACCACTCACGCCAATACCCCCCATGATCGTGCCTGTCTCGGCGTGCAGAACGACGAGCCCGCCCTGCACCGCCGCCAGGTTCGGATCGCCCATCTCGGCGACCGTGCGGCCCTGGCTCTTCAGACGATCGGCATACGCCAGCGTGTCCTGGCCCGACAACGCCGCGGTGTACGCCTTGCGGATGGCCATACGCTGAGGGATGGCCCGACACCGGTCCATGCGGACGTAGCTCATCAGATTCCCGCCATCGTCCACAATAGCAATGGCGACAGGTTGATTCGGTTGTTGCGTCGCTTTCTCCAACATGGCGGCCATAGCCCGCTGCACCTGGTCGAGGCTGAGCATCGGCTTATTATACATAGGACACCTCCGTTGGGTTGGGGTGTAAAGCTAGACTATGAGATGCGGATGCTGGGCAGTGTAGGCATGGCCTGCGCCTGTGTCAAGCGGTGGGGCAGCGTGACTGTTGCGGGGGCGAGACCTTCCATAAGAACAGCGCCGCTAACCCATAGAGGGCCAGAAAAGGCAGGAGTGCATACGTGTAACTGTGCGTCTGATCATAGACCCAGCCGGTGAATACGGCGGCTGGCATGGAGGCAAAGCTTTGGATCATGCCGACCCAACCACGTATTGAGGCAAAATGCTTGCGACCGAAGAGATCCCCCAGCAGGGCCCAGGTGACGGAGTTGATGCCATCAGCGAACGAGAACAAGATGACAAAGAGGACCATGGACCAGAATCCACTCCCACTACACAGCAGCACGCTGAGACCCAAACCGCCCAGCAGGACACCTGTGGCGCCAATTTTCTGTTTTGACCAGCGATCGCCCAGCCACCCCGTGAGCGGACGGACAATGACCGCACTGAAGGACATGAGTCCGACAAAGAAGGCGGCAGTGGACTGGTCAAACCCCTTCCAGACCAAGAGCGGGACGATGTGCACAGTCACCGCGGTATAGGGGATATTCCGAAAGCTGTGGAAGCCTGCTATCAACCAGAAGGCTGAGCTGTGGAGTGCCTCTTTGGTCGTCAACTCCACGAGAGCCCGGGGCGGACGTCGGTGTCTTGCCGTGACACTGGTCAGAGAGGGTGAGGGGTGGGGCTCGCCGTCAGGCAGGAGACCCATACTCTCAGGCGAGCGCCGGATCAGCAGAACCAGGGGGAGGGTCAGGAAGATCACTCCTCCAGAGAGCCACGCTGCAGAGCGCCAGCCCAGCTTCAGGACAGCGAGTGCAACCAGAGGAAAGAGCACCACGCCACCGATCGCCTGGCCAGTCTGCAAGATGGACATAGCAAGGCCCCGTTTGGTGAGGAACCAGTGGTTCACCGCCGCCATAGAAGCCTGGTTGAAACCCACTTGAAAGCCCGAGGCCAGGAAACATGTAAACACCAGGAGAAAGGTGATATAGCTGTGGGTAAAGGCCAGGAGCACAAATCCCAGCCCAGCCATCATCGTCCCGAGGACCATCATCACGCGGATCTCAAACCGGTCAATGAGATGCCCCGCGATCGGCCCAATAATGGCGGACTCGAGTTTCGCCAACGAGAACGGTAGAGACGTCGCGGCTCGACTCAGGTGCAGTTCGTTGAGTACCGGCAGAAAATACAGGCTAAAGCCAGTATTAAACAGGCCCCCCTTCACCGCATCCTGCAGACACCCGATAATGACGATCCACCAACCATAAAACATCCGGCGTTGCGGTGGGGAGAGCACATCTGGTGTCGATTGCTGCTGCATGCCTGCCTCTCTTATTCTGCCATGATCCAGTCCCCTCTCTCTCCGGGAGAGGGTTAGGGTGAGGGGCTTTTTCCAGGACCCGCGTGGCCCCTTCGGCGCCACTGTGTGGGCGCAGGAAAGGGCGCCCGTTAACCTGGGAGCCCTCTGCCCACGTAGTGGTAGGGAGCGCAGCGATCTTCACCCCCGCCCTCTCTCGCGGGGAGAGGGAGCTAGAGGCAGCGCCGGCTGTATAGCGAAGTTATAGCGGAGGCGGCAGCAGAGAGCAACTCCAAAACGGTATCGGACCAAGACCATGCAGTTCGCGATTTTCTCCTCCTCACGGCACACCACTTGTTGCCCAATGCCGTGCGTGCAGTGCAGACGCTCCGTACTGAGACTGACAGCGATGGGCAGCCGGCAGCTCCTAATCTCACAGTGCTGGTCATTGGCCACACCCACCATGCGCGCCTGGTTGTGGACCATACAGTCAATCTCGTGCTGATGGACTGTGACGCCTGGATTGAAAGCTATCAGGTAGACCAGGAGCCCAAACGTCCTAACCGTCAGCTAGGCGCCGTATGTGGCGCCGACCTGCGCATCTATCAGTTCGACTGACCCTGGCCTGCTAGACGGCCACCGGCGTACGCGCCTCGGCCATGCCCATCATGCACGTGCCGCATCTGTTTCCTCCTCGCTCCGCTCCTTGGCGCCCGGCCCTAATGGCTGGCCATAGCTGAACTCGACCATGTTGCCATCTGGGGCACGAATCCCGCAGTAATAGCCGACAGGATACGGTTCCTCGCGCGGTTCCCAGACCAGATATCCAGCCGCTCGCGCCTTATCAGCGATGGCATCCACTGCCGCACGGCTGTCGAGTGCAAAGCCCAGATGGCTATAGTCCGTGGCTGCCTGCGGCCGACCTGCCCCACCTGGGACTAACACAAAAATGAACTCCTGCTCCCGTCCAGGCTCTGCCAGCCAGACGACGCGTCGGCCGTCGGTCACGCGCTCATGCACGACCTGCATACCGCAATAGTCGCGATAAAACGCTATGGAGGTATCCAGATCACGGACATGCAAAGCTAGATGTGTCAATGTAGGGCGCATGGGTACGGACTCCTCATGAGGTCTATTCTCTATTGTGACCCAGGCCGTCAAAAGGTAGACTCCGCAGGGCCAGAGGTCAAGAGGGAAGCTGGCGGCAACATGCATGGACCGTCACGTGCCGTCAGGGGGAGCCAGCAGAGAAGGAGCTGTGATTATGGAGCCTGTCTATCCCCTCCGCATCATAGTCGCATCCCCAGGTGATGTACAGGCCGAGCGCAACGCGCTGCCAGCGGTCATCGAGGAACTCAATCGTAACATTGCGTCCACACAGGGCCTACGGCTTGAGCTAGGGCGCTGGGAGATGGATACCTATCCTGGTTTTCACCCGGAAGGACCGCAGGGGCTGATTGATGCCATCTTGCACATCGAGGACTGCGATGTGCTCCTCGGCATCTTCTGGAAGCGTTTTGGCACGCCGACCAAAGAGGCTGGTTCAGGCACAGAACACGAATTCCTGCGGGCCTACGCAGCATGGAAACAGCACCGCCGTCCGCAGATCATGGTCTACTTTAATCTTAGAGACCCAAAACTGCGGAGCACTGCGGAGCACGCTCAGTATGGGCAGGTGCTGCAATTCAAGGAGCGTTTTCCCGAGGAAGGACTGTGGTGGACGTATAACGGCAAAGCCCAGTTTGAGAGACTGGTGCGCAACCATCTAACGCAGTTCCTGCGGCAGCGCGGGCACACAGCGCCTGCGGCACCGCACACGCCACCGAGGCATGACACACCTGTGTCAGTGCAACAGCACGGGAGCGGGAGCATAGCCATCAGGCCAGGCGCTGTGGCGGCAGGGGCTGGTGGTATGGCTGTCGGCGGGCACTTCTACGGGGATGTGCACCTCGGCACTGCGGCCGCCCCTGAGCCTACGGATGACCTGCGGGACGCATACCTCACCTGGCTCATGGACCAGGTGCGCGCTGTACCGTTGACCGGCGTTGATCCCAAAAGCATCCGCGAAGAGACACGGCGCGACCTCGACCTGGCTGCAGTCTACACAGCGCTCATGACACAGCGTACAGATATGGCTGAGGAGCGTACCCTACGTCCTGACCGCGAAGTGCGGCAGCTCTCAGCCCTGGCCGTGCTCAACACCGAGCCCCATCTCGCTCTGCTCGGCGATCCAGGGAGCGGCAAGAGCACCTTTATCAACTTTGTGGCGCTGTGCATGGCTGGAGAACTGTGCCACTATCCTGACGCCAATCTGCGCGTGCTCACTGCGCCTGTGCCAGAGGATGACGACGCCTCGCGCCGTCGCCGAGAGGAGGAGCCCCAGCCCCAACCGTGGGAGCACGGCGCGCTCCTGCCCATGCGGGTGGTGCTGCGCGAGTTCGTCGCGCGTGGGCTGCCACACACGTCACAGCCTGCCCCAGTGGGCAGTGACAGCCTGTGGCGGTTCATTACCGCGGAACTGCCGGAAACGCTGCGCCCCTTCGAGTCCTCCCTGCGGCAACAGCTCCTGCGCACCGGCGGTCTGCTGCTGCTCGACGGTCTGGATGAAGTCCCTGAAGCCGACCAGCGCCGTGTGCAGGTCAAGACCGCAGTGGAGCAGTTCGCCGCGGTCTTCCCGAAGGTGCGGGTGCTGGTCACCAGCCGCACCTACGCCTATCAGCGCCAAGACTGGAAACTGCGTGACTTTGCCGAGGCAGTGCTAGCGCCCTTTGGCGAGGCGCAGATGCACCGCTTCGTGGAGCGCTGGTACGCTTATGTGGGACAAGCCCGCCGGCTCTCCGCTGACGATACGCAGGGTCGTGCGACGCTCCTCAAGCAGGCCATTGCGCGCACGCCACGGCTGTATGAGCTGGCTACTCGTCCGCTCCTACTCACCCTGATGGCCTCGCTGCACGCCTGGCACGGCGGCACACTGCCCGAGGAACGGGAAGCCCTGTACGCTGCGGCAGTGAAGTTGCTCCTGGATCAGTGGGAACGCGAGAAGATCAGGCGCTTACCTGATGGGACGTACGACCTCATCCAGCCGAGCTTGGCGGAATGGTTGCGGGTTGATCAGCAGGCTATGCGCCAGGCCCTGAATCGCCTGGCGTTTGAGGTCCATCGCGATCAACCGGCCTTGGTGGGGACAGCCGACATCGCTGAGGAGAAATTAGTGCCGGCGTTGCTGGCCCTGGCTCAGCACCCCGACCCTGACCTGCGGCCAGGGCGCCTCATCGAATACCTGCGCGACCGTGCCGGGTTGCTGGAGCCGCGCGGCGTTGGGGTCTACGCTTTTCCGCACCGCACGTTTCAGGAATACCTGGCAGCCTGCTATCTCACCGACGTGGGCTTCCCCGACGACCTGGCCACGCTGTTACGCGCCGAACCCAACCGCTGGCGTGAAGTGACGCTGCTGGCTGGTGCCAAGGCCGTGCGTGGTACTGCTGCTGCGGCCTGGACGCTCGCCGAGGCCCTGTGTTTCGAGGAGCCCCCAGCACAGCCATTGCCTGAGGACGCGGGGTACTGGGCCGCACTGCTGGCTGCCCTGGTGCTCATCGAAAATAAAAGCCTGGTACAGGTCGCCGAGCGCAATCGCCCCAAAGTCGAGCGCATCCGCACCTGGCTGGTACGCACGCTGCAGCATAACGCGCTGCCAGCTGTGGACCGCGCGCAGGCAGGTAACGCCCTGGCAGACGTCGGTGATCCGCGTTTCCGGGCTGATGCCTGGTATCTGCCAGACGATCCACTGCTGGGGTTTGTGGAGATTCCGGCAGGTCCGTTTTTGATGGGGAGTGACAACAAGCGCGACTCGTGGTTGCTGAAGGCGTCACCGCAGCACAAGGTGACGCTGCCAACGTATTACATAGCGCGCTATCCGGTAACAGTGGTGCAGTTTCGGGCCTTTGTAGAAGCGAGAGGCTATGCGTGGGAAAGCAGAAATCGTCCGCAGGGAGCTGCGCATCATCCTGTCGTCTATGTGAGCTGGCACGACGCCCTGGCATATTGCAACTGGCTGACAGACCGCTTGCGAGAGTGGTCAGGCACTCCGGAGCCTCTAGCAGCCCTGTTACGTACTGAGGACTGGCGGGTGATCCTGCCGAGCGAGGCTGAGTGGGAAAAAGCGGCGCACGGCACTGATGGACGCGTCTATCCCTGGGGCAACGAGCCTGATCCAAACCGGGCGAACAGCAACGAAACAGGCATGAATACAACAAGCGCAGTGGGATGCTTTCCGCACGGCGCCAGCCCCTATGGTGTGGAAGAATTGAGTGGCAGCGTCTGGGAGTGGACACGGAGCCTGATGGGTGATTATCCCTATCCCGCAAGACGCGCAGCGCGGGCGAAGCGGGAAAATCTGCAGGCGTCCGGAGAAGAGTCCCACGTCCTGCGGGGCGGTGCCTTCTGGGTCGCTCATCTGGACGTGCGCTGCGCCTCTCGCTACAGGTTCGACGCGCGCGACATCAGCCACGGCTTTGGCTTTCGCGTGGCGCTGGCGAGTCCCCCATGATTTTGTGCTCTGGTCTCTGTCCCTCTGGTCACCGCGTGTAGCGCGGTCAACGCGCTCTTGACATTCTCACGTAGGCTACTCAATATCACATGACTCTCCCAAACGCAGAACGTGCCATCATCGATATACGCAAATTGCGCGATTACTGCTTGAATCCACTCCATGACGAGGGACAACACAAAGCACGCTTGTTCGCCACAACCTTGGGCATGACTGCCAACAATGCTGAGGCCTTGCGTGACCTCCTGCTAGAGGCAGTTACCACTCATGAAGCGCACCTGGGACGCATGGATACCTACGGGCAACGCTACACGGTAGATTGTCAGGTGGTATGGCAAGGCAAGCGAGCCATGATTCGGAGTGGGTGGATTATCGAACATCATACAGATG
>Ga0114129_10006198_pt1 | contig 16965 bp, 15 predicted proteins | sample RhiMetdeltSRZDD1_FD_80071 | JGI IMG/M metagenome (GOLD analysis project Ga0114129, IMG submission 80071) | Populus rhizosphere microbial communities from Tennessee, USA - Rhizosphere MetaG P. deltoides SRZDD1 (version 2) (version 2) | ecosystem: Host-associated > Plants > Roots > Rhizosphere >... | reverse complement strand
GGCTCGTCGGTTCCACCCACTCGCCGCTCCCGTCCGGGCGGATCTCTTTCTTCCAGATCGGGGCCCACTCCTTGAGCCACTCGATCGCGAGGCGGCAGGCGGCGAACGCGGTCTCCCGGTGCGGTGCCGTCGCGAGGACCGCGACCGAAGGCTCGCCGACGGAAAGTCTTCCCAGGCGGTGGCAGATGCGCACGGACGCCCCCGGCCACTCCTGCGACACCGACGCGACGACGTGCGCGAGCTCCAGCTCCGCCATCTCCTCGTAGGCCTGGTATTCGATCGCGACCGTCTCCTTGCCTTCGCTCTCGTTGCGGACGACTCCCACGAAGAGGCAGACGGCGCCGTCCGAGGGACGCGCCTCCGCGAAGAACGCGGCAAGGTCGATGGGGTCGTGGGTCAAGTACATTCAGCCGCCGGCGACGGGCGGGAGGTAGGCAACTTCGTCGCCGTCTTCGAGAGTGTGGTGGCCCACCGTGGAAAGTCGGTTGACCGCGGCCGGCGGCATCCCGGGAAAACGCCCGAACGCGGGGACCTCGCGCGAAATGATCTCCCAGAGGTCGCAGACCCGGGTTCCCTCCGGGAGCTGGCGATCCTCCTCGCTCCGTCCGGCGGCGTCGCGGAACGAGGCGAAGTAGAGGACGCGAACATGCATCGCGGCGTGAGTTTACCTTCCGCCTCCGCGGTCGATTGACAGCTGACCGACCGGTCAGTTACGGTGGCGCGATGAGCTCCCGGGTGCCCGAGCGCGGGGCAGAGCGTCGGCTCGCGCTGCTCAAAGCCGCCTTCCGCGAAGTCGCGGAAAAGGGGTTTGCCGACGTCACTCTCGACGACATCGCCCGTCGGGCTTCCGTGTCGAAAGGCGTCACGCTCTACTACTTCTCGTCGAAAGAGGATCTCTTCCGGCGGTTGTTCGGCTGGCTCGTCGATTCGGTCCACGAGCGCATGCGCGAAGCGGTGTCCTCCGCCGGAGGGTCTCTCGAGCGGCTCCACGCGCTCGTCGCGATCACTTTTCCTTCGCCCTCGAAGAACCGCGCATTCTTCCGCGCGTTCATCGACTTCTGCGGGCTCGCCGCGCGCCGCGACGGCTTCCGCGAGGTGATGGAGCGTTTCTACAGCGGCTGCCGGGAGATCGACCGCGAGATCGTCCGCGACGGGATCTCCCGCGGTGACTTCGCCGTGCGAGACGTCGACGCGGCCGCGTCGACGGTGCGCGCGATCTTCGACGGGCTCATGATGCAGTGGCTCGCGGAGAGCGACCTCGAAGCCTCTTTCCCGGGCTACCGCGAACGGTGCGAGGTCGAGCTGCTTCGATATCTGGTGGCGGCGGACGCGGCCGTAGAATCGCCCGCGCCATGAGCGTCGCGCCCGGCTCGACCTTTCCGAAGCGGATCGTCCTCGCCGCGCCGCGGGGCTTCTGCGCCGGAGTCGTCCGCGCGATCGACGTCGTGAACCTCGCGCTCGAGTGCGTCGAGCCGCCGCTCTACGTCCGGCGCGAGATCGTTCACAACCTTCACGTCGTTCGCGGGTTCGAGAAGCGCGGTGTGCGGTTCGTCGAGGAGCTCGACGAAGTGCCCGACGGCGCCACGGTCGTCTTCTCGGCTCACGGGATCGCTCCGCGTGTCCGCGAGGATGCAGCGGTTCGCGGATTGAACGTCATCGACGCGACGTGTCCGCTCGTGACCAAGGTCCACCTCGAGGCGATCCGGTTCGCCCGGCTCGGGTACCGGATAATCCTGATCGGCCACCCGAACCACGAAGAGGTCGAGGGCACGATGGGGGAGGCGGAGTCCCGGATCACGCTCGTGTCGTCGGTCGCCGAGGCCGAAACGGTGACGGTCGAAGACCCGGACCGCGTCGCGTACGTCACGCAGACGACTCTCTCGATGGAAGACACGCGCCCGATCGTCGACGCGCTGAAGCGGCGGTTCCCGCGGATCGCCGGACCCGCGAGGGCCGACATCTGCTACGCCACCCAGAACCGCCAGCTCGCCGTCCGGGCGCTGGCCCGGTTGACGCCGGTGATCCTCGTCATCGGATCGAAGAATTCGTCCAACTCGAACCGGCTCGTCGAGGAAGCCGAGCTCGCCGGGGCTCGTGCCTATCTCGTCGACGACGCGTCGGGGGTCGAGGCTTCCTGGCTCGCCGGGGCCGAGGCCGTCGGCGTGACCTCGGGCGCGTCGGCGCCGGAGTTTCTCGTCGAAGGGGTGATCGCGCACCTGAAGGCGCTCGGCTCGGAGCAAGTCGAGGACCTCGTCACCGTCCAAGAAGACGTGCACTTCCCGCTGCCCGCCGAGCTCCTCGAGGCGCGGTTGCGTCGCGGCGGCGCGGCGCTGCCCACGATTTGACGCTGAACGGAAGGCTGCAAGGGAAGGTCGCGCTCGTCACCGGCGCGTCGCGCGGGATCGGCGAGGCCATCGCGCGCCGATTTGGCGCAGATGGCGCCCGCGTGGCCCTCGCCGCGCGCGACGAGAAAGCCTGCCGGCGGATCGCGGAAGAGATCAACTCGCAGGACGGGGAGGCGATCGCGCTCGCCTGCGACGTGACCGACTCCCGCTCGATCGCCGGGACGGTTCGGGCGATCGTGGCGAAGTGGCAGAGGATCGACGTCCTCGTCAACAACGCCGGCCTCGGAGGGCCGACGCCGCTCTCCGATCCCGACGACGCTCGCTGGGACGCGATCATCGCGACGAATCTGACCGCGGTCTTCCGGGTCACCCGGGCGGCGCTCGCGCACCTGTCCGACGGTGGGCGCATCCTCAACATGTCTTCGGTGGTCGGCAGGTTCGGGGTCGCGGGTCTCGGGGCGTATGCCGCGACGAAGCACGGCGTGATCGGTTTGACGCGCAGCTTCGCGCTGGAGCTCGCCGGCCGGTCGATCACGGTGAACGCGATGTGCCCGGGCTGGGTCGAGACCGACATGGGCCGCGCCGGCTGGAGCCGCGTCGCCGCTCGGCACGGGGGAGGCGAAGCGGAAGGACGCGAGCTGGCGGCGAAAATGGCTCCGCTCGGCCGCGTCATCGCCCCGGAGGAGGTCGCCGGGCTCGCCTCGTACCTGGCGTCGGAGGAGGCCCGCTCGATCACCGGACAGGCGATCGTGATCGACGGCGGGCAGGTGATGCCATAGTTGGTTCAAACGGTTTCAAGGTTCCGTTGAGAAAGGAGAGGGAATGACGAGAGACGAGTTCCTCGACGCGCTCGACGCGCTGGTGGCGGAGAAGCACCTCCTGAAGCATCCGTTCTATAAGCTCTGGAGCGAGGGGAAGCTGTCGCGCGAGAACATTCGCGAGTACGCGATCTCCTACTACCCGCACGTCGCGGCCTTTCCGACCTACGTCTCGGGAGTTCACTCCGGCTGCGAGGATCCGGCGCTGCGCCACGAGCTGCTCGAGAACCTCGTCGAGGAGGAGGGCGGTCCCGTGAACCATCCCGCGCTCTGGAGGCGGTTCGCGGCAGCGCTGGGCGCCGTCGAGGAAGAGCTCACGATCGCGCCGCGCACCCCCGAGGTCGCCGCGGCCATCGCCGAGTTCCGTCGCGCGACCCGCGGATCCGTCGCCGAGGGGCTCGCCGCCCTCTACGCGTACGAGTCGCAGATCCCGGAGATCTCGCGCACGAAGCGGGAAGGGCTCGCGGCGTTCTACTCCATCGACGACTCGGAGGCGATCCGCTTCTTCACGGTCCACGAGGAGGCGGACGTCTGGCACCGCCAGGTCGAACGGGACGCCATTGGACGCGTCGCCGTCACGGACGAGCAACGGGCGAAGGCCCTCGCCGCGGCGCGGCGTTGCCTGGAGGCGCTGAACGGGGTGCTCGACGGGGTGATGCGCGAGAACGGTCTCGCCGCCTAGAACCGCGACGGTGAGAAACGCCACGGCGGGTGCGGCGCTCGCGCTCGTCGTTGCTCTCGCGTTCTGGCCGGTCGTCTCGGGAGTCCGGTCGTTCCTGCACTGGGACCTGCGGTACGAGCACGTCCCCATCTGGACGGCGACCCAGGGGGCGCTCAAGTCGGGGGAATCCCCCTTCTGGGTCGAGGGGCAGTACTGCGGGAACCCGCTCCTCTTCACGCAGGAGGCGCCGCTCTTGTATCCACTGACGGTGCCCCTCCTTCTGACCGGGGGGGCGCCGCACCGTCTCGCCGATCTCTTCTCGCTGTTCCACTTCTGGCTGGCGGGGTTCGCGGGATTTCTTCTCCTCCGCGACCGCGGTCTTCGGAGTGCGGTCGCCCTGTTCGGGGGCGTCGCATGGATGCTCTCCGCTCGGATGGTCCAGAGCTCGATCTGGCCGAACGCCGTCGCTGCTCAGGCGCTCCTTCCGCTCCTCCTGCTGGGGATGTTCCGCATCGCGGACGGCCGTCGTCGCTCCGGGATCCTGTGGGCGGCCGTATCGGGCGGTCTTTGTCTCCTGACCTCCCGGCCCCAGTCGCTCACGGGAGCGGCGCCGCTCCTCCTGTCCGTCGGACTCGCTCTCGTCCTGTTCGCGAAAGAGAAGTGGCCAACCGTCCGGGATCTCGCGATCGCCGGAATCCTCGCCTTCGCGCTGGGGGCTCCGTCGCTCCTGCCCTCCGCCATCCTCCTGCCCGACAGCTCGCGCGCGGGCGGTCTCGCGCGCGCCGAACGCGACTTGAGTCCGCTCGCCTCTTCGGGAGAGCTCGACCAGGTCTTCCTGCCCACGGACGGATCGGGGCGCTGGCCCGAGGCGGCCGCCTATCCCGGGGTGCTCGCGTTCGTCCTCTTCGCGGCGGGAATCGCGCTGACTCTCCGCCGGGGCGAGCGACCGTTCCGGCGCGCGTTCTGGGCGCTCGCCGCCGGCGGCCTGATCGGGCTCCTCTTTGCCTTCGGGGAGCATGGCCCCCTCCGTCTCGTCGCCGACCTGCCGCCGCTCAAGGGGTTCCGGATACCCGCGCGATATCTGACTTCGTGGTCGCTCGCGCTGGCCCTCGGCTCCACGTTCGGGCTCTCGCGGCTCCTGCGGGATACGGCCCGAGCGGGAGTGATCGCCGCCGCCTGTCTCGTCGGCTTGACCGTCGACCTGACGCTTCACGCGCGGCGGGCCGCTCCGACCGCGCCCTCCTCGGTCTATTCGACGGAGCCCGACCTCGTTCCGGTGATGCGAAGGATGCTCGCCGCCGACGACGTCGGATTCCCCCGGCGCTTCTGGTCCCTCGTCGTTCCTCCGTTCCTCTGGACGTACTCCGACGAGGAGAAGGTCGTCGCCGCGAAGCGATTCGAGCCTCTCTACGGGGCCCTCGGAATGAGCTACGGTCTCGAGTCGGTCACCGGCAACGGTCCGTCGCTCCGAAGGTGGAAGCTTCTCTTCGCGGAGCGCAGCATTCGTCTGGGGCAGCTCGCCGGAGTCGGCGCGCTCGTCCTGCCCCGGGACAATCCGGATGCCGTGCCGATCGGCCGTCCCCGACCGATGCTCGTCCAGAGGTTCCCGGGGTTCCCGCGAGCGATCGTCGTCCCGGAAGCGGTCGTCGTCGAACCCGCGCAGGCGATCGCCGCGACCCTCGACGAGACTCTCGATCCTCGGTCGACGGCGGTGCTGGAAGAGGGATCGCCGCTCGCGCGCGACCGACGGTGGGATCCCGCGAAGGCTTCCGTCCGGCTTCGATCCCGGGCACCGGGCCGCGTGAACCTCTCGGCGACTCTGCCGGGAGACGGGGTTCTCGTCGTGTTCGAGAGCTTCGAGCGGGGATGGCATGCCCGGGTGGACGGCGCACCGGCGCGCGTGCTCGCGGCCGACGGAGCGTTCCAGGGGATCCGGCTGTCCGCCGGGGAGCACGCCGTCGACCTCCGATACCGGCCTCGCGGGCTCGCCGCGGGGGTCGCCGTCGGGGTCCTCGGGCTGCTGGGGCTCTTCGTCGCGGCCGCGCGGCTGCGAGACGCGTGAAGCGCATCCGCGCCGTCCTCTTCGACGCGGGCGCGACGCTCGTCCACCCCGACCCTCCCGTCGAAGCGATTTACGCGCGCGAGTTCGCGGCGGATGGCGCCCGCTTCACCGAGGAGGATCTGACGCGGGCCCTGACCCGCGCGTGGGAGGAAGTCCATGCGAGCGCCGAAGCGAACCGGTATGGAGGGGTTCGCGGCGAGCCCGACTTCTGGCAGGCGTTCCTGAACCGCGTGCGCTCGCTGCTCGACGGCGGGGTCGTGTCGGCCGCGGCGTTCACGCGTCTCGCGACCCACTTCTCTACGCCCGCGTCCTGGGCCGTCTACGACGACGTGCTCTCGACGCTCGAGGAGCTTTCGCTCCGCGATCTGAAGCTCGCGGTCGTCTCGAACTGGGACTCGTTCCTGCCGAAGCTTCTCGCCGCGCTCGACCTCGGACGGTTCTTCCCCGTCGTCGCGGTGTCCGCGATCGAGGAGACCGGCAAGCCCGGCGCGGAGATCTTCCACCGCGCCTGCCGGCGTCTCGGGGTCGAGCCCGAAGAAGCGCTTCACGTCGGGGACTCCGTCGCGGAAGACCTCGAGGGCGCGCGGGCAGCGGGACTCCGGGCGCTGCTTCTCGACCGCGCGGACGCCCATCCCGAAATCGCCGACCGGATCGCGAGCCTGACCGAGCTGCCCCGCCGGCTTCGATAGCGGGGTCAACGCCGATCCCTGCACCGGTGCCCGGGCTGCGTGCAGCGAATCCGCGTCGACCCTGCTTGGAAGTCGGGGACTGCGTTATCCTGCCCGCGCTTGAGCGTGGTGAACCGGCTCTTCCGGACCAAGTCGCTCGACGATCTCGTCGCCGAGACCGAGGAGCCGGAGCATCGCCTCCGAAAGGCTCTCGGGCCGGGAAACCTGATCGCGCTCGGCATCGGCGCCATCATCGGGGCCGGCATCTTCGCGACCATCGGGACCGCCACGGCGGGCGACGCGGCACGACCCGGCGCCGGTCCCGCCCTGCTGCTCTCGTTCGTCCTGACCGCGGTCGTCTGCGGGTTCACCGCGCTCTGCTACGCCGAGTTCGCCTCGATGGTCCCGGTCGCCGGGTCCGCGTACACGTACTCGTACGCGACGCTCGGTGAGTTGATCGCGTGGATCATCGGATGGGACCTGATCCTGGAGTACGCGATCGGCAACGTGGCCGTCGCGATCTCCTGGGCGAACTACTTCAACACGCTTCTGGAAGGCCTCGGGATCCACCTGCCCCGATGGATCACGATCGATTACCACACCGCGCACGCGAAGATGCCGGACGTGGTGGCTTCCGCCCCTCATGTCTTCGGAGTCCCGATCGTCCTGAACGTCCTCGCGTTCGCGATCGTGGCGGTGATCACGGTCGTCCTCGTGTGGGGGATCCGCGAGTCGGCGTCGTTCAACTTCTGGATGGTCGCGATCAAGCTCGTCGTTCTCGGTTTCTTCGTGATCGTCAGCTTCAAGTACGTGAAGCCCGAGAACTGGCGGCCGTTCGCGCCCAACGGTTTTACGGGGATCGCCGCGGGCGCCGCGATCGTCTTCTTCGCCTACATCGGTTTCGACGCGGTCTCCACGACCGCGGAGGAGGCCCGCAATCCCAAGCGCGACATGCCGATCGGGATCATCGGATCTCTCATCGTCTGCACGATCATCTACATCCTGATCTCGCTCGTGTTCACCGGCCTGATTCCGTACCCGGCGCTCCGGCAGACGCTGGCGACCGAGCAGGCCGAGCCGCTGACGCTCGCGATGAAGTACGTCGCGATGCCCAACTGGATGGTGGGCGTCGTCGCCTTCGGGTCGGTCGTCGCTCACACGGCGGTGCTGCTCGTATTCCAGCTCGGGCAGCCGAGAATCTTCTTCGCGATGGCGCGGGACGGTCTCCTTCCGTCGACGTTCGCGAAGGTTCACCCGAAGTTCCGCACGCCGCACGTCACGACGATCCTGACCGGAGTCCTCGTCGGCGTGACCGCGATGTTCACGACCCTCGACGAGATGGTCAACCTGACGAACATCGGAACCCTCTTCGCGTTCCTGCTCATCTGCCTCGGGATCATCATTCTGCGTTTCAAGGATCCCGGCCGGGAACGTTCGTTCCGGGTTCCATTCGGGCCCCTTCTCCTGCCGTCGCTCGGAATCCTCTCCTGCCTCGGCTTGATCTATTACCTGCCACCCTCCTCCTGGTGGAGGTTCGTCGGCTGGCTCGGGGTCGGAGCGCTGGTCTACTTCCTGTACGGCTACCGCCACAGCCGGCTGCGGCACCCGCGTGTGCCGCCGGCCCCGCCGGACTTCAACCCCGCGCAGGAGCTGCCGCCCTCCGAGCTCTGAGGGGTCTCTGATCGACAGCCGCTCGCCGTTGGGGAGCAGACCCGAGCGAGTCTGAGCAACGGTTGGGCTCGCTTCTTGCCTAATCCCCGGCCGTGAGCGACGAAGCCGAGGCGCGGCAGATCCATCGGGTCGAGCTTTCGGTCCGCTGGGCGACGATCGGGAAGGTTCTCGTCGCCGCGCTCCTGGTCTGGGTTTTCATTAAGCTCTGGCTCCCGTTCCTCGTCTTCCTCGTCGCGGTCCTGATCGCCGTCACCCTGCACCCCGTCGTCGTCTGGCTCGAGCGGCGCAACCTCTCTCACGGCCTTTCGGCGGCGCTGGTGGGCCTCGCGGTGCTCGGGATGGTCGTCGCTTTCGTCGGCTTCGTGCTTCCGCCGCTCGCCGGACAGGTGCTCCGGCTTTCCGACGACTTCCCGCAGTACCGCAACCGCGTCGAGAGCCACGTCCCCGCCGACCAGCCGTTCCTGCGGGAGATCGTCACGGAGGTCTTCGATCTGCCCTCGTCGCCGGCGGTCAAAGCCTGGGCGAACCAGCCTCTCCTCTGGGGAAAGATGGCGGTCGGAGTGGCGGCCTTGACGTTCTTCCTCTTCGTCCTTTCGCTCTACCTCCTCCTGGATGGCAAGCGCGTCTATGCCTGGGTTCTCGCCTACGTGCCGCGGAGGTATCGTGCGCGGATCGCCCGGACCGTCCCGGAAATGTCCGACGTCGTGTTCGCTTACGTCGGAGGCCAGATCGTCACGTCGGTCCTCTGCACGGTCGTGACGTTCACGGCACTGACGGTGTTCCACGTTCCCGCCGCGCTGCCGCTGGCGATCCTCGCCGGCGTCGCGGACGCGATCCCGATCATCGGCGTCGTGATCTCCACCGTTCCCGCTCTGCTCATGGCGCTGACAGTCTCACCGATCGCGGCTGGCGGGGTTCTGCTCGTGTACGTCGCGTACCACGTCCTCGAGACGTACGTGATCGTGCCGCGCATCTACGGCCGCAGGCTGCAGCTCTCGACCCTCGCGGTCCTGCTCGCGCTCGTCGTCGGCGGCACGCTCCAGGGAATCCTCGGCGCGATCCTGATCCTGCCGCTCGTCGCCGCGTACCCGATCATCGAGCGCATCTGGCTCCACGACTATCTTTCCGACGAGGTGATCCGCGACCACGCCGCGCTGGAACGAGCCGCGGCGTCGGGAAACGACGAGGCGGTGAGGGCGGTGCTCCGGGGACAGAAGCACGACGGAGAAAGCACCGCCGAGAGGGGCGTGCTACCCTCGAATCGGAGGTGACAGGCATGGTTCGTCGGCTCTTCCTCGTCCTCGCGGCGCTCTTCTTCGCTCACTACGCCTCGGCCGAGATCGTCACCCAGAAGTTCAACTGGTCACCGGTGAACGGCGTGCAGAGGCTTCACTTCGACTGGAACGACATCGCGATCTCGGAGATCCACTTCGACCTGGGAGGCACGATCAAGCCGCTCAAGACCTCTACCGCCAGGGCGGTCGTCCGCGTGGACAACAACTCCGCGCGGGATCAGGAAGTCGGGGTCGCGCTCGCGCTCTTCGACGAGGACGGGACCATGCTCGCCGCGGGCAGCGGGGGAATCAAACTCGGCGACCTCGACCGCGGAGAGCGGGACACCTTCACCGTTCGCTTCCCCTACGTCTATCGCAACATGAAAAAGGCGAAGTACTTCCTGCTCACGGTCGAAGCCCAGCCGACCGGGAAGTGGCACTACCAGCCCAAGGCGAAACCGACCGAGCCCGCGCGCTGAGCTCCGCCATCCCCGGAACGTCCCGGCCCGCATAACCCGTCAGCTCGACGTAGGCACGTCCCGCGACGGGTCGTCTCGCGCGCGTGCCTTTCACCGCGCACGCGCCTTCCCAGTAGGTGACGCCGGTCGAGCCGGGCGTCTCGAGCTCCTGGTCGGCGACGAGCGGTTCGATTCCGACGTCGAGGCCGACGGATGCGACGGTGATCTTCCAGCCCGCGGGATAACGCGCCTTCGACCGCGGCGAACGCCACGCGCGGGTTTCCGTGAAGGCCACGTCGCTCCATTTGAGCGGCAGCGCCACGCCGGGCGCCGGCGGCACGAAGGTCCCGGACGAGAACGGCGTGGCGCTTCCGTCCGCACGCCGCATCCGATACAGCATGAGCTCCGAGCCGTCGTCGAGCTGGAGAGCGAACCAGTCCCAGCCGGCGGCGTCGGCGGGCAGCACGCCGGATCCCCACTCGTGGTCGAACCAGGCAGTCCCCGTGAGCGGCTGCGATTTCCCGGAGCGGACGAAGGTTCCGGTCGCAGCGAGCCGGGTGATCGACACGTATCGCGAGCTCTCCTTCGCGCCCGGCCCTTTCCGCGATACTCCTCTCTCTCCGTGGAGAACGGGCGGTTTGACGGGGGAGAGCGTCAGACGGAGCTCGCCCGCACGGCCGTTCGCGGCGAGGAGATGCGCTCCCGCCGGACTCTGCCGCGCCGTCCAGTCCTCGTTCGACACGTCCAGCTTCTCCGAGGCCGCCGACGCGACTCCCGGCAGGCCCAGGTGCATCTTCTCCTCGGACCGGAAGTCCTTGCGGGACACGTCGGTCCACGCGAAATGCGCGAGGTAGAGCTCTCGCACGCGGAAGAACGTCACCTGAAATCCGTAGGCGTTTCCGGCGCGGTCGGAAAGGTGGCCGGTCCAGTACCACCACTCGACCGGTGCGTCCGGGTGGGCGCCGTGGTCGCGCGGGAACGAGAGCTCCGAGGTCGTCGAAGGGGTACGCGCGGAGGTGACGAGCGCGAGAGCGATCGCGGCGAGAGACCGTCCCACGGCTACTCCTCCGCCAGAGCCGCGGCGGGGTCGGCCGCGGCGGCGATCCCCCCCGGCACGAGCCCGGCGGCGAGCGAAGCGCCGAGCACGATCCCCGCCGCCACCGCCAGGCGGCCGACCGGAATCGTCGGCACGACGCTCCAGCCGAACGACTGCGGGTTGATCACCCCGAGAAGGAGCGCGGTGAACGCCGCGCCCGCGGCGAGCGCGGCCGCCGTGGCGACGATGCCGGTCAGCAGCGCCTCGAGAAGCACGGCCCCGCGAATCTGACTGCGCGAGGCGCCGACCGCGCGGAGGAGACCGAACGACCGGCGGCGCTCCACGGCCGAAGCGATGAGCGCGTTCGCGATGCCGGCCACCGCGACCGCCACCGCGATCGCCTCGAGCACGTTGGCCACCGCGAACGTCCGGTCGAAAATCTGAAGGACCTGGCGGCGCAGCTCCCGCGTCGTGATCACGTCGAGGGCAAAGCGGTCGCCCGCGCGCGAGAGGATGTCCCGCCGCAGCGCTTCGGCGCTCGTCCCGGGCCGGGCGAGCACGCCCGCGCTCGTCACCCGGACGTCGTGAAAGAGGTCCCGGTAGAGGGCGCGATCCATGAGGACCGTTCCGCGGTCGTTCGAGAAGTCCCGGTAGACGCCGGCCACCCGGTACGAGCGAACGCCCTCGGGTGTCCGGAGGCGGATCGCGTCGCCGCGCCCGACCGCGTACCGCCTCGCGTAAGGCTCGGAGACGAGCACCTCTCCGCTCCGCCGGGCGGCGTCGGCGACCCTTCTGGAATCCCGCCCGTCGAGGAGCGGCGATCCGCCCGCGCGCGAGAGGACACGAAAATCGCTCGACGCGATCGTCAGAGCCCGGCCCGCGCCGTCGAATCCCTCGCGAATGCGGAGCGGATCGACGCCGGAGACTCCGGGCACGGATTCGAGGACGCCGACGATCTCGGGGGGCAGATTGCCTACAATCGCGCCCCTTCCCGCGCCTCCCCGGACCCACAGGTCGGCCGCGAGCGTCGTCTCCACCCACGTGCGTACGGTCGTTCGCATCGAGGCGATGGTCGCGATCATCGCAAACGTCATTCCGAGCGCCATGGCGAGCGCGGTGACCGCGATCCCGTTTCGGGCGGGCGAGCCTCCGAAGAGGCGGGATGCCAGGCGCCCCGGTGCACCGAAGATCTTCTCGAGGGGACGCCGCGCTGCGGACGCGCCGATGCGAACGAGAGCGGGAGAGAGGAGCGCGAGCGCCGTCACGACCAGGGCGACGGCGGCAAATCCCGGATAGGGAAACCCGTTGATCGGACCGGCGAGCGAAAGCACGACGGCGAGCGCGATCGCGACCCCCGCGGCGATCGTGCGGCGCGGAAGGCGGAGTTGCCGCGCGGCGTCGGCGGATCCCGGGCGCATTGCCGGCGAGGGAGGGACTCGCGTTGCTTCCGCCGCCGGCAGGGCCGCCGCCAGCAGCGCGGCGACCATCCCGACCGCGGCCGCGGCTACCGCCGCCGGTCCGAAATCCGCGCCGGAGATCTTCGCCGTCCGGGAGTACACGCTCGACACCGTGCCGGCCACGGCCGAGAGCGCGGCACGCGAGAGCGCGAGGCCGCCGATCTCGCCGGCGACGGTGCCCGCGGCGCCGACGGCGAACCCTTCGACGAGGAACGCGCCGAAGATCGCCGCTCGCGAGGTCCCGAGCGCGCGGAGCGTCGCGATCTCCGCCCGCCGGCGCAGGACGGAAACGGACACTGCATTTGCCACGAGGAACATTCCGACTGCGAGCGTGAGCGTCGCGAGCGCGTTCAGGTTGAAGCGGAACGCCCTCGCCATCCGCCCGGCGGCTTGCGCGGTCCGGCCCGGCGGCTCGAGCCAGAGGCCGGGCGGGAGGCGCCGCTCGAGCTCCTCGCGGATCGCGTCGCGGGAGACGCCCGGGTCGAGGGCGACGTCGACGCGGTCGACCGTTCCGGCCCGGCCGAGGAGTCGCGCCGCCGTGAACACGTCGGTCACGAGAACGTCGCCGCCGGACGCGCGCGCGAGCCCGGAGAGCTCCAGAAGTCCGGCGATCGTCAACTCCGCGCGCACGCCCCCGGCCACGAGCGGGACGCGAGAGCCGATCGCGAGGGCGTGCCGTTTCGCGAAGGGCACCGGAACGAGGGCCGATCCCGGCGAGGACAGCGCGATCCGGCCGGCCGGCGTCGCGGGGGAGACGAGCCGCATCTCGCGGATCTGCGAGTCACCGCCGTAGTCGGTCCCCAGGACCGCGACGACCTCGCCGGACCCGTCGGCAAGGACCGCGTTCCCGGATACGAGCGGAGCAAACGATCCGACGCGCCACAGGAAGCTCAGGCTTTCGAGGCTTTCGAGCGGAACCCCGCGCGCGCCGACGACCACGAGATCGCTCTTTCCCGCGATCGCCTGCGCGGACTCCCGAAACGATTCGGTGACGCTGCGGTTGGCGTGGTGGATTGCCGCGACCGCGGCGACCCCGACCGCCACCCCGAGGACCGGCAGAAGCGCGCGGATCGGACGGCGTCGGGCGGGACCGGATACGAGCGCGCGGAAGATGAGAGGGAAGCCCTTCATCGGTTCAGGGTTCAAAGTCGCAGCCGGCCGTCTTTCAATTCCACGGTGCGGTCCGCGCTGCGCGCCGCCGAGTCGGAGTGAGTCGCGAGGATCACGGTGACGCCGCGCTCCCGGCGGACCTCGTCGATCAGCGCCAGCACCTCCTCGCCGTGCCGCGAGTCGAGGTTTCCGGTCGGCTCGTCGGCGAGAAGGAGTCGCGCGCCGGTCACGAGGGCCCGGGCGATGGCGGCCCGCTGCATTTCGCCGCCCGAGAGCTCGTACGGGTGCGCATCGCTCCGGCGCGCCAGATCGACCCGATCGAGGAGCTCGGAGGCGCGCTCGGCCGCGTCGCGCGCTCCGTCGAGGAGCCTCGGCAGCTCGACGTTCTCCCTCACCGTCAAGTGGGCGAGAAGGTTGAAGAACTGGAACACCACCCCGACGTCCCGCCGGCGATAGAGCGTGAGAAGCGACTCCGGCAGGCTCGCGAGATCTCGATTCCCGACCGTGATCGACCCCGAGGTGGCGCGATCGATCCCCGCGACGAGATGGAGGAGCGTGGACTTTCCGCCGCCGGAGGGACCGATGACCGCGAGGAACTCCCCGGGGGCGACGCTGAGCGTCACGGAGTCGAGAGCGACGACCGGCTGCGCGCCGGGGTACACCTTCGAGACGCTCTCGCAGACCACGGCGGGCGGCGGGGACGTTGCCGCGCGCGCCTCCGGAGACGACACGCGCGGGAGGATATCGGATACTGTTGACGGAGGTCGGAAAACGGAAAACGTAAAAGAGAAAACGAGACCTTGAGCCGAGCGACGCTTTCCCCGCAGGATCGGCTCTCCGTTTCCCGTTTCCCCTTTTCCGTTTCCCGGCTTTGATCGCTCCCTTCCGCCGGATGTGGCGCCAGAGGGCCCTCGTCGCGGCGCTGGCGCGGCGCGAGCTCGTGGCGCGCTACCGTGGCGGTGTTCTCGGGTTCTTCTGGTCGATCGCGAATCCGCTTCTCCTCCTTCTCGTGTACGCGACGGTCTTCCGTCTCGTGTTCACGCCCCGCGCCGACGTTCGGCCGTATGCCCTCTTCCTCTTCGCCGGCGTACTCGCCTGGGGCTTCGTGTCCTCGGCGCTCCTCGACTCCGCAGAGACGTTTCGCGCGAACGGCCCGCTCCTGCGCAAGACGACGGCCGCGCCCGAGGTTTTCCCGGCGGTCGCCGTCCTCGCGCGCCTGGCGCACCTCGTCTTCGCGCTCCCGGTTCTCGCGGCCGCGATCGGTGTCGCCGCGGCGAGCGGCGCGGTGCGCCCGACCGCCGCGGCGATCCAGTTCCCGGTCGCCGTGGCCCTTCTCGCGGGAACCGCCCTGGGAATGGCTCTCGTCGTCTCGGCGCTCTCGGTCCACTTCGGAGACGTTCGCGACCTGCTCGGTAACCTCCTCACGCTCACGTTCTTCCTGACGCCGGTTCTTTATCCGGTCAGTGCCGCGCCCGAGCGGCTCCGTCGACTTCTCTGGTTGAACCCGTTCACGTCCTTCTTCGTCGGGATCCACGAGAGCGTCTTCTTCTTCCGGCCGATCCGGGCGGAGGTCTGGCTCGGCATGCTCGTTGCGACCGCGCTCTCGCTCATGCTCGGCGGCGCCGTCTTCGAGCGATTGCGCGACTCGATCGCGGAGGAGGCGTGACGCCCGCGCCCCGCGCCGCCGCGATCGAGGCGATCGCCGTCACCAAGCTCTACCGCCGGTGGGGCCGGAAGCGCTCGGTAGGAAGCTTCAAGTCGGCGCTGCTCTCGGGGCGGCCCGGGCGCGCGCTCGCGCCCGACCAGGCGGTGCCGGCGCTGACGGACGTCTCGTTCGGCGTCGCGCCCGGGGAGACGGTGGGCGTCGTCGGCGCCAATGGCTCGGGCAAGTCGACTCTGTTGAAGCTCCTCGCCGGGGTCCTGCGGCCGACGGCCGGAACGATTGCGGTCAACGGCCGGCTGGCGGCTCTCCTCGAGCTCGGTGCGGGGTTCCACCCCGAGATCTCCGGCCGCGAAAACGTCCTCATCAACGGGCTGCTCCTCGGCCTCACGAAAAAGGAGATCGCGCGGCGATTCGGAGAGATCGTCCGGTTCGCCGAGCTCGAAGAGTTCATCGACGCGCCGGTAAAGACGTACTCCTCGGGGATGGCGGTCCGCCTCGGCTTTTCGATCGCCGCGCACTCCGATCCCGACGTCCTTCTCGTCGACGAGGTTCTCGCGGTCGGCGACGAGGCGTTCGCTCACCGCTCGCTCGAGAAGTTCTCGGAGTTCGAGCGCGCGGGGAAGACCCTTCTGTTCGTCTCGCACGATCTCGGGCTCGTCGCCGACCGGTGCCAGCGGGCGATCTGGCTGGACCGCGGGCGGCTCGTCGCGGACGGTCCGGCGGCCGAGACCGTCGCCCGCTACCGGGAGAGCGTCTCGGAGCGGGAGGCCGAGCGGAGGGGGACCGCGGAGCGCGGCGAGCCCTCGCGGCCGGGGCGGATCGGATCCGGCGCGGCCGTCGTCACGGGCCTGCGCCTGCTGGATCGCGACGGCCGCCCGACGGCCCGGGTTCGCTCGGGCGAGCCGGCGCGCCTCGCGATGGACGTGCGCGCGGCGCCGTCCGCTCTGGACGACTTCGTCTTCGGCTTCGCGATCTCGACGGTCTCCGGAGCGGCCGTCTTCGGTTCCAATACGGCGATCGACGGCTTCGCGCCGGAGGAGCTGGCCGGGGACTCCACCGTGTCGCTCGAGATTTCGTCGCTCGACCTCGCGCCCGGCGTCTACTCGGTGGATGCCGCCGTGCACGCCGACGACGGCGCTCCCTACGATTACCGCCGCGACGTACTGCGGTTCGAGGTCGCGGCCGACCGTCCGATCGCGGGCGTGTGGAACCCCGACCGCCGGTGGAGCTTCGCGGGCGGAGTGAAATGGAAGAAGAACAGCCCCGTGTAAGGCCGCTCCGGCGCCTCTTCACGCGCGTCGAGGCGCTCGGCCTCTACTTGATCTCCGGCTTCCTCGTGTGCGGCATCGTCGTCTTTCTCTTCGGCTTTCTCGCGCGCGAGGTCTTCCGCACGACCGATACGCGGGACTTCGATCGAGAAGTCACGCTCGCGATGCGGGAGCTCCAGTCGCCGGCGAACGACCGAATCGCACGGATCGTGACGTTCTTCGGGAGCCACCTCTTCATCCTGCCTGCGACCACAATCGTGGCTGCCGGGCTGTGGCTCAAACACCACCGGGCCTCCGCGCTCCTGTTCTGCGGATCGGTCGTCGGCGGCTTCGGCCTGAACGCGCTCCTGAAGATCTCGTTCGCCCGGGACCGCCCGTACTTCTGGCCGGCCGCCGTCACCGAGAGGACGTACAGCTTTCCGAGCGGGCACGCGACGATGTCGACGGTCTTCTTCGGCGGACTCGCCGCGGTCG
>Ga0114129_10006197_pt1 | contig 16970 bp, 13 predicted proteins | sample RhiMetdeltSRZDD1_FD_80071 | JGI IMG/M metagenome (GOLD analysis project Ga0114129, IMG submission 80071) | Populus rhizosphere microbial communities from Tennessee, USA - Rhizosphere MetaG P. deltoides SRZDD1 (version 2) (version 2) | ecosystem: Host-associated > Plants > Roots > Rhizosphere >... | reverse complement strand
TTCGCCACCATCGGATCGTAGTAGATGGATACTTCCGAGTAGAGTTGAACTCCGCTATCCACTCGAACACCGGGCCCCGATGGTTCTCGAAGATGGTTTATTCGGCCGGGCGATGGAAAAAAGTTGTTCTCTGGATCTTCTGCATATATGCGACACTCGATCGCATGCCCGTGCCAGCCAATCTGTTCCTGCGTAAAAGATAACGGTTCGCCGCTGGCAACTCGAAATTGCTCGCGCACGAGGTCAAAACCCGTGACCAGCTCAGTGACCGGGTGTTCGACCTGCAACCGAGTGTTCATCTCGAGGAAATAGAAATCGCGAGTCGTGTCTGACACTAAGAACTCGACGGTGCCGGCACCCGTGTAATGAACCGCTCGCGCCAACTTTTTTGCTGCCTCGCCCATCTCGTGACGAAGATTCGGATCGTTAATCGGCGAGGGACATTCTTCGATCACCTTTTGATGTCGCCGCTGAATTGAGCATTCGCGCTCTCCAAGATGAACAACATTTCCGCGAGTGTCGGCAAAGATCTGAATCTCGATATGCCGTGGTCGCTCCACCGCTTTCTCCAGGTACAGCGATGCATCACCGAATGCCGCGGTCGCTTCCGCATGTGCAGTCTCGAACGCAGATCCTAATTGCTTTGGAGAACTCACCAGTCGCATGCCCTTGCCACCGCCGCCAGCCGCAGCCTTTAACATCACGGGAAAGCCGAATTGCTCGGCGACACTTCTTGCTTCAGAAAGAGACCTCAACGGTTCGACGGTGCCAGGAACGATAGGTACACCCGCATCGACCGCAGCTCTCCGTGCAGTGATCTTTGACCCCATCACCTCCATCGCCTCAGGGGTTGGACCAATGAAGATCAGATTCGCATCTTTGACAGCACAGGCGAACTGCGCATTTTCGGCCAGAAAGCCATACCCCGGGTGAATGGCTTCCGCACCGCGTTTTTTGGCGGCTTCGATAATCGCCGCGATGTTTAGATAGCTTTGGGTTGAAGGAGGCGGCCCGACACAAACTGCTTCATCAGCCATTCGCACATGAAGACTGTCGCTATCGATTTCAGAGAAGATAGCAACGGGCGATATCTCAAGCTCTCGACAAGCTCGGATAATGCGCACAGCAATCTCGCCACGGTTGGCGATGAGGACTTTCTTGAACATTACTGAGTCGGTCTTTGGTCTCGGGTCTTTGGTCTTCGTGGTGAAAATGATTCTGCCCGATTCAGGCAAAAAATCCTAACTACGTACAGATAACGGTGAGTCGATCTTCAAGATAAGAGAACGAGAGCGAAGCGACCGATTTCAAGAGGCACAATTCTCAATCAATACCAGCTTCGTTGATACTCTCAAATAACACTCAACTACAGAACGGGAGCGCCAGCGACCGATTCCAACGTTAATTGAGCGTTCGGTTAGTTGAAATCGGTCGCTGGCGCTCCCGTTCTGTAGTTGAGTGTTGGTTCAAAATTGAAAGCTAAGTCGGAGGCGTCACATCTCGGCCGTTGACTGAGCGTTATAACGATCGGTCAGTTGAAATCGGTCGCTTCGCTCCCGTTCTTACAAAGTCAAGATCTGTGACTGTTCTTGGTCTAATACAAGTGGTCAATGACGATTGCGTAGAAGGTTTCGATTGCTGCTGGTGCTTGCTTCATCGGTTTCTTAATCGTCACTTACGTCCGTTCATTGCCTCCACCTCCCGATGTATTCATTGTAGAAGATCCTCCCTGGACAATCTGGGAATACTCTGCTCTCGCGCTGTTCATGTGTGGTCTAGGTCTTACGATTGCCGCCATAAAACTTCGCCGTTAGGTAATCTAAAGCTTAGACTCCAATCTCGCGCACACCAAAGACAACGACCAAAGACCTATACAACTATCGAATTCGCAGGTTGCCTCGGATCGTATCTCACGGTGATTTGCCGGCCGGGAGCGTACTGCTGAGGACGCTTCTGCTGATCAGAGTTCAGATCTTGTGAGGATTCATATTGAACACCGGCGAGCATATAGGTGTAGTTTACTTGAAGAATTTGACCGCTATCGTCGGTAGTTATGTCGAGGATTTTCCCGTCAGTGATCCGTCCGGTTCGTGACAAACGGGCAAAGCGCGAGGCTTCATCTTCTTTCTTGCGCCGGAAGCGATCGAGAAAGGACATCGGGGAAGGAGTGAGCGGTGGTCAGTGCCATGCCTGTGTTTGGCCGCGACACGCTCGAGCAGCACTGGTTAGCGAAGATTAGGGTTTGAGAGCGCCGGCAGTTTGACCAAGGCCGCCCTTGGCAACTTCGGACACTCGCTTGAGGATACCGTCACGAACGATCCAATCATCCTCTGTTCTCAGAATCTTGTCTTCGCCAGGAAGTCGAACTTCGTAGTGAGTGAATGCCAAACCCTGCGGCGTAGCATCGTCAGTGCTGGTGTTAAAGGAAGCCCGCCGAATCACTAATCCGCGCATCTTAGAGGATCGTGGTTCCGCGTTGGCTGCTACCTCAGCACCAGGTTGATAGTTGGAATTCGCCAGCACACTCAATGCTGCCGCGACAGAACCATCCGGATCGGGGAGCGTTCGAAGATCGCTAATGAGCTCGTTCTCATCAGCCGGTAGCGTTTTGTGCTCCAATTGATACCTATACAATACAAGATCGACCGCACGCGCACCGGCGATAACAGCGGCTTCGTTTGACATTTCTCGTTGTCGGAGCCGGGCAGGCACGGTGATTACGATCAAAAAGACAATCGCTAATGGCACTGTGGCAGAAGCTAAGAATCCGCGACGAGCATATTTCAACCCGCAGAACTGTTCAGGGTTGTCCTTGATTGAGCGATAGAGTTTTTGGCCCAACCAAAACGACAGGATGAAAGCAGGAATAGCGATCCACTTTAGTCGCCATGCGGCAGTCTCAGCGGCCGCGATCCATGACCAGAAACCAAATGATTTGAAACCGCGTTGGAACAGCGCGATCACGGTCTGGACCAGAAACACCAGTACTGCGAGGCATCCACTTACGACCAAAACCAAGGATCGACCGTAAGAGGGCAATTCAATCTCGGGTCTTGGGAGAGCAGCGCCAACCGCACGCGCGCCACATGCTTTACAGCCTTCAGTCAGAGTTCCCTCAAACTTAAAGCCGCAACAAGGACAAATCGTCACTTACATTCACCTCAAAGGAATCAGGGCGCAAAAATCCCTAAACAATTTCAGCCCGGCTTATGTACTAGACGCTGTTCAGGGCGACGCTCGGACTCAGCAGCTTGAGAATACGAAGCGGCGGCCTCAACGTTCTCTTTTTTTTCTTCCACCCTATTGAGCTCGCGCCAGGTGTGGTACATCCGGTGAGCAAAGGTCCAATAGGAACCGACGGCAAGCACCCACAAGACTGCCGGCATCCGGTTGGCGAAGAAGTTGTTCGATCCGGGATGAGTGCTTAACGCGCCAATTATGAAGAGAACAACGCGTTCTGGCCGGCGCAGAAAACCCACGTCACATTTAGGAATCAAGCTTTCCGCCCGGGCGCTCGCGTAGCTTACCATAACGGAGCCCATTAGTCCGGCGCCCGCAAGAAAAACGTTAAGAGTGGAATGGAATTGTGTATCGCGGGCGTAAAAGACCATTAACCCCACGACAACCACCATATCTGAGAGCCGATCCAGGGAGGAGTCGAGGAAACCGCCAAAGCGCGTCACCCGGCCTGACAGTCGCGCGACTTGCCCATCGAGCATGTCAAAAAGGTTAGCTACAATCAGCGCAATTCCCGCCGAAAAGAAGTGCCCCATGCCAAAGAGGAGGCCGCAGCCCACATTCAAAGCGACGCCAATGACAGTAAGAATATTGGGATTGATGTGGCCGTGCGCGAGCCAGCGCACCATGGCATCAATCACCCGTTGACAGCCCCGCCCAATCCTAGACCCAAACATTGTTAAAGGTATTCTCCGTGCTGCGGATTATGCCTGAAAATCGGCCGATCGTCACAGTACGAAAACTCCAATACTAAGCCAGTCGGAATATAGCGTGAATTGGAGTTGCCCTGCCGTGGCAAACAGTTAGGACGCACCTTCGAGTTCGTCGTGAAGCGTCTTTAGTTCTCGTATCTCAAAATTCCGCGCTCCGGCGGGTGTCCGCACGACTATATCGTCGCCTTCTTGTTTTCCCATTAGGCTCCGCCCAACAGGCGATGTAGTCGAAATAAGGCCTTCAGCGGGATTACTCTCTTCAGGTGTCACGAGGCGATATGTGACTTCTTCATCCCTTTCAGCGTCGTAAAGGATCAATGTTGAGCCGTACGACGCTTTATCGCGCGGCACCTTCTTGGGATCAATCGAGGCTATTTCACTTATGCGTTGCCGGAGTTCGACGATCCTGGCCTTCACGACGTTCTGACGATCGAGTGCTGCACGGTACTCAGAATTCTCACGCAGATCGCCAAACTCGAGCGCTCGTTTGATCTCCTTAGGCAGATGAACGCGCAACTCGGTTTCCAACTCCTCCAGTTCATTCTGGAGCCTATCTTTTATCAACTGTGACAAAGCTTTCTTCCCGTCCTTGTTATTGGATCTTGCCGTTTCGATCAGCTAACTTCCTGAACACGCTTGTGGAATTCCGACTCGTTCGCTCCGGCGAAAGAGATGCCCGTATCACGCGCGGTGCGTACCAACTGACCGTTCGAGGGAACAGTCTTAATATTGGCAATGGCTTCTGAGAGGGGAACAGTTACAACATCGCCAGCCTGCAGCGCAACCATCACACCGCGTTTGCCGTCGGCGAGCGCGCGTACTGCACAGGAGCCATAGTTCGTGGCTAACATTCGATCGAAGGCGTTTGGTCGTCCGCCTCTTTGCAGGTGGCCCAGCACAACGCAACGAGTCTCTTTCCCCGTCTTCGCTTCGATCTCCCGTTGCAGATGCATTCCAATCCCGCCAAGCCGCGGTGCATGTAGCGCATCACCTTTATCCTGGTAAATCAATTCATGTCCGATTTCCAGTGCGCCTTCAGCAACGACAATAATACAAAAGTTAGATCCAGCGAGATCTCGAGCATGTATCTTGTCAATAACGGCATCGAGCGAAAAGGGAATCTCAGGAATCAGAATGACGTCGGCGCCGCCAGCGATGCCTGAATGTAATGCAATCCATCCGGCATGGCGGCCCATCACTTCTAGAATCATGACGCGGTCGTGAGACTCAGCTGTCGTATGGAGGCGGTCAAGGGCTTCGGTTGCAATATCGAGGGCAGTAACAAAACCAAAGGTAAGCTCGGTGCAGGCAAGATCGTTGTCGATTGTCTTCGGTACGCCGCAAACCGGTATTCCCAACCTATCGAACTCCGCAGCTATACCCAGTGTGCCTTCGCCTCCAAGAACCACGAGCGCGTCGATGCCCAGAATGCGCATGTTGTTGATCGCTTCCTGGTAAACTTGCTCAACCGCTACTTTTTTACCCTCCTTCGTTCGTTCCGCAAAGTTTCCTCGATTTCGTGTGCCGAGGATCGTTCCGCCCCTCGGAAGTAGACCACGGACGTCCCCGGGCGAGAGTACGCGCGTCTGCGTCGCACCAAGCAGGCCTTCAAACCCATCCTCAATGCCGATCACGCGCATTCCATGCTCGCAGGTGGCTGTCTTTACTACTGCTCGAATCACTGCGTTCAACCCTGGGGCATCACCGCCACCGGTAAGGATTCCGATAGTGTTGTACATGTTTTCTGACAGTCTATAACGTCAACGCCGTAACGTGAAGATGAAACTTAAACTGGTTGACCCCTCTGGAGGCGTCGCGTAGCATATCAGCCATCACCAACAAGGAGCTGCAGGTCTTCCGGAAAGGCACGTTGGTACTTTGGAAATCGACGACGACGCAAAAGAAATAGTTCGGCAGATTGGGACCGCAATTAACGAATCAGTCGAGAACTCAACGAAAGTTGCCGAAGCTATTGAACGTCTTAGAGAAGCGGGTTACGAGATGGAATTAACGCTCCGTCTGGAAATTGGTTTGCGGCCGCATGCGGAAGACGACGAAGACGAAACCGACGGAACCAGCCTCGAACTCACCGAAGAAGATATTCAAGTTCTGCAGCGCATGAAGATTCGAATCGACCCGGAACGCTGATGTCCGATACCTCCACCAAAGTAGATCCACCCATTTCCACAGATTAAGATCAGAGGCAGGAGCAGCAGGCAGGGGCAGGGAAATTTTCGTGCTCCTGCCGCCTGCCCCTGCTCCTGTCTTATCTTAATCTGTGGAAATCGGTGGATCTGCTTCCGCTAGTTATTCCGGAACTTCGTCAGATCCCGTCAACGTTTGTTGTCGCAGCGCGGCAGCGCCAAGCAGACCACCCATACCCATCGATTCAACTGCGCTGCTAGGTACGAGCATCAACGCACCTTTCTCTTTCAGTCCTTCATACAACATGTTCATAGCGCGAAGGTGCAAAGCCGTAGGGTTGTTTTGATACGACTGCGCCGCCTTCTCAAACGAGTGCGCAATTTCCACTTCGGCTTGGCCCAGGATGATGCGTGCCTGTTTTTCGCGCGCAGCTTGGGCCTCACGAGACATGGCATCTTGCAAGGCAGTAGGAATTATCACGTCGCGCATCTCTACAGATTGTACTGTTACACCCCACGGATTCGATCTCTCATCGATCAACTGCTGAAGCTCGTCTTCAATTCTTTCACGACCACGCAGAAGATCGGTGAGTGATGTTCTTCCGATGATGTCGCGCAGCGCCGTCTGTGCGGCCCAGCTAACCGCCTGCGGATAGTTCTGAACTTCCAGCGCGGCCTTTTCAGGGTCGTACACCATCCAGAACAGAACTGCGTCGACGTTCACCGGCACGGTGTCAGAGGTTAAGGTTTCTTCAGCTGCGAAACTGGTCGTGATCACTCGCTGATCAACCCAGGCTGAAATTGAATCGACGAAGGGAAAGATCCAGAACAATCCGGGACCACGTAAACCAACATAACGACCAAGTCGCAAGACCACTGCGCGCTCCCATTGACGGGCCACCTTCGGCGATTGCGCAAACAAAACTCCCAATATCAAACCAGCAATCAGGGAGATCGGTGTCCACCAGATAGCGCTGACAGCAGCGCCTAGAATAATCGGCAACAGAAATGCCATTGCCGAAACTATGTTTACGCGCGGAGCAGTAGATGCGGGTAAGTTACTTCTGGTTTGCATCAGACTCATATCCGACATTTTTCATCTCCTTTTGCGCCTGCCTTGCAGTTGTTGCAGCAAGTCGTCGACTGAAAAGCCCATGGCTGAGGCTTCTTCGACAAATCGGTCGGTCAGTTCACGTAGGTGTTCCTTCTGATCCTGACGACTCCTTGTGTGGAAATGGCGGGCGCCTACAAACGTTCCCACTCCTCTGCGCGTCTCGAGAACTCCCTCTCGTTCGAGTTCCGCATACACCTTCGCTACCGTGTTCGCGTTCACCCGAAGTTCAACTGCCAGTTGGCGGACAGTTGGAAGTTGTTCGCCAATTCTCAATCGCCCAGTAGCTATCGCGAACTGAATGGCTCGCGTTAGTTGCGCATAAAGCGGCATCGGATGGGCAGGATTGAGCGAAAGTATTTGACTCATTTCTCTGACTTGTACTACGAAGATAGTACAAGTAAGGTTTCAAAAAGTCGAGGCGGATGAAATCAACCGAAGAACGGGAGCGAAGCGACCGATTTCAATCAACCCGGTGGCCAACTTATATTGAAATCGGTCGCTTCGCTCCCGTTCTAAACTTGACACTCGCTGTGAGCGCGTAAATCAAGACGGGTCGCTTTTCGAATATCACGCATCGCGCAAAATATCGCCGATAAACTCACCAGTCTTCCCGTTTGGCCCCACTCCGGCGCTGTGATATCTTCTTTTGCTCTAAACCTGCCCACATTTTACGCCGTAATAGGTTGAAGAGGAGTTAAATACAGTATGTCTACGCCTAGCGGAAACGTTAGCACCGACGGCCATCACGTCGGAAAAGTTGTTCAGATTATCGGTCCCGTTCTCGACATTGAATTTGAAGGAAAGTATCTGCCACCAATTTATCAAGCACTAAGGGTCGTCTCTGACGGTTTCGATGTGCCTAATCCCATCGATGTCATCGCCGAAGTGCAACAGCACCTTGGAGAAGGCCGGGTCCGCACCGTTTCAATGCTGCCAACCGACGGCATGGTTCGTGGTATGAAAGCTATCGACACTGGTGGCCCGATAACCATGCCTGTAGGCGAAGGTACACTTGGAAGATTACTGAACGTCATCGGACAGCCAGTGGACACACTCGGCGACGTCAAATATAAAGAGCGCTATCCGATTCATCGTCATGCGCCCGCGTTTGAAGAGCAGTCGACCGAACTCCAGATGTTTGAAACGGGCATCAAGGTTATCGACTTGATCCAGCCCTTCCTTCGCGGCGGCAAGATCGGTTTGTTTGGCGGCGCGGGCGTTGGCAAAACAGTTATCGTGATGGAGCTCATAAACAACATCGCGAAGGCGCGTTCAGGATTCTCGGTGTTTGCGGGTGTGGGCGAGCGTACACGCGAAGGTAACGACCTGCTTCGTGAAATGGTCGAATCCGAAGTTATTCAGTTTGGTGAGACCTTCAACAAGCACTTAAGAGCCACCGGCGAATTCGACCTGAAGAGAGTCGACATGAATGCGATCGGAAAGTCTAAGGTCGCATTAATCTACGGACAGATGACTGAGCCGCCCGGAGCACGTCTGCGCGTGGCTCTGTCGGGTCTCACGGTCGCCGAATATTTCCGCGATCAAGGACTCGATGTGTTGTTGTTCATCGATAATATCTTCCGGTTCACCCAAGCCGGCTCTGAAGTTTCAGCTTTACTGGGTCGCATGCCTTCGGCTGTGGGCTACCAACCGAACCTTGCCTCAGAGATGGGCGAAATGCAGGAGCGCATCACGTCTACGAAAACAGGATCCATCACGTCGATTCAGGCAGTGTACGTGCCGGCCGACGACTACACTGATCCGGCACCAGCGACTACGTTCGCTCACCTCGACGCGGTTACGGCTTTGTCGAGACAGATTGTGGAGTTGGGTATCTATCCTGCCGTCGATCCGCTCGCATCATCTTCACGAATTCTCGACCCGCGTATCGTGGGCGAGGAACACTACAACACCGCGCAGGATGTGAAACGGGTTTTGCAGCGCTATAAGGATCTCCAGGACATCATTGCGATTTTGGGTCTGGATGAGCTTTCTGATGAAGACAAGTTGATTGTGTCTCGCGCGCGAAAGATTCAGAGGTTCTTCTCGCAGGCGTTCCACGTGGCAGAACAGTTCACCGGTCTCGAAGGTAAGTACGTGAAGCTGGAAGACACCGTTAAAGGTTTCCGGGAGATCGTCGACGGCAAGCACGACGACTTGCCTGAGCAGGCATTCTTTATGGTCGGCACGATCGAAGAAGCCGTTGAGAAGGGGAAGACGATCGCCCAGTAGGAAACGTGGGGATGGAGCGACGCGGAGAGGCGGAGAGGCGGAGAATGTGTTCTCGCAATTACCCCATCTCAATAAAAAAACATGCCTGAAATGATTCAACTCGAAGTTGTAACACCAGAGCGTCGCGTTCTTAGCGAATCTGTTGAGATGGTCACTGTTCCCGGTCTTGGAGGCGAACTCGGAATTCTTCCCGGTCACACACCTCTTATTTCACAACTTCAGACAGGAGTGCTCACTTACGTGTTAGGCGGAAAGAATTTTCAGTTGCACGTCTCAGGTGGTTTTGTAGAAGTTCGCGATGACCGCGTTTCTGTTCTAGCGGAGGTTGCTGAACGGCCGGAAGAGATTGATGCCGCGCGTGCACGCGTAGCGCGGGAGCAGGTGGAAAAGCAACTGCAGGGTTGGAGTGGATCGGAAGCAGATTTCGAGATTGCTAAAACGAAGTTGGATCGTTCGATGGTCCGATTGCAGCTGGCTGGGCGGAGTTAATACTCAACCTACATGACCACTGACGATTGAGTCCAACTTATGGAGTACGTCAACAGGTTTTACATAGCTCTAAATCATAGAACGGGAGCGAAGCGACCGCCTTCACGTGAAGGTACATGAACGGTACGTTGAAAGCCGTCGCTTCGCTCCCATTCTTTCATCTATCGGTTTCCTGGAGAATTGGAAATCAATAACACTTCCTGAACCAGACATTACACCGGAACTGACAGAGCGGAGGAAGAACGATCAGTATTTCGTTTACTTACTTCCTGCTCTGATTGCTTCTTTCATCTCCCGCACAGCTTCTTCCAAGCCAACAAATATTGCTCGGGCGACAATATTGTGTCCAATATTGAATTCTGTGATCTCCGGAATGGCCGCAACTGCCCCCACGTTTCGATAAGTCAATCCATGACCAGCAGCAACATGCAATCCATATTGCGCTGCCAGTGCGGCACCTTCTTTTAATCGTCTTAGCTCCTGGGCAGCGCGTGCGGCGCCGTCACCATGAATTCCCAATGCCCCTAGGGTCGCCTCAGCATACGCGGCAGTGCACAGCTCCACTTGTTGCGCACCAATCTCATGCGCTGCTTCGATCTGCGAAGGCTCAGGATCTATGAAAAGGCTTGCCAGTATTCCAGCTTTCCGAATCGTCGCTACTGCATCACGGACCGTAGAGATGTTCGTTCGAACGTCTAACCCACCCTCGGTTGTGATCTCTTCTGGTTTTTCAGCAACCAAACTTACCGCATCAGGTTTACTCTCGAGTGCTATCTGCAGCATCTCCTGTGTGGCAGCCATTTCGAGATTCAGGTACGTCGTCACACACTCGCGCAGAAGTTTGACGTCGCAATCCTGAATGTGGCGTCTATCCCCTCGCAGGTGTACCGTGATTCCATCTGCACCTGCTTGCTCACACGCTATCGCTGCGGCGACCACACTCGGTTCGGGAGCGCGTCGCGCCTGGCGCACGGTAGCGACGTGATCGATGTTGATGTTGAGGCGAGCAATCATAGTCGTGCAAAGGGCAAAGGGCGAAGGGGAAAGAGGCCAAACGTGAAGTGCTTAGCACGTCTTAGCCCTTCGCCTGACTCAGGCTTCCGTTCGGTCGTGTACGGCCTTAATCGCACCGTCATAAACACCTCGCCGCGCCTGCTGTCTGATTAGACCGACCTCGCTTATCGCCTTAAAGCTGTCGCTCAAAACGTTGAGTTTGCTGTCATCGTTGTGGTCCCAGCGTACCGGTATCTCCTTTAACCTTAATCCGGCACGATAGGCGAGATACAACAGTTCCACGTCGAAACCGAACCGATCGACCGTCGCAGCTTCAACAAGAGGTCGGCACACGCTCATGCGAAACGCCTTGAACCCGCATTGCGTGTCCCAAAAGGGAAGCCCCGTGGCAAGTCGAACAACCAGATTAAAGATGCGGCCACCCTGTTCACGTCGCCACGGCTGGTGAATACCTATCAGAGAACGGTCAAGAGCTCTTGAACCGAACGTCAGATCATACTCACCGCGCACAATAGGGTCTACCAACTTAGGCGCTTCAGCGATTGGTGTCGAGAGGTCGGCATCGGAAAAAAGGGCCACATCGGCTCGCGCTGCCAACAAACCGAGTCTAACCGCACGTCCTTTTCCCAAATTCAACTTGTAGCTGATTACGGATGTTCGTAATGGCCCGCTGTCCTCCAGGATTTCACGTGCCAGCGCGGCCGTGTTGTCCTTTGAGCCATCGTCAACAACGATGATCTCTGAATCTGGAGAGTGCTCGCGCAGATAACTAACGATTGTCCGCAGCGAATCACCTAACCGGATTGCTTCGTTGTAAGCAGGGATGATGACAGACAGCGATGACGTCATTGGTTTGCCGGAATATAGCACAAGGTGAAGGATGAAGGATGAGGGACAGGAGCAGTAGCACCACGCAGGAGCAGGATCGTTCGTGCACCTGCCTTCTGCTCCTGCTCCTGTCCCTCATCCTTCATCCTTTTAGACCGACCATATCGCTGTGTTATATTTTGGCCATGGAAGTTGCGCGGAAATTGGATAGCCCCACGAATGAATATGAGCCAGGTATCAGCAGAAAATTCATCGTCACGGCCGCTGTTATAGTCCTTATTGCCGCGGTGTTCGGTGGCACGGTTGGCAGCGCTCGGCGGTTCAGTCGACTCACCTCAAGCGGCACGGCCATCGCCTTCCGCGAGGCTGACGAAATCGAAAAGGATTACAACGAGGCTGTCTCAACCATCACATCAAACTACTCGGGCGATATCGACTACGAGAAAGCGACACAAGCTGCAATCCAGGGAATGCTCTCGACGCTTGATCCTCACTCGTCCTACTTTTCTTACAGTGAGTTCAAGAAGCTAAAGGAAGATCAGGACTCGCGGTTCTACGGTATTGGTGTAACCATCGTCCAACATCGTGACGGCGTATACATCCAATCAGCCGTTGAAGGAACACCTGCTGCGAAGCTCGGCCTCCGTTACGGTGATCGGATACTTGAAGTTGATGGGAAGGACGCACGCGACTGGTCGAGCGAACAGGTTTCAAAGAATGTGCGGGGCGGAAAAGGTGAGGCTGTTACGCTAAAGGTCGAGCGCCCGGGCGCTGAAGGACCGATGGACTTCACTATCGTGCGCGACTCCGTTCCCTTACCCACAATTCGCAACGCCTACATGATCAGGCCAGGCACTGGATATATCGGCTTGACTGGTGGGTTTCAGCGTTCGAGCGATGAAGAGTTGCGCGAGGCGATAAAGAAACTGGGCGCACAAGGAATGCGCCAATTGATACTGGATCTGCGCGGTAATCCCGGTGGGCTTTTGGATCAGGCTATCGACGTTGCGAGTGAGTTTCTTCCTCGCGGTCAGGTAGTTGTGTCCGTCAAAGGTCGAACGGAGTACACCGAACCAATTGTTTACAAATCGAATGGTGCCGAGCCAGCGACAGTTCCGCTCGTAGTTCTAATTAACCGTAACACCGCGTCGGCATCTGAAATTGTCGCCGGTGCGATTCAGGACCATGGTCGGGGATTGATCGTTGGCGAGACGAGCTTTGGTAAGGGATTGGTACAGCGCATATTTCAATTGCCCTTCAATACGGGTCTTACGCTAACCACAGCGCGCTACTACACACCTTATGGTCGATCGCTGCAACGAGATTATTCGAGTGGTTCTCTCTACGACTACTACACGCGGCATGAACCGACCGAAACCGAAGCGCAACCGCCTGGCTCTTCGAACAATCGTAATCTCGAATCACCACTAGCGCTCGCCTCACCAACGCCGCATCCGCACACCGGACCTGCAGTGAAGACAGCAGCCGGCCGCGTGTTTTATGGCGGTGGTGGTATCACCCCGGACATTGAAGTACGGGAACCTGCAAACACCCCAGCGCGCTTGCGAATTGCCGAAGCGGCATTTCATTTCACTCGACAGCTAGCCGCAGGACAGTTGCCCGGACTCGAGTCGTATCGCGTGGAAAAGGTGCAGTATGGCAAGAACCCCAAACCCACTGATTTCCCAATCAGCGATCGCTTGGTCGAGGCATTTCGAGAGTTCGTTCACAATCATTCCGACTTTCAAGTCTCATCGGCTCATATCGAAGAGGAGCTCGAGTTCACAAAACTTCGACTCCGTCAGGAGATCATTACCGCTGCGTTCTCAAACGATGCGGGTGCGCGCGTTCTTCTCGAAAACGACGCGCAGATACTGCGAGCCTTAGACGCGCTTCCCGATGCAAAACGGCTGGCTGAAAGCGTGAAAAGCGGAACCTGGCAAGGCTAAACACCCAAGTCTAAGAATGCATGTTCCTTTCGGCAGGTGCCGCCAGATCGTTTACCCGTTTGATCATTTCGGTGAAACGACTTCCGCTAGTATTTCATTTCAACAAAGTTGCATTCAGTGCATTAGTTATTTATAGTCCGCAACTCAAGCTGCGAAGCAATTCGGTGCGTTGCACGTAACACCGTTCTACGGACCTTTCTCAGGGATCGTTTTCCCTCTTACGTTTTAAACAATTCACGTTCGGTTGAAAGGAACCTTTCGCATGAAAGACAGGTTGCCCTCTGTTTCTGACCTCGCGCTGCTCCTGGTGATTCTCTGTGCAGTTGCGTTCGCCACCGTTACGGTCTATTCGCAGAACCAAACGCCAACTCCAGCTTCAACCCAGGCGGCCCCTGCGCAAAGTCCGGCTCCTGCGGCGAGTCCATCTCCAAGTCCTACACCCACGCCAATAAACTGGTCTACGGATCCTATGTTGAAGCGTTTTGTTTGGCGTGGTATCGGCCCCGCGAGCATGGGAGGACGAATTGATGACATAGTTGCAGTCGACACCAATCCTTATGTGGTCTACGTCGGCTTCGCTACTGGTGGCGTTTGGAAATCGACAAACAACGGCACGACCTTTCAATCAATCTTCGACACTAACTCCACCGCCTCGATCGGTGATATTGCGATTGCTTCGTCGGATCCAAATATTGTGTGGGTCGGAACCGGTGAAGCTAACAACCGGCAGAGCTCCAGCTTCGGCGACGGCATCTACAAGTCAACCGATGCAGGAAAAACGTTCACCAAAATGGGTCTGCCCGAGTCGCAAACGATCGCTCGCATAGTGATCGATCCAAAAGATCCAAATATTGTGTACGTCGCAGTGCTTGGCCACTTATTTGGATCAAATAAAGACCGAGGCATTTATAAGACTACGGACGGTGGTGCGACCTGGAACAACGTTAAGTTTATTGATGAAGACACGGGCTTCACCGACCTGGTGATCGATCCGCTCGATACAAAAACTCTCTATGCAGCTTCGTATCAGCGCCGCCGCACCTCATTCGGTTTCAATGGTGGTGGACCAGGTAGTGGCATTTGGAAAACTGTTGACGCCGGTAAAACCTGGAAGAAATTGGAAGGCGGTGGATTACCTGAAGGATTGCTGGGTCGCATAGGGATTGACCTTTGTCGCTCGAACCCGAATGTCCTTTACGCACAGATGGAAGTGGGAGCAAGCGTTGGCACAGGCGGAGAGGAACCCGTGATTGGAGGCCAGGCCGCTGCGAGTCCAAGCCCGTCACCATCCGCGTCTCCATCGCCCTCGGCAGCTGCTTCTCCACGACCAGGCGCTTCGCCGTCACCTGCTCCACCAAATCCGAAGAAGTCGGGCGTCTGGCGTTCGGATGACAAAGGACGAACATGGCGAGTTGTGAGCAATGAAAACAATCGGCCGATGTACTACAGCCAAATTCGTGTAGATCCAAAGAACCCGGACATCGTTTACGTTGGCGGCTTGAATTTTAGTAAGTCCACTGACGGTGGAAAGACGTTCAAATCTCTTCAGGCTGGGATTGCCCACAGCGATCATCACGCAATCTGGATCAATCCGAACAACACCGACAATCTTCTAATTGGCAACGATGGCGGCTTGGACGTCACCTACGATCAAGGTGCGACCTGGGAATTCATTAACACGATACCGGCGGCACAGTTTTACGCAATCAGTGTTGATTTGCGAAAGCCGTACTACGTTTACGGAGGACTGCAGGACAACGGTTCATGGGGCGGACCAAGCCAGACACGAAGCAACGGCGGCATCACAAATGCTGATTGGTACCGCGTCGGTGGCGGCGATGGGTTCTACACTCAGGTCGATTCCACTGATCCCAATATCGTTTACGCCGAATCGCAAGGCGGTGCGATGTTGCGGCTCGATCTTCGTACAGGCCGAAGCGTAAGTATTAGGCCACGTGGCGTTCCACAACGAAGAGGCGCAGGAGGTGCTGGTGCTCCGACAGCAAGTCCGTCACCTGGTGCATCACCAGCTCCGTCGCCGACTGCCTCACCTGAAACGACTCCGGATACGGCGGCTCAACTGGCCGCCTTCGCACAAGCGCAGGGCTTTGGCGGCTTTGGCGGCGCCAATCTGCCTTCCAACGTGGTGCCCACGCCGCCAGTTGGTGAGCAGTATCGATTCTATTGGAACACGCCACTAGTGCTTTCTCCGCATAACCCGCGCGTCGTTTACGCCGGTGGCAATCGTCTGTTTAAGTCACTTGACCGTGGAGACACTTGGACCGCAACGCCAGATCTAACCAAACAGATCGATCGCAACACACTTCCGATCATGGGCGTGCCAGGCAAGGATCCAATGGCTTCCAAGCACGATGGGTATACAGGCTACGGTTACATCACAACCATTGCGGAATCACCAAAGCAGCCTGGAATAGTTTGGGCAGGAACGGATGATGGAAATGTTCAAGTCAGCAAAGACGGTGGGGCTACTTGGACGAATGTGTCGAAGAATGTGCCTGGCGTGGGTGAGACGTATCACATCTCCCGGGTGGAACCGTCGCACTTTGACGCTGGCACCTGTTACCTCGCAGTCGATGGGCATCGGTTGGATGATCTGAAGCCGTATCTATTTATAACCCGCGACTATGGCGCGACATGGACGTCTATCGTCAACAACCTACCACAGTGGGGCACCGTAAATGTCGTGCGAGAAGATGCGAAGAACAAAGATCTGCTTTTTGTCGGCACGGAGTTCGGACTGTTTATTTCTCTCAACGGGGGAGGGGAATGGAAGCGCTTTATGTCTGGCCTGCCGACGGTGCGGATTGATGACATATTGATTCACCCGCGGGATGGAGATTTGATCGCGGGAACTCACGGCCGTGGCATTTACATTATCGACGACATTACGCCGCTACAGCAGTTAGCCAGCAAAGCCCTGGATTCTGAGGCGTATCTGTTTGAGATCAGACCAGGTACCATTTGGCTGAACGACGCGCGACTCGGTCGATATGTTGGTGGCGCGAAGCTCTTCCGCGGCGCAAACCCGTTGCCGGGCACTGCGATTACCTACTTCCTGAAATCGGCGCCAACGAGCGACGTAAAAATCACTATTACTGACTACTCCGGCAAAGTTGTTCGCAACATCAACGGCACGAAAGAAATTGGACTCAACAGAGTCCAATGGAATTTGCGAGGCGATCCGATTCAGCGGCCGACCGGTGCTGGCGGCTTCGGCGGTGGCGGTGGC
>Ga0114129_10006196_pt1 | contig 16970 bp, 13 predicted proteins | sample RhiMetdeltSRZDD1_FD_80071 | JGI IMG/M metagenome (GOLD analysis project Ga0114129, IMG submission 80071) | Populus rhizosphere microbial communities from Tennessee, USA - Rhizosphere MetaG P. deltoides SRZDD1 (version 2) (version 2) | ecosystem: Host-associated > Plants > Roots > Rhizosphere >... | reverse complement strand
CGTGCCGTTGCTCGCGCTGCGCGCGGGCGCCCTCGGGGGCGGGGCGGCGTGGGCGCTCTTGGGGGGCGCCTGGCGCTTCCCATCGCGCGCGGGCGTGCGCGAACGATCGGCGTCCGGATCGGGGGAGCCGTGACGCGGAAGAGATAAGCCACGGATTTGATCTTCTCAAGTCCGAGGTCATCGACGCCGGCCTCTGCACGCGGTGCGGGACCTGCGTGGGCGTCTGTCCAGGGAACGCCGTCGAGTTCACAGATCTTCTCGGCGAGTGCCTTCCGGTCAGCGCCGGGGACTGCACAGACTGCGACGATGGCCCTCGCCGCCGCCGGTGACCGTTGTGGCCGTGAAGGATCGGCTCGTCTCGCGGCCCCACCTGACGGCGCCCGGACCCATAGACCTGGTGACGGACTTCTGGTGCACGGGGACCGAGGACGCCGAACACACCTATGAAGGGTTGGTCCGGGCCTTCGAGTGGTTCGGCGGCGCCCCCGGTGAGGTGCTGGCGGATGCGTCCCGGTGGGTACCATCCTTGACACCGCCCGTGCCCGACGCGCATCATCGAGGTCTAGTGGGTCCGGGCCGCCTTCGATTGCCGCGATGGTGGATCGAGATGCTCGAGGTCGCGAGGCGCGTGTCGTGGGCGCGGCCGACGCCCTTCCTCCGCGTCGATATGTTTTCGTCAGTCGACGGGCCGGTGATCGGCGAGCTGACGCCTACGCCGGGCGGCCCTCACTACGGCATGTGGCGTTTCAAGCCTTGGTTCGATCATGAACTGGGGCAAGGATGGTTAAAAGCGGCCCGGCGTCTCGACCGCCACCAGCACCGCCGCTCCTCCGCATAGAAATCGCCTCGAGCCGTTCAGCCATGTGGAAGAGCTTCTTTTACCGTGTCACAGCACGTGGACGCCCCGCGTCTTTTCTTGATGTTGTTGCAGAGCGGCTGCCCAAACTTACGTGGTTGGTCGATGTCGGTCGATCCGGCGCACGGCTTTACCGAGGCCCTTGGGTGGAGAGCCGTGCTGATTGGTTCGCCGAGGGTGCCTGGGCGGGCGACTTCAGCAACACTGGACTGCTGAATTCGGTCTTCCGTTGTTGCTCAGGGGGAGTCCTTACCGACGACGGCTTGGTCTTTACCCCGCCCAGCCACAGCCTCGAGGCCATTTATTGTTTCCGGTATTCGTCCGACCCTCGCTGGCTGGTTTCAAATTCATTCGCCTGCATCCTTGGCGCGGAGCCGAGCGCTCGCATGGGGCAATCAGACTTCAGACGCGTGATCGATCGGGCGGCGACGATAATGTCGGGCTCTGAGGCCTATGAGCGCCTGCTTTACCAAACATCAAATGGCGCAATGTATCGGATGGCCTTCTCGCCGTTCCGCATCGGTCTTTCGTTGAGCAGCCCCTTCGAGCTCGAGGGCGCCAGATTGAAAAGTCGCTTTCGCGACTTTGCTGGATATTTCGACCGGCTCGTGTCGACCGCTCGTTCTGTGGGGCAGAACGCGGCCGCTCCCGCGAGGCACCATCCCTTCTCCCGGCTCGTTTCCAGCATCAGTGCTGGCTACGACTCTCCTACGACAACGGCAATCGCGAAAACGCTAGGCACGGTGGAGACTGTGACGCTCACTACCGGCCGCGGGGGGACGGACGACAGCGGACACGGCCTTGCCGAAATGATGGGATTGCAGTGCCACCCGTATCCGCGCTTCGCTAGCGGCTTGGAACAGATGGGCGAGCGACGCGACTTCTTCCTCAACCCCGGCGATTGTGACTTGACGACGCTGCCCGAGGTCGACGCTTTTCTTGCGTCCCTGGTCACGGTTGAAGATGCGGTGTTCGCTCCGTTTGTTCCGCACCTTCCCGCCTCGCTCTATTTCACCGGCTTCCACGGCGACAAGATCTGGAGCATGAAGCCGCCGGCTGAGCGGGTTATTGAACGCGGCGACAACTCCGGCAGTGGCCTCGATGAAGTCCGCAAGCGCTTGGGCTTTGTCCACGTGCCGTTGGCGTTCGTCGATGCAACGCGGTCGAGGCGAGTCGGTAAAATTTCCAATTCGCGTGAAATGGCGCCGTTCTCGGTCGGCGGAGCTTACGACCGTCCCATTCCAAGGCGTATCGTCGAAAGCACAGGAGTGCCGCGGGATGCATTCGGCCGTCGCAAGTCGATGGGCAGCGTCTTGTTGCGCCTTTCTCCTGAGAGGCGCTACGAATTCAACATGGCGCTGGCAGACCGCTACGCTGGGAGCTTGCCCTTGTGACACTCGAGTCCCGCAGAATGTGAATCGAACCAGATGGATCTGAGCACGCGCGAAGCCCAGATCTGATTCACGAGAAACGGAGCACGGTCACTGCGTGTGTTTGGGCGGGCCTTGACGGTATGCACGACGGCATTTCTGACTTCTGCTTGGCTCGCGGCTTCGCGCTATCGCGCTCCCCCCTTGGGGAACCGGAGGTATGTCGCCCGACGCGGCATGGGTGCCGGCCGGACTTCAGCGGCCGGTCACGCCACGCCCGCGGGTCCAGGGGCAGATCAGTCGGACCGAGCAGAGCGCCGCCGCCTGGGCCGACGTCTCCCCCTTGACGATGCTCAAGACCAAGGCGGCCCGTCGCTTCGCGGTCCAGCGCTGGGGCGTGTCCCGGGTATTTGTCGCGGACATGACGGGTGGTTCCTAGAGAAGTAGTCACGCGCACTCGCTGGCGTCCATCCTGCGCGGCGTGGAGGCCCTCAGAGTGAACTTGAGCGCCGAGGTGCCCCCCCCCCCCACGAGGTTCTAGTGGGAAGCCGCACAAACCCGCCGGTGCCCAAATAGTGCCTATCGGGGGTCGTTTCGGGTCGGTCTGAGTCACGATGGGTCGCAATGCGGGCTGGACCCTAAGTGCCCGAATCGTATACTTTGGGGAGAACGGGCAACGATCCAGGTTATTCAAGGGCGCAGCTGGCGAGCGGCGCTGATACTATCACGCTTGAAAGCTACCTCGTCGAACTGCTGCACAAATCCTTCAGGGCAGGGCATTCGCGATCGTCGAAGATGTGCCAGGCCTGCGCCAGGATCATCGCCCCATAGTCGGTGAACCCAACGCCAGCCTGGGTGTACGTCGTCAACTCGCCTAGAACGGGGCCCGAATCGGTAGCGTAGAGATCGACCCGGATGTAGTCCTTGAGGTTTGTGGCGATGGCGTCTGCCAATTGGAGCATGGCATCGAAGCAAGCCGGACGCCTGATCGGCTCGCTCTCCTGTTCTGCCACGCGCATTCTGAACGGCGCGCCGACCCAATCACGTGACAGCCAGGATTGTCGCCGATGCCAGGGGTCTCTCGACACGGTGTTTCGGTCATCGACATGGATAATTCGCACCTTGCCCCCGAACGCGTGCATCTTGTAGTCGACCGGCACGATCGGCTCTGACGGGTCGATACCCTCCTGCACCAGAAACTCTTCGACAATGAAGCGCGACTCCCTCCGCAGGGCCAAATACTCAACGACCCTGCTGCGGAGCGTATCGCGCGTGTAACGGAGCCCGTCGAAGAGGTTGAGCCCGTCGTGCATCAAATATAGACCATGGCCGCTGTCGCCCTCGGGCTTGAGGACATATCGGTCAGGCAACGCGAAGTCGTCAAGATCCGCCGCGCTTGATATCACTCCCAGGGTGCGCGGGACTCGAATGTTGAAGCGGTTGGCGTACGCTTTGACTACCAGCTTGGACACGAAGTGACGCATGAGTAACGGACATGCGTCGATAACGTCCGAGCATCTGGCGGCGTCGTAGCTCAGTGGTTCTCTCTTGCAGCAATCCGGGCGGATGCACATGCGAGCGCCGTACAGCTTCGACAACCTCTCGTCCAGGCGTGCCTTGAAGCTAGGCATCCTCTGGCCGCGTTGGACGTGAGCTTCGTGAAGACCCAAGTCTCTGAAGATGGCAAACGGTTTACGCTCTAGGATTTCCCGCAATGCGGCCACTCCGCCTTCGCCATGGATGACTTGCCATCGCGCGGACTGGAGCAACGCCTCGTCCTCCGCATTCCACGCGAAGTCTATGTGGTCTTGCCCCACCCATGGCCGCGGCCGGTTGAAGTGGAAGGGAAGCACGAGCGTCTGGCGGTGCGCTCCTCCCTCGATTGCGATCTCGTGTGGCCTGCCGTCGAGAAACTCGTCGGGTGGCCGGAACCTGAAACCGTGCGCACCAAGGCCTAATCCTGCTTTGAGCAGGTCAACCCTAAATATGTTTGCCATCGTCTGTCCTGCGAGCTTGCCATCTATGTGAATGCGTACCCTGGTATGACCGTCTGGCGCCGGTGTTGCCCACCCTGAGAGATTGCCATTCGCGTCCACGCTGTCGACCCACCGCACGCCGAGCGGTGGGCTGACGGCGATATTGATTGGCTGTATGGGCGGCAGTTCAGTAAAAACCGCGCCGGGCACGAAGTTGAACTCGAAGCGCTCTCGAAGGGCATTGTAGAGAGCGTCAACTACCTCCGTTGGGCCACTGTACCGCTCAACCAGCAGGCGCGTGCCCTGATTGGAAACGAACGCGTAGCCCCGCAAGCGTTCGCTCTGCGCTGCCTTAAGAACTGTGCCAAAGGGTATTCTTGACGGGATATCGATCACAACGACGGTGTCGGTGCAGCCCGGCGGCAGAGGTGGTCCGTAGCGTTGCTTATCGAATTTCCGTACCAGCCGCGATAGATGCTTCCCGCCAAGCGCCCGAACTGGACGCTTCACCCACTCGGGCAGGCGCCTCGCGGCATGAATAATTTCGGCTGAGATGGACATCAGCTTCGGCCCTCACTGCCGGGTACTTCGCGAGCCTAGCCTAGCACTGATCCATCTGACACGACATCCTCGAGCGACGTCGGCTAACCTGAGAACCGCCACAACATCTCGTCGCGGCGGGCGATCTCCGCCGCCACCATCGCGGGCGGCCCTCCTCCTCGGGCGAATGCATGGGCGTGCCGGTAGGCACCCGGTAGAATCACCTTACCTCAGCCGCTACTCGATCACCTGGTCCGCCCGCTGCAGCGCGCGCCGGGGGGAGCTACTCGTGGCCCGTCGAGCTCTACCGGCTCATGTTGGCCCCGGTTCTCTTCTCGGCGGGGGTGGCCAAGCTGAGCGGCGCCGGCCCGGTGGCGTGGGTGCCCTCGAACAACCTCTACTACACCATCCTGGCGCACCGGCCGCGCAGGCATGCACGTCGGCCGCAAGCGCGTCGCGCGCCTCCTGCAGGCGGCGGGATTGGCCGGGGTGAGGCGGCGCCCTGCGTCACGACCACCCGCCGCGCCCCCGCCGCCCGACCGGCCCCGGATTTCGTCGAGCGCTGCTTCGCGGTCGCGGGCCCGAATCGGCTGTGGGTCGCCGACATCACCTACGTCCCGACGTGGGCGGGCTTCCTGTACCTCGCCGTCGTCCTCGCAGCGTCACGTCCCGATTCATCAAGTCCGGCACGGTCCGGGGGCGTGTCCCGCGCCAGCGACGCGTTCCGCCACAGCCACACCGCACCCGCGCCCCCTGGCGCCCGTCCCCGTAGCCCTCGAGCAACGTGGTCAGGACGGCATGCCCGACGGCCAAGCCCAGATCTCGGCAGTCCCGCTCCAGCGTCCGGAGATCCTGCCCGGCTCCCGCGTCCGGCCGCGTGGCGAGCCAGGCCTGGACAGTGCCGCGACCTTCTCTACGATCACGTCGACCTGTGGCAGCAAGGTCCATAGGGGGCTCCTCCCTCGTGCGCCCCTTGGGGCGTCTTGGGCTGAGCCTCCTATGTCCTCCTCTCGCCACCCAAGCGAATCCGCTCCGCCGCGGCCCGCGGGCCGACCACAAAGCTGGCGAGCGCCCGTTCGAAGAGGATTCTTGCTTTTCCATGTTCCCCTGGAGTATCGTTTGAGGATTCGTCACGGAGGAGCTCCCATCCACACCGCCTCATGAAAACGTCGCTCTCCGTCGTAATCCCTTTCCACAACGAAGAGGGAAACGTCGAGCGTGTGGTGGCCGAGATCGGTGCCGCCCTCCGGGCGAGCGCCATTTCGTATGAACTGGTTTGCGTTGACAGTGGTTCGACCGATCGGACGGGCAGCATCGTTTCGAGGCTGGCCGCGCAGGACAATCTCATACGTCGGGTGGCCGTGGGCCGCAAGGGGTACGGCCTGGCCGTGCTGAGTGGTTTCGCAGTCGCTGCGAAGGAGTGGGTGACGGTTGTCAGTGGCGATGGCCAGACGGACCCCAAAGACATCCTGAAGGCATATGCGGTCATGGAGATCACGGGCGCTGATTTCGTGAAGCCGAGGCGTTTCACGCGCGATGACGGGCTGCACCGCCGGGTGGTCTCGTTTCTCTGCAGTGTCACGATGAAGGTCGTCTTCAGACTTCCGGGATGGGATTTCATGGGGCCTCCCAAGATCATCAAGAGGTCGGTCCTGCGAAAGCTGGCTCTCGAATCGCACGACCGCTTCATCGACACGGAGCTGCTCCTCAAAATGAAGGCGCTGGGGGCGAAGATGGAAGAGGTTGGTGTCACGTATCGAAAGAGGGCGGGAGGCGAAGGCAAGGTCGGGATCGGTACGATTGGGGAGTACCTGGTGAACATCGTGAAGTGGCGGCTACATCACGGTCGTTTGGTTGAGGAGAAAGTGCGTGCTCACAGACTGCAGTCGCAGCCAACGGCGGATTCGAGTGCATCGGCTCGCTGACGCCAGCGCTACGTTGGAGTCTCCCGACAGGGAAGTTGGGAACTCGACGTGAGCAGGGGACGTGGGCGATGAGGACGATCCGCAACAGACAGTGCCGGATGTGCAAAGGCGAAGCCTTCGAGACGGTGATCGGCTTCGGGCGCAACCCGCTGGTGAACCGCCTCTTGACGAGGGAGGAGCTGGGGAAGCCCGAGTCGACGCATCCGCTGACCGTGAAGCAGTGTCAGAAGTGCTTCCTGGTTCAGCTAGTGCACGTTGTGGACTCGCGGGAGATCTACGAGGACGTCGACTACGTGTACTTCGCATCGGACATGCCGAATCTGAAGGACTACTATGCCGACCTGGTCGCGGATGTCAGGCGACGGTTCCTGGCCGCGGGGGACTTGTTTGTCGAGATCGGGTCAAACGACGGAATCGTGCTGGACCTCTTGAAGGACGATGTCACGGTCTTGGGAGTGGATCCTGCCGCCAACGTGGTCTTGCGCGCGTTGAGGCGAGGGCTGCCGACCGTGTCGGACTTCTTCTCGGAGCGACTGGCGAGGCAGATCGAGTTCGAGTGGGGCAAGGCGAAAGTCATACTAGGGGCGAACTGCATCGCCCACCTGAACGACCTCCACGAGGTGATGAGGGGTGTGGCGGGCCTGTTGGAAGCGGACGGTGTGTTCATCGTCGAGGCGAACTACTGGGGCGGCATGGTCGAAAAAGCGAACTATGCAGTTATCTATCACGACCACTTCTCGTACTTCACGCTGAAGAACTGGGTGGACTTTGCGCCGTTGTTCGGCTTGGAGGTGTTCGATGCGGCCGTGACGGAGGCGCAGGGAGGTTCGCTGCGAGTGTTCCTCGGGCGGCGCCGGACGAAGACGAAGCGATTCGAGGCATTGCTGGACAAGGAGCTGGCCGACAATCTCAATAGCTATGAGACCGCGAAGAGATACAGGGCGGCGGTACGACGGAAGATCCGAAGGCTGGGGAACCTCGTGAGGGGCCTTAAGGCGGAGGGCAAGCGCATCGCCGGCTACGGTGCAGCGGCGAAGGGGCTGTCGGCGCTAAAGTTCGCGAGAATCGACGAGAGGCACCTGGATTGCTTCGTGGACGACTCTGTGGCGAAGCAGGGGAAATACACGCCGATCAGCCACATCCCGATCGTCGCGCGGAACGAGGCTCGCCCCCCGGACTACTTCTTGATCACGGCACCGAGTTACGAGGACATCATCGTCGGCAAGGAGGAGGAGTACCGGAGCAACGGGGGGAGGTTCATCACCATCGACGGGCGGATTCTCTGAGCAGCCGTCCGCCGGCGAGAACTCGCGAGGAGCCGGTCGGCGTAATCATCCGATTCGCGGCTCCCCGCACCGCACCCTGACGGAGGCGATCGGCCAGGTGTTCCACTCCCACCAAACACCGCCCCCCTTCATCACCGCGTGCTCGGGTGTTCCGCTCCGAGCGGCGGTTGCCGCCGCTCCTCCTCGTCCATCTGATCGCGACGGCTCCGGCCTGCGGCCTTCGCGACGTCGCTTCCTTCTGGGGGAGGTTTCGGAGGGGGCCCTACTTGGGCGAGTGGCGGTGCGCACCTATCCCCTGCGCGATCACCTTCCCGCAGGGTTGGGGTGGTCGCCCATAGGGGGGGAGCCTGCTATGGACCTGCAGCCACAGGTCGAGAGCATCGTAGCCAAGCTCCGCGGAGCTGTCGAGAGATTGGCCGAGCCCTTGGAGACGGGCGGCTCGGGGGTGGATCCCGACGAACTATGGACTATGGGGTGCTGCGGGCCGAGGGGTACGCCGTCGCTAGTGCGGCGGTCGAGAGTGCCCACCACAGCCTGGTCCAGCACCGCGGCAAACGCCCGGGGCAACGGTGGAGCGAGCCCGGCGTTCGTGCGATCTTGGCGGCGCGGCGGCTCTGGTGCAACCGGACCTCCCCCGCGGACGTCACCTCCCTTGAGACCGTGCGCTATCTGGTGGGCCCGCGCTACCATCGCCGGGCGGCATGACTGCAACAAAGCTGGCGAGCGCCCGCCAGTCTCGCTTCCTGCCAACGCTGGCTACGGGGGTGGTATACTGGCGCGGCTGTCCCTGGCCACGGGCCGTATGTCGGCTACGCATGGGGTGACGACCAGATCGGTCCGGAGGATGTGTTTCGGGTCTTCGACGTACTCAGGACCGACGGGCTGGACTTTTGTAACACGATCCGGGTCAGCCGGGAGGACGGTGCCGAGCGCAAGATCGTCAGCCGGATCTACAGGGCCTCTTTCGGGCTCCTGTTCTCCGTCGGCTCGCGCGATGTCAACAGCGCCCGAAGATCTTCCGGGCCGAGGCGCTCCGGGCGATGCAGGCCACCTCCCGGAACTGGTTCCTCGACGCCGAGATCATGATCAAGGCGCAGCGGGGCCGCCTGAAAGGGGCGGAGGTCCCGGTGACCTACCGGCGCCGGCGCTGGGGACGCACCCACGTGCGGGTCTCGACGCTCCTGGAATTCCTGTGGAACATGCTGCGGTACCGGGTGACGGGCCACCGATGACCGCGACCGGGACCCCGAGTGTGGTGATCCTCTGCGGGGGGGCACGGGGACCCGCCTCAAGGAGGAGACCGAGTTCAGGCCGAAGCCGCTGGTCGAGCGTAGCGGGTGGCCCATCCTCTGGCACGTCCACCCCGAAGTGGTGCTGGAGACCGACAAGGAAACCGCCGGAGGCGTCGATTCGCCGCCTGCTCAGGCGCCTGGAGGAACTGGAGCTAATCGCGGCGGACGGCACGGGGACGCGCGGCTGGGAGGGAGACCTGCGGGACACGGCCCTGGCGGCCCCGGACCCGAACACCCGTTGATCCGCTTCCGTCCACGCGGGCCGAGCGCCCGTCCAAGTCCGTCGATCCTGAGGCGGGGCGCCCGCGCGGTGATGAGCCTCTCGTTCCGCGTCGCCGTCACCGTGGCCCTCTTCCTCCTGCTCTTCCGTCCCTCCCTGTTCGGCCTGCGGGTCTCCTTCGTCCCGGTCTCGCTCGATGCCCTGTGGGCCGAGATCGCCGGTGCCGAGGGCCCGCGCTTCTGGACGTGGATCGGCGTGGCGCTCCTGGTCAAGGCGGTGGCCATCGGCGCCAGCATCGCGAAGTGGGGCCTCTTGCTCCGGGCGCAGGCCATTCGACTCTCCCTCCCCTCCCTCGCCGCCATCTTCTTGATGGGTCGGTTCTTCGGGACGTTCCTGCCGGGCACGCTCGGCCTGGACGGCTTCCGCCTCTACGAGGTCGCCCGCCGGACGGGTCGCGCCGTGGAGTCGGCGACCGCGATCCTCTTCGACAAGCTCGCCGGCTTCATCGCCCTAACCGTGCTCGTTGCCGTGACGCTCCCCCTCGGGTATCACGCCCTCCTCGCGGAGCGACAGCTGCCCCCGGGCCTCGTGCGGACGCTCGTCGTGCTGTTCGGGACGGCGGCCGGCGGCGCGTTGCTCCTCCTCGGCTTCCCCCAGGTCCTGAGGCTCGGGGTCGAGCGGAGCGCCCGGTGGCTCCCGGCTCGCTTGGTCGGGCCGTTCGGGAGCGTCGCGGTCGCGGTCTCGGCCTACCAGGGCCGGCGGCGGATCGTCGGGGCCGTCCTGGTCCTCGGGGTGGTCAGCCACTTGGCGACCAGCCTCATGTACTTCGCGACGGCGATGGCCCTGGCGACCGGGGGGCTCGGGCTGGGTGACGTGCTGTTCGCTGCGCCGATCGTGATCTTCGGCATGGTGCTCGGGCCTTCGATCGGTGGCGAGGGGATCCGCGAGGCGATGTTCGTGTACCTGCTGGGCCCCACCACCGGTCCGGCCAAGGCCTTCCTCGCCTCGCACCTCGGCTTCTGGGTCGAGGAGGCGTTTGCCCTGGCGGGCGGGGCCGCCTACCTCCTCGGCCCGCGCCGGAGGCCGGCACGCGTTGACCCGGGTGTGCTGAACGTCCGTGACCTGCCGGCGGTCAGGTCCGTCGAGTCGCGGGGCCGGCCCTCGTGACCGAGCGGGGCGCCCTCCGCGGGGCGCAGGCCGGGTTCGCGGCCGGCGGCCTCGTGGGCCTCGCGGAGGGCGTGATCGTCCTCGTCATGAATCCTGGGCTCAACGAGATCTATGTCCTCCCGGCCGCGCTCCTGGGGTACGGGCTGCTCGGTCTCGTCGCGGGGCTCGTGGTGGGTCCGCTGGTCCAGGCCGCCAGCGCCCGCGTCCCCGCGCTCGCCGCACGCGCTCCCGCCCTGCCGTTCACGCTGACCTTCGCCGCCGTCCTCTCGGGCCTCGCGCTCGTAGTGGGGCGGTTCCGCCTGGTTCGCGATCTGTGGGACGAGCGCCCCCCCTCCCGGCTGCTGGACATTGGGCTCCTGGTCGGGCAGCTGGCCCTGGCCGCGGCCCTCGTCGGCGGAGGCGAGCGGCTCATTCGGCGGAGCGGGGGGGTGGCCCGGTGGACCCGGTGGGCCGTCGGGGTCGTGGGGGGGCTCGTTGTACTCACGGCGGTCGGCGCGGTCACGGTCTCCCGGGCCCCCGCGAGCCTGCCTCCGTCGCGCTTCGGCGCCGGGCCCGACGATGGGAGGCCGGATCTGATCCTCATCATGGTGGACACGCTTCGGGCCGATCGGCTGGGGGCGTACGGGTACACCGCCACTCAGACCCCGGCGATCGATGCCCTTGCGCGGGATGGGGTGCTCTTCGAGGCGGCGATCGCGCAGGCCTCCTGGACCAAGCCGTCGGTCGCCTCCCTGTTCACGTCGCTGTATCCCTCGGGGCACCAGACGTACCGCAAGCTCGACGTCCTGCCCGACCGCGTCGTCACGCTCGCCGAGGCCCTGGCAGCCGGCGGATACTACACCGCGGCCTTCGTGAACAACCCCAACGTGTCGGCTGCCTTCAACTTCCAGCAGGGGTTCATCGAGTATCGCTACCTGGAGCCGGCCTACTTCTTCCACGCGACCGAGTCGACCTCGCGCCTAGCGCTCTATGGGGGCCTCCGCCTGATCCGGGAGCGATTCGTCGCGCGTGGGAAGTACCACGAGCATTACTACCGAGACGCGCAGGAGGTGACGGACCAGGCTCTCCGGTGGCTCGACGCGCGGCCGCCCCGCCCGTTCTTCCTGTTCCTTCACTACATGGATCCCCACGACCCCTACTTCGTCCACCCGTACAACGGCGAGGCGGTCGCGCGGGTGCACACGCCGAATCCGGACCCCGCCGAGGCCGGCCGGCTCTCGGCGTTGTACGACGGCGAGGTCGCCTACCTCGACGAGCATCTCGGGCGGTTGTGGGCCTATCTCCGGCAGGTCGGGCTCTACGACGGGGTGGTGATCGTCCTCACCGCCGATCACGGCGAGGAGTTCCAGGAGCACGGGGGCTGGTGGCACGGGACGACCCTCTACGATGAGCAGATCCGGATCCCCCTGATCGTGAAGTTGCCGGACGGCCGCCAGCGGGGGCGGCGCGTCGCGGGACAGGTGCGAACCATCGACATCGGCCCCACGCTGCTCGCGGCCGCCGGGGTGCCCGTCCCGCTGACGATGCTAGGGCACTCCCTGCTCGCGGAGGGGCCCGTCGACGTCATGACGGTCTTCGCCGAGGAGAACTTCGAGGGGACCGAGATCCGAGCGGTCCGGGGACGCGACTGGAAGCTGATTGAGGCCAACCCGGGGAACCCGCGCGGGCTCCGCCCGACCGAGCTTTATCAGCTCGAGGGGGACCCGGGGGAGCGTCGGGATCTGGCGCCGACCGAGGCGGGGCGCGTGGGCAGGCTGCGAGGGACGCTGGAGCGACTGGCCGGCGAAGCTCGCCGGGGTGGCCGGGACACGTCCGGGCCCGCCAGTCCCTGATGGCCTCCCGCCCGGCCCGGCGTCTGCTCGTCATCGGCCTCGACGGCGCGACATTCGACTTGATTCGGCCCTGGGTCGAGGAGGGGGTGCTCCCACACCTCGCGGCCCTCCTGAGGCGCGGCACCAGTTGCCGGCTGCGTTCCACGATCCCGCCCGTGACGTTCCCCGCCTGGAGTTCCTTCCTGACCGGGGTCAACCCCGGGCGCCACGGCGTCTTAGACTTCACGCGGCACCGCCCGGGGGACTACGGCCTTCAGTTCGTCAACGCGACGGATCGCGCCGCGCCGACGTTCCTCGACTACCTGAGCCAGGCGGGGCGCCGGGTCGCGTCGCTCTGGGTCCCCACCACGTACCCTCCCTGGCCGCTGAACGGCATCATGGTGAGCGGCTTCGACTCCCCGGTGGCCCGCCGGCTCGATCGGTCCTTCGTCTTTCCGTCGGAACTCTTCCACGAGCTGCGGGCCCAGGCCGGCGGCCTTCGGCTCGGGCTCCTGCAGCAGTTCCGGATAGGGGCTGGTTGGCACGAGCGGGCGCGTGCCACGCTCCTGGCCGGCCTCGAGATCAAGCGGCGGCTGGCCCGAGCGCTCCTAACCCGCGAGCCGTGGGACTGCTTCGTGATGGTGCTGATGGAGTCGGACACCGCCGCCCATCACTTCTGGGCGTTTCACGATGAGGCGTCGCCCCGTCGGCCGCCGGGGACCGGCTGGCGTCTCCGCGGGGCGCTCCGGGACGTGTACCGGGCGCTCGACGGTGCCGTGGGCGATCTCGTGGCCGCGGTCCCGCCCGAGACCGTGGTCGCCGTGGTCTCCGACCATGGCGCGGGCGGAGCCGGGGCCACCGCCGTGCACCTGAACGCCTGGCTCAAGGCCCGCGGGCTCCTGGCCTTTCGGCGGGCGTCCTCGGGTCGATGGGGGGCGGCGCACGTCAAGCGGCTGGGGCTGACCCGGCTCCCCGGCTGGGTGCACGACGCCTGCTTCCGGCGATTCGGGGGCCGGCTGGCGAACGGTCTTGAGGCCCGCGTCCGCTTCGGTGCCATCGACTGGCGCCGGACCCAGGCCTACTCGGAAGAGCTCGGTTACGCGCCGGCGGTCTGGGTCAACCTGGCCGGGCGCCAGGAACGCGGGATCGTGCCCCCGCAGCGCTATGAGGCCGTCCGGGACACCGTGATCCGCGAGCTCTTGGCCTGGCGGCACCCGGGCACCGGTCAGCCCATGGTCCGCCGCGCGTACCGCCGCGAGGAGGTGTACCACGGGCCGCAGGTCGAGCAGGCGCCGGACGTGGTCGTCGAGCTCGCCCTCGAAGGGGACTACTCGTACTGCACGCTCCCGACGCCCTCGGCCGGGGTCCCGCCGGTCCGGCGAGCGGCGCTGGCGGAAACGCTGGGTGGCAAGGGCGGAGGCATGAACGGCAGCCACCGGCCCGAGGGCATCCTTATCCTCGCGGGCGCCGGGGTGCGGCGTCGGCCAGGGCTCGATCCCGCCGCGATCGAGGACGTGGCGCCGACGCTGCTCGCGCTGGCTGGCGTGCCGGTCCCGCGAGGGATGGACGGGCGAGTCCTCACGGCCGCGCTCGTCGAGCCCCCGGACGACGAGGGTCCGACCGTTCCGCCCTCGGCGCTCCTAGCGCCCCACGGGTACAGCCCGGCGGAGGAGGCGCGGGTCCGAGCCCGACTGCGGGCCCTCGGCTATGTGTGAGCGACCCCGACCGCTGCGGATCGCCGTCGTCGGGGCCTGTCCCTTCCCGACCGCCCAGGGGTCGCAGGTCCTGATCCGCCAACTTGCCGAGGCGCTGCTCCAGCGCGGCTACGACGTGACCATGCTCGCCTACCACTTCGGCGAAGTCGGCCTCGAGGACGCCGGCGCCGTGTCGGCGCGTCTGCTCCGGACCCCCCCGCTCCCTGGCTACCGCAAGCTCCGCTCCGGCCCCGCGTGGGGGAAGCTGATCCTCGATCCGCTGCTCGGCGTTCGGCTCTGGCGCCTGGTCCAGGGCCGGCGCATCGACCTGATCCACGCCCACGGCTACGAGGCCGCCCTGGTCGCCCTCACGGTCGGCCGGCGGACCCACGTGCCCGTGGTCTACCACGGCCATGGGGCGTTGGAGCATGAGCTCCCCACCTACGTCCGGGCGTCACTGCTCGCGGCCGGCGCGCGTCGGCTGGGGCGCTGCTTCGACGCCCTCGTGCCGCCCCGGGCCGCCCACTGCGTGGCGGTGAGCCCGGCCCTGCGCGCCCGCTTCGTGCGCCGAGCTCGCGTGTCCCCGGAGCGCGCGACGTGGGTGCCGCCTGGGATCGCGTTCGACCCCGCCCCCGCGGCGTCGGTCGCCGCCGCGGCGCGCCGCCTCGGGCTCGATGGCCATCCCGTGGTCGTCTACACGGGGAACCTCGATGGGTATCAGCGGCTCGACCTCCTGAGGGCGTCGCTGCCCACAATCTTCGCGCAGGTGCCGGCGGCCCGGGTGGTCCTCGCCACGCATGGGCCAGCGGAGGCGGCCGTGGCCGTACCGGATCCGCGGGTGCTCGTGCTCCCCGGCGTGTCGTTCGACGAGATCCGTTCGCTCCTTGGACTCGCGACCGTGGCGGTGGTCCCCCGGACTTGTCCGCATGGGTTTCCGATCAAGCTTCTGAACGCCCTTGCGGCGGGCGTGCCCACCGTGGCCTTCCGCGGCGCCCTCCCGTTTGTTCCGGACGAGGGTCCCCCGGCGCTCTTGCTCGCGGACGAGCCCACCCCGGCGGCGCTGGGCGGCGCGGTGGGGGCTCTCCTGCGAGACGGTCACCTGCGAGCGAAGCTGAGCGCGCGGGCGCGCGCCCTGGTGCGCGCCCGCTTCGACTGGAGCGTCGTGATGGACACGCTCGAGCGCGTGTATGCCTCCGTGACACAGGGCCGAGGCAGCGTGGCGCTGGCCCGCGCGCCCTTGGCCGAGTCATGAGGCCCCGGCAGGTTGACGCCGTTGGGTGTTCCCGACGATTGACCGCGCGCGGGGACATTGGTAAGCTCGCGCTTCGCAGCGACGCGGGGATGAGGCTCCGGCGAGGCGGGTGATGGGGACGGCGGGGTTCTGGCGCGGCCGCCCGGTGCTGGTCACGGGTTGCACGGGCCTCCTCGGCTCCTGGCTGAGCGCACGGCTGGTGGAGTGCGGAGCCGATGTCGTGGGGCTGATCCGCGACCAGGTGCCGGGGTCTCACTTGGCTCGCTCGGGCACGGACCGGCGGATTAGCCAGGTGCGGGGCTCGGTGACGAGCTTCCGCACGGTCGAGCGGGTGCTGCACGAGTACGAGGTGGACACCTGCTTCCACCTGGCCGCGCAGACGATCGTCACGATCGCCAACCGCTCGCCCCTCTCGACGTTCGAGTCGAACATCAAGGGCACCTGGACCCTGCTCGAGGCGGCGCGGCGCGCCCCGACCCTGACGCGGCTCGTCGTCGCGTCGAGCGACAAGGCCTATGGGGCCTCGGCGCAACTGCCCTATACGGAGCAGGCCCCGCTGCTCGGCCGGCACCCGTACGACGTGTCCAAGACCTGCGCGGACCTCCTGGCGCAAAGCTACGCGCGGACCTACGGCCTGCCGCTGTCCATCACCCGCTGCGGCAACCTCTACGGCGGCGGGGACCTGAACTTCAACCGGGTCGTGCCGGGGACGGTGCGGTCGATTCTGCTCGACGAGGATCCCGTCATCCGGAGCGACGGGAGCCCCATCCGCGACTACCTCTACGTCGAGGACGCCGTCGAGGCCCTGCTGCTCCTGGCCGAGCGGCTGCCCGAGGAGGGCGTCAGGGGGGAGGCGTTCAACTTCAGCGCCGAGTCTCCGCTGTCCGTGCGGGACGTCGTAGAGCGCGTGATCGCAGTCTCCGGGCGGACGCATCTGCGGCCCCGGGTCGTGGGCCGGAGCATCCCCGACGGGGAGATCCCGCACCAGTACCTGTCGGCGGCCAAGGCGCAGCGGGCGCTCGGGTGGAAGGCCGGCTGGGGGATGGAGGAGGCCCTGGCCAAGACCATCGCCTGGTACGAGGCGTACCTGGCCGCCCGATGAAGGCCATGCGGGAGGACCTCCTCGGCTCCCCGGTCCTCGTCACCGGCGGCACCGGCTTCCTCGGCTCGCACCTCGTCCGGCGCCTGGTCAGCGAGCGCGCGGAGGTCCACCTGCTCGTGCGCCCGACCTCCTCCCTTGCGCGGCTCGAGGGCGCGGCAGGGGCCGTCCGGTGTCACCCCGGCGACCTGCGTGACCTCGCGGGGCTCCGGCGCCTCGTTACGGGCGTGCGGCCGCTCAAGGTCTTCCACCTGGCGGCATACACGGACGTGGGCCGGACGTTCGGCAACACCGATGAGGTCCTCGAGGTCAACCTCCGCGGGACAGTCAACCTCCTCCGTGCTCTGGAGGGCAGCGGGTACGACTGCTTCGTCTACGCGGGGACCTGCGAGGAGTACGGGGACAATCCGGTGCCGTTCCGCGAGGACCAGGTCCCCAACCCCGTGTCGCCCTACTCGGCCTCCAAGGCCGCGGCGACACTG
>Ga0114129_10006194_pt1 | contig 16973 bp, 8 predicted proteins | sample RhiMetdeltSRZDD1_FD_80071 | JGI IMG/M metagenome (GOLD analysis project Ga0114129, IMG submission 80071) | Populus rhizosphere microbial communities from Tennessee, USA - Rhizosphere MetaG P. deltoides SRZDD1 (version 2) (version 2) | ecosystem: Host-associated > Plants > Roots > Rhizosphere >... | reverse complement strand
CGATCCCTACACTCCCGTGTAGGGGATTCATCTTCTTTCAACTCAGCGCTCGAGTGAATAGAAAGGACTTGAACGATCCCCAAACTTCCGTTTGGGGGATTCGCCTTTTGCAAGAGCCTCTTTTAGCTTGTCGTGAGGCGGCCAACCGAGCCCGATATTTTCCCGAGAATCCGTGAGAAAGGGGCTTGGTAGGTTGCGTAACGATAAGCTTAAGCATATCGGACATTTTACCTCGACGCCTGACGGGCGTGCTCATCAACAGGCTTGTCTGTTTCCCACTTCTCGCCCATCACGATTCTGACATTGTACTGTTTAGGCTCGTCGCCCAACTGGATCTCCGCCGTCTCCTGAGTTACACCGTCCACTTCAACACTAATGACGCCTTTGCTGAAACCCTGCGGATTCTCGACCTTAATCAGGAAAACACTTCTGCCACGACGGTAAGTAATCTCAAACTCTCGCCACCAGCGAGGAACGCACGGATCGACCGCTAATTTATCGCCTTGTAACTTGAAACCCAATATCGATTCCAGTCCGGCGCGATACATCCAACCGGCGGAGCCTGTGTACCAGGTCCAACCGCCTCGACCCGTGTGAGGCGGAACAGCATAAACATCACCCACTGCAACATAAGGCTCAACTTTGTACTTGTGCAGACCGGCTCGCGTCGATGAATGGTTGATCGGATTCAGCAGTGAGAACAGTTCACCAGCACGCTCACCATCTCCCAGCATTGAGAAAGCAATCAAAGTCCACAGTGCGGCGTGCGTGTATTGTCCACCGTTTTCACGTACACCCGGAACGTAACCTTTTATGTAGCCAGGGTCGAGTCGTCCTCTGTCGAATGGAGGCGTAAAGAGAATCACTAAACCGTCACCACGCCGGATCAGATATTCTTCAACTGCAGCCATTGCACGTGTCATGCGGTAGTTATCGGAAGCTCCCGAGATCACAGCCCACGATTGAGCGATCGAATCGATCCGGCACTCTTCGTTTTGCGCAGAGCCCAGCGGTGTGCCATCGTCGAAGTACCCCCGACGATACCAATCACCGTCCCATGCTTGCTCTTCGAGTGACTGACGCAAACGATCCATGTGTCGTCGATAGCGATCGCTGCGTTCCTTATCATTGCGCGCTTCTACAACCGGTGAGAAGGCAGCCAGGGTTGTGTACAAAAACCACCCCAGCCAAACACTCTCACCTTTGCCCCCTTGTCCTACTCGATTCATTCCGTCGTTCCAATCACCACTGCCCATCAGTGGCAAACCATGCTGACCAACAGCGAGGCTATGCTCAATCGCACGTACGCAATGATCGTAGATATCACCAGACTCTCCAGACACGCTCGGTTCCATGTACCGATCGTGTTCATCTGCGCCAAGCAAAGGTTGCTCAAGATAGGGGACGACGTCATCGAAGATTGAGCTGTCGCCTGTTACTCGATAGTAAAAACTTGCGACAAAAGGCAACCATAACAAATCGTCTGATATGTGTGTGCGGACTCCTCTGCCGTTCGGTGGATGCCACCAATGTTGCACGTCGCCCTCTTTGAATTGATGATGACTCGCCAGGACAATCTGCTCGCGAGCGACACCAGGGCGGCTGTAAACCAGGGCCATCACATCCTGTAACTGATCTCGAAAGCCGTACGCCCCACCTGATTGGTAGAAAGCCGTTCGTGCCCACACGCGGCATGACAGGCTCTGATACAGCAACCAACGATTCAGCATGATGTTGAAAGCGCCATCTGGAGTCTTAACCTCAACGGTGCTGAGTAGCTGATCCCAGTGAGACAAGACTTTTTCGAAGGCCGCATTAACAGCACCAGGTTGTCGGAATTTTGTGGCTAACTCTGATGCGTCCTGCTTCGAGTTTGCTTCTCCAAGTAAGAATGCAACCTCGCGTGTCTCATTTGGGGCCAGTTCGACAACCACCTGAAGCGCGGCGCAAGGATCGAGTCCCGCTCCATCGCGATTCGACAAACTGGCGCGTCGCATAGCAGCAGGCTTCTCCATGGATCCATTGCGACCAATAAACTCTTTTCGATCGCACGTCGCACTACTCAATGTTTCGTTCGTTGCCGCAAAAGCAACACGATCTGCAAATTCATTGTTGAATGGATTGCGGGCGAAGATTGTTGAGTTGGTCTGATCAATTTCGGCAATTATGTAGGGTGCCGAAGTGTTTCGCAGCACTCCCAGGACCAGATCGTTGTAGCAGGTGATCGAGATTTTGCGTTTTCTCGCTGTTCTATTTCGTAGCCGCAGTAGAGACACTTTGACTTCTTGTTGTAGCGGGGCGAATACCAATAGCTCCTGCGAGATTCCATGACTCGCGTGTTCGAAAACACTGTAGCCTTGCCCATGTCTGATCAGATATGGCTCCCTTTCGCGAATCGGCAATGCAGTCGCTGACCACACACTTCCAGATTCTTCATCGCGAAGGTAGATTGCTTCTCCGGGAGGATCGCTAATCGGATCGTTTGACCAGGGCGTCAGGCGGTTCTCGCGACTGTTGAGTGACCAGGTGTATCCGCCTCCGGTTTCGGTAACTTGAAACCCAAACCCTGCTTCATTTCCGATGACGTTTGACCACGGCAGCGGGGTCCACTGCTCCGCGCCCAGTACGGTCACATACTCCCTCCCTCCCTGATGAAAACCTCCCAAGCCGTTAAAGAACGAGAGATCGGAAGGGGCGACAATGTCCTCGGGATACATCTGGGAGGATGCTTTAGCAACAAACATGGGAGGCAACAGCGCTTCTACCGAAGATCGCACCAGCTGATCCTCCAAAGTTCCGCGTTCAGTTACGATCACAGCCCGCGCAACCGCATGCAGCAGGATCCGATCGGCTTCAGACATTTGATCCGATTGTCTCAAGTAGATGCCGCCAGGCTTGTCCTGCAGACTTTGCAAACCTCCCGTCCTGATCATCGTCTCGAGCTCACGATGCAACAGCAGTTGATAGGAGTCTGGACTATCGTTGAGGATGACTAAATCAACCCTCAGTCCTTTGAAGTGGAGATACTCATGACCTCGTACAACCTTTCGCACTGTTTGCAGGTCGGCGGTCTTTTCAATTCGGACTACCACAATTGGCAAGTCACCGCTGATTCCATGTGCCCAAAGACTCGATTGCGCTTTTGTATTGAGCGCGAGCACATGGGGTCGCGGACGGAGCGAAGGATCGGAGTAAATGATGCGTGATGCCAGACGCTGAAACAGATGTGCTTCTTCGGCGTCCGTTCCCAAGTGACTCATTTCCACCTGGGCTTTGGTCCACGCAAGTCGCAACTCTCGTTCGAAGATATTTGGATCGTGATACTTATCGGCTAGTGCCAGAGCCTCTTCACGTGAATGCATAACGCCCGTTGTAAACAAACATGTAACGGTTGCCCCTGGTTCAATCCGCAGCCGGCGTCGCAAGCTGAAAACAGGATCGAGCACCGCGCCAGTCGTGTTTGATAACGGACGGTCTTCCATTACTGCGATTGGATTGGCTGTCGTGCGACCACGGCCGAGAAAACGTCCCCTGTCAGTTTCGTATTGAACTGCTCCCACTGTCTCGCCTTCGGCGATTACGACATGAACTCCCCAGATTTGCTCATCATCAGCAGAACGTTGTCGTCGTCTCGCAAGAATTGCGCTCTCGGCAGAAACAAACTCAGTTTCGATAAACAGGTTGCTGAATGCCGGATGCGCGGCATCTGCTTCCAGTGAAGCAAGTACTACTTCGGAATAACTCGTAAGTTCGATCTCGCGCGTTCGGGTTGAGTTATTGGTTAGTGAGACCCGTCGAATCTCCGCGTTGTCCTCCGCCGAAACGAGGACTTCCATTCGGGTCGTGATGCCTGAGTCAACACGACGAAAGTCTGCCTTGTCTTCAGAGAAAGCAGCGCGATAAGCAGTGGCACGTTTTCGAATGGGCTGGTGCCCGGCTGACCAGACGTCGCCGCTCCGAACATCGCGAAGGTAGATGAACGCGCCCCAATTGTCGCAGGTAACGTCCTCGCGCCAGCGTGTCACGGCTTTTCCAGCACACTGGGAGTACCCAGCGCCCGCAGTTGTGATCATCACACTGTATGTTCCGTTTGAGAGTAGCTGAGTTCGCGGCGTGTCGAGAGTCGGACTGTCGTAAACGCGCGCAATCATTCCAAACGCTGTTTGCGCGACTCGGCCAGTTAGCACTTCTTCTGAGCGCGGATGGGCCGTTGTCACGCCAACCGGGATGCGCTCTTGCAGCAACAACTCGGTCGCCTGGACGGCCGGGTCAGAATGAAAACGAGCTTCCATTCGGTTCACTTGCAGTAGGTTCAGAAGTGCGACGAAGCTCATCCCCTGGTGATGGGTCATGAAGGCGCGAATAACGGCGCGCTTTTGATCTTCAGGCAAGCGTTCGGGCGTATAGTCAATCGACTCGTAGAAACCGTACGGACCGAGCGCGCCTTGTTTCACGAGAGCGCGAAGATTTTTCAGCGCCGCAATCGGCTCGATTTCGGCGGCCAGCAGCGTTGCATACGGCGCCACGACCACGTCCTCAATGAGACCGCGTTTCAAGCCGAGTCCCGGCACACCAAATGGCCCGTATTGATAATTCAGTTGGAGGTCCCGAACGTTGTAAGCGGCTTCAGAGATTCCCCAGGGAACACCACGTTCGTCTCCATATTCGATCTGCCGCCGTACGACGGCGCGGTAGGTTTCATCCAGTAGAGTTCCTTCGTAGTTCCGCATCACCAACAGCGGCATGAGGTACTCGAACAGAGTCCCCGTCCATGAGATCAGCGCGCGTCCACCGCTGACCGTAGTGAGTGGACGGCCCATTCGAAACCAGTGTTCCTGGGAAACATCACCCTTCGCGATCGCGACAAAACTCGCTAGTCGGGCTTCGGACGCGAGCAGGTCGTAGTAGGAGGCATCAACTCTAGAGGATGTGACGTTGAAGCCGATTGGAAAGAGTTTTCGTTCGTCGTCAAAGAGGAATTGAAAATCCATCTCCTCTACGATCTGATCGCACGTTCGCGCTAGTCGGCTGAGACGAGAAAGCGCATCACCGGCGGAGCTTGAAGACTGTTCGAGCGCCCGAGTCAGTCGAGTTATCAGTTCAAATCCAGGGCCCGTTGGGTGCGCTTGTTGAATTACGGCAAGTTGAACTAACACGTTGTCACACAGCGTGGGGATGTCAGCAAGTTTCGGAACCTTTGTGAGCGCTTCGATGATCTGAGTCCACGCACTATCGGAAATGTCAATGTCTGTGGTAGCGGCGACAAGCGGCAACAGCCGTCCCCAACCGCACAAAGTATCCGCATCGCGACGCCAGGTTGTGGTTTGATGTGCGAGTGCAGCGATCCACCACCGAAGTTCAATGAAGCTGACCTCGCCATGTTCGTGCGATAGCGCGTTTACGATGTCATCTATTTCAGATGCTCGTCGATGCAGCGAATCAAGCAGTACGAACCACGCCGGAAGATCCTCCTGAACGTTGTTTGCCAGCAGTTTCCGGCAGGCTGAGATTTCATCCTGAAGTTCACGGACGGTAACCACGTCTGTTCGCTGACGAATCGAGCCGAGTCGCTGGGCTTCGATTGCTACTGCGTCAACAGTGTCAGCAAACCCTGCAATGACTCGATCGTCGAAGAGCGGCAGATCGGGAACTTCGATATTTGTCTGCTTGACGGCAATCAGATGGCCTGCAAGGTTCCCGCTGTCGACGGTTGAGATGTATTGCGGAAGTAATGGCTCAAGTGTTCGCGTGTCGTACCAGTTGAAGAAGTGACCATGCAGCCGGCCGAGTTTCTTCAAAGTCTCAAACGTCAGCTCCTGCCGTTCAACAAGTTCTAGCGAACTCACGTATCCGAGGTCTCTTGCGGCGCAAGTCGCGAGCAAGAGCAGTCCGATATTAGTAGGTGAAGTCCGATGCGCGATTACGGGCGCGGGATCTTCCTGAAAATTATCGGGTGGCAACCAATGTTCTTCCGCTGTGACGAAAGTCTCGAAGAATCTCCAGACGCCGCGAGCGATTGCGCGTGCGAACTCCACATCTTGCCCGGTGAGGAGTTTTGGTTGGCGAACGATCGGCTTGCTAATCAGGTAAGCAATTAGAGGCGACACAATCCAAAGGAATGCTGGGACTGCAATAACCGGTAACGCAGTTGGTCTGATGGCAATGGTTAAGGCTAGAGCAATCAGTGTCAGTAACTCGGCTGAAAGCATGAACTGGAAAAACGAGCCTAGATCTTGTCGTAATGCTTGTTCAGTGTCGGCGGCTGAAACCCACTCGAGAAGATTTCGGCGAGAGATGAACTGTCGGTAAAGAGCACGAACAATTGCGTCACACATTAGATATGCTTGATGAGGAAGCAGCGCAAAAGAGAGTGCGACCTGGGCGGTGTTTATTCTCAAGTCACCCCAAACGCTCCAGAAGTGACTTGTCCAGGGAATGCCGCGAGGGTGCACTAACAATCCGGTGGCCACGTGCAGGTAGATTGGGAACGCCATCGTCAACAGAACGAACAGACTCCATCCTAATGAAGAGCCTGGGAACACCAGACACGAAGCCAATAACCAAAGGAACAGAGCGGGACCAACCAGACTCCGCCTCAGGTTGTCAAAGATTTTCCATTGCGCAATCAGCGGCAGGCGGTTTGGAACTTTTGCGCCATCACCCTCTGGAACTCTCGGAAAAAGCCAGCGAATGATCTGCCAGTCGCCTCTGGTCCAGCGATGCTGACGCTTTGCGTAGGCTTGGTAAGAAGAGGGGTAATCGTCGAGGAGCTCGATTTCAGTTGTCAGAGCAGCGCGAGCAAACAGTGATTCGAACAAGTCGTGACTCAACAGGGTGTTCTCTGGCGCTCGCTGTTCGAGAGTCGTTTGAAATGCGTCGACGTCGTATAGGCCTTTACCGGTAAAGCTACCTTCTCCGAAAAGATCCTGGTAGACGTCTGATACAGCAGTCGTGTAAGGGTCAATTCCCGTGTTGCCCGAAAAGATCTTCGCAAACCTTGAACGCGACGCGCTTTCGAGAGATATGCTCACGCGCGGCTGAAGAATTCCATAGCCGTAAGTAACCCGATTAATGTTTGGATCAATCTTCGGTCGGTTCAGCGGGTGAACCGCTGCTCCGATTAGTTTTCGAGCGACGTCACGAGGTAATTGAGTGTCAGAATCCAGAGTGATGACGTAACGAAACGCCTTAAGAAAGGCACTGTCAGCAGTATGAACAATGAATGATGTGTTCGTTGCGCCGCGCAGAAGGCGATTGAATTCTTCAAGCTTGCCGCGCTTACGTTCCCAACCCATCCATTTACCTTCGCGTTCATTCCAAAGACGTTTGCGATGAAATAGATGGAACCGGTTACCGCCGTGACGACGGTTCAGATCCTCGATACCGCTTTGAGCAACTGCTAACAGCGTCGAGTCACTGGGCGTCTCTTCTGTCCTGGCATCAGCAAAGTCAGCCAGCAGTCCCAGATAGATCAGTTCATCGCGATTAGCGAGATAGTGAACCTCAAGGCGCTCCACGAGATGTTGTACTTGTTGCTCGCTCGTGAAGATTGTTGGAACCACAACAAAGGTCTGAGCGTCTTTCGGAATTCCACCAGCGGTGTTCATTCTCGCCAGCAGTCGTGGCGGGAAAAAATGGGTGACGTCCCAGTTGAGTACTGTGAGTGCAATCTCAGTTGCCGGCACTAGTGCGAGAATCGCGCTGAATAGTAAGAGCCGCCAATCGTCTGTGTACCCGTACATGATCACTAGTATCAAAACGATGACGAGGAGAGTGAGAATGGCGAGAGTCGCGGGATAACCTACTGTTGCGTTACGCAGGAAGAACCTGCGTATTCGTTCAATCGTTTGAGGCCGATATGCAAAGAGGTTCTCTAATTGAGCGAGACCTTCGTCCTCCAGATAGTAACCAACATGGTTCTGTGGCTGGACCGTTGCTTTCGACGCAAGTTCGACAACGGCCTTTGCGATTTCGATTTCGCTGGCCTGTGTTCGTTTGCTGATTCGTTCGATCACGTGACGATAACGGTCGCGCGAAGCAAACTCCATTCGCGAATAAGCACGGGCGGGATCGTTGCCAAGCAACGGATCGATGAGACTGACTTTTTCGAAAAACTCCTGCCAGTCGAGCGTCGACAGCAGACGCATGCTTGTGATGATGTTGCCAACCGTTACCTGTGCGGCTGCCTGGCGTTGATGCTCAGCGTGGATAACTTGTTCGATATTTGTGCCTGGACTTGCCAGTTCTTTTTCCAGCCAGTCCATTACGGGCATTACCGAAGGATGTTGTTCGCGCAAACGCTGAACGAGTTGTACGACCAGTGTTTGTGGCAGTTGTTCATGTTTGCCGAGCCTCTCCTGAGCAAGAGTCATAATTGCTGTCGGTTGACGCGAGGCTAATTCAAGGAGCTTATCCGCGAGTTTGTCAGCTTCATCGCGCTCCGCACGCGCACGAATGACTGCGACAGCGAGACGTCTTAGATTTTCGACCAGTGCCAGGCGAAGAGTGATGGCAACCGCCCATAACTCACCGATTGTCAGTGGAGCGACTGTTTGATACGACGATATGAAGCGACGGAGTGTATTCGTGTCGAGACGTGAATCAGTGTGCGCAATAACGGCAAGAGCAACAGCATAGATGCGAGGGTAGTCTTCGAGTGGACCTTCGGCTAATTTTGGCAGTTCTTGATAATAACTCTTGGGAAGATCCTCACGTATTTCTCGAAGTTGCTCCTCAACGATGTGGTAGTTGTCCACCAGCCATTCGCCTGCCGGTGAAATAGCGCGACCTTCACTTATTGCGTCGACAAGGTTGCGATAAGCCGCTTCGAGATTCCGAGCATTGTCTGCGAGGCGTGGAAGAAGGTAAGGGCGGCCCTTGCGCAAGACGATCTTGTGTTCACGCGCCAGAGTTTGGGCGAACTGCTCAAGACGTTCGACGCTAAAGATCTCGGCACGAAGTGGAGCCTCTTCAAATTCACGTTGCGGTGAACCAAAGCGCGCAAAGATTTTCGGTAAGAACTTTGCCATGAGATCCAAACACGTTCGCGATCCATTTTGCACGACCGAAAACGTTAATGAATAAACCAGCAGGGGGATTTGAGGGATGGTTCAGGATAGCACGGAACGGCCCGTCGGTTTTAATGGTAGTGTTTTGTAGTTTGTGAGTGGTCAACCGGTCAACTATAGGACCTATTCGACCTATAGGCCCTATTCACTGACTACTGACAAAGTTCAAAGCACAAAGAACAAAGTTCAAAGCTCGCCTTTTGATATACTCTCGCCCCGATGCGCGTACTCGGAATAGATCCCGGCAGTCAGACCACTGGCTGGGGGATCGTGGAAGGTGATGGGCGGAAGTATTCACTTATCGATTTCGGTTCGATCAGAGCATCTTCGAGTCTGAAGTTTTCCGCGCGCTTGCTCAAGATGTGCAATGGACTCGAGGATGTGATCGCGAAACATCGACCCGAAGCGTGCGCTTTGGAAGACGCGTTTCTCGCCACGAACGTCAAAGTGAGTATGAAGCTAGGTCAAGTTCGTGGGGTGGTTTTGCTGGTAGCTGAGCGAGCTGCGCTCCAGATTCACGAGTACTCGCCTCGCCTCATTAAACAGACAGTGGTTGGGTACGGGAATGCCGAGAAGCATCAAGTGCAGGAAATGGTGCGACTATTATTGTCGTTGAAAACCATACCCGCGCCGCATGATGCTGCCGACGCATTGGCAGTGGCGATTTGCCACTTCCATCACGCAACGTTCGCGCAGAAGATTGCGAAAGCACTTGGCTAGAATCATATAGGACCTATTCGACCTATAGGGCCTATTTACAACCTTAACCTCACTTCAAAGGAGAATCCTCATGAATCCTCACCGAATTACTCGCCTTGTATCTATTCTCATAGTTCTAACCTTCACCACCCAATTATTAGCCAAACCAAAACAGAAAGTACCTGCAGGTGGAAAGCTGGCGATTGTGGTTGACGAGAGACTGTCAGCCCTCCGCTCAAAGCCAGACTTGCGAGCCGCTCTTATCCGTCGGCTCGGTCGTGGACGGCTGCTGGCAGTCAAGGGTGTGAAGCGTAATCACGATGGCACTGTTTTCTTCCTGGTGATCGCGAGTCGCCGCACCCAAGGTTGGATTCAGCGCGAAGCTGTTGTCATGCCTTCGCGGCGAGGTGAAGACGCGAGACTTTCGTTGTTGATTAAGTCGTCGGTAGATTTCGATCGCATTGTTCGCGCTCGAATCTTGCTCGATTATTTCCCAAAGTCGTTGTTCCGTCCTGAGGTGCTACTGATGTTAGGCGACGCGGCTGAACAACTGTCCGCCAAACTTTCACAAGAGGCGGAGCGGCGAACGAGGGACCGCTCCTCCGCGCCGGAATCCAGTTTCTTTCTAAATTATGCCGGACTAGATCGTTACAATCGTCAGAACGTTGGTTTCATCTTCGATGAGCGAACACGAAGGTTGCACTACGATGGTTCAGCATGGCGTGAACTGATTGGTCGCTATCCTCGATCACCACAGGCACAAGAGGCGCGAAAACGGCTCGCTCTGTCGTCACGATGATCTTGTCCACAGATTACACAGATTACGCGGATTCGATATCCATTGTGGGGCTGCACAATATCTGCTTTAAAATCTGCGGAATCTGTGTAATCTGTGGATGGCGCTTGGAAATGGTTCATTCCACTGAAATAAATCAGCTCCTGGTGTTAATAATCCTTCTAAACCCGCGTTTACCACGGTGGAGAAGGAGAACACCGTGCAAGCAGCACTAAAACCCTTGCGATTAGTGACAGAACAATCCCCCGGTGAGCTCGAGCAGCTCTTTAGAACCCACCATGCACGCGTCTTTCGCACGGCACACCGCGTAACCGGCAGTGCTGCTGACGCTGAGGACGTGCTGCAAACGGTTTTTCTGAGACTGATCAAAGGTCATGAAGATTACGACCTGTCACAAAACCCTGAAGCCTACCTTTCCCGCGCAGCCATCAATGCCTCCCTCGACCTTTTGCGAAGTCGAACCCGATCAAAGTCTGTCGCTCTCGATGATGTGGATTCAGAGTCGCTCGTGAGTAAGTTCAAGAGTCCTGAATCTGAGCATGCAGATCGCGAACTACAGACTCTGGTTCGAGCGGCGGTGGCGCGTTTAGGAAAAACAGCAGGCGAAATGTTTGTTCTGCGGTATTACGAGGGTTTCGACAATAAAGAGATTGCCGCAGTTCTCAAAACTTCCCCCCTCGTAGTCGGCGTAGTCCTTCATCGGGCGCGCACAAAACTGAGAAAAGAGATCGGGCACTATCTGGAGAGACACCATGAAAAGGAATAGCGAAGAGATTCTCGACAAAGTTACCGCCGAGATCCGCAATGAACGGATTGATGCGGAATTAGAGTCAGCAGCGGCAGATCGTGTTTGGGCGCGTATCACCGCTGCGGCCAGTGATGCGAAGCTTCAGGGTTCTGCAGTTCGGGTGGTTGATCGAATTGAAGGTTGTTCAGACTTCCAGTCGCTGATACCTGCCTACATCGCCGGCGAACTTTCTGAAGCTCGCTCACTGTTGTTAGTTGACCATACACACGAGTGCATACCCTGCCGAAAGGCAATGAACGCTGCGCGCTCCGGTCAGACCGTAGTTCGCAAGGCGCCAGTGAAAGCTGGAAGGTATTCATTGCAACCAGTCGTTATGCGCTGGGGTATTGCGGCTGCTCTTGTGATCGGCCTTGGTTTGCTGGCAGTACCTATGATTCAAAGGTACTGGCCCTTCGGTAACTTTGAGGCGACGGTGCAAGCGGCAGAAGGTCAAGTCTATCAAGTCGCTGATAACAGTACTGCTTCGATCGCCGCAGGAGCAAAGCTGACGAAAGGCGAAATTATTCGTACGGCTAAAGATGCTCGTGCTGTTGTCAAACTTGGCGATGGTTCATCGATCGAAATGAAAGATCGCGCTGAGTTTTATCTCACCAAGAACGGACAGGGAACGACGATTCATTTGAACCGCGGCAGCATCGTTGTCGAGGCTGCCAGGCAGAAGGGCCAACACCTTTTTGTTGATACGGGTGATTCGCTTGTGTCTGTAACCGGCACGGTATTTTCCGTTAACAATGGAACAAAGGGTTCTCGCGTTTCGGTGATTGAAGGCGAAGTTAACCTGAACCACGCTGGAAATGATCAGGTTCTTCGGGCGGGCGAGCAAACGACGACGAGCGCCGCGATTTCAAAGGTTCCAATCAAAGAAGAGGTAGCCTGGAGTCGAAAAGCTGCTCAGTATTCGCAGATGCTGATGGCTCTGGAGGCCGTGAAGAAAGAACTCGCCGCCGTTCAGCAGCCTGGCGTCCGCAATTCGACTCATCTACTCGACTTGATGCCGGCTAACGCAGTTGTTTATGCAGGGGTGCCAAACCTTGCTAACACGATCGTGGAATCTCACCGTGTGATTCAGGAGCGAATGAGTCAGAACCCTGCGTTGCGCGAGTGGTGGGACAAAGAGCAGGCAGGCAAGCGCCAAAATATGGATCAAGTAATGGCGACCATTCGTGAATTTGGCGAATACCTCGGTGATGAGATTGCCGTGTCAGTTGCTCTAAACAACAACACAGAACCGGATGCGCCCGTTGTGCTCGCTGAACTGAAAAACTCAAATGGTCTCCGCGCGTTTATCGAACAGCAAATAGCAAAGTATTCAAATGGGCAGACAGACCGAGCAGATATTCAGTTCGTCGATGATCCATCTACGGCGACTGCCACCATAACGGAAGGCGAAAAGAAAGATCACTTGTACGTTTGGATCAACGACAACCTGTTGGCGGCAAGTCCGAAGCTTCAACAGCTGCAGGACGTACAGAAACTGGTTAGTGGTGGCGCGACAAGCGCTTTCATAAGCACGCCATTTCATGATCGAATCGCGCAGGTCTACTCCGAAGGTGCAGGACTCGTTGTAGCTGCCAATCTCGAAAAGATCGTCGAACAAACTAAACCAGAGCGCGCCAAGGGTGCTGATGCAGAAAAGCGTGAAGCAGCTCTCAACAAACTCGGTATCCTGAGCGTCAAGTACTTCGTGCTCGATCAGAAGGATTTGAATGGAAAGACGCACACCCAAGCGTCGTTATCATTCAACGACACAACTCGCGGCATCCCCTCGTGGTTGGCAGCGCCCGGCCCGATGGGAGCGCTGGAATATATCTCGCCAGATGCGAATGTGGTTGCCGGCTTCGTTGTGAAGGATCCGAAGTCGTTGGTGGGTGACCTGCTCGGCGTGTTGGAGACTGTGTCTCCTGAATTGCGCAAGAACCTGGATAGACAGCAGTCTCTGCACGGTCTTGATATTGAGAACGACATCGCTGCGCCTTTGGGTGGTGAGTTTGCCTTCGCTATAGATGGGCCAATTCTTCCGACACCATCGTGGAAGTTGGTGTTCGAAGTCAACGATCCAGAGCATCTCCAACAGACACTCGAACGCGTGGTGACTGAGGTCAACAAGGAAGCCGCTGTATTTAATAAGAGTGGCTTGAGCTGGGAAAAAGCTGACGGTGGTGATCGTACGTTCTACACATTGAAGTCCGCTGATTTCGGTGTGCAGGTGAACTACGTTTACTCCCGTGGCTACATGATCGTTGCTCCAAGTCGTGGACTTCTCGAGCGAGCGCTTGGTGCGCGGGATAACGGCGCTTCGTTACTGCACTCATCGGCGTTTACCGCTGGACTTCCGGCCGATGGAAATGCAAATTTCTCCGCGGTCTTTTATCACAACCTTGCGCCGCTGGTTCAGCCATTTGCTCAGCAAATCGCGAACACTGCTCAGAGTTTGCCAAAGGGACCGCAAGAAGCAGTGAAAGCGATCACTGCGGACATGAAGCCCACTCTCGCCTACGCATATGCGCAAGGCAATAGCATTACGTTCGCTGCAAACACCGAAGGTGGACCGTTTGGATTAAGCCCGGCAACACTTCTCGGAATGCCTAATGCGCTGGAGATGCAGAACATCATCCAGCATGGGATGGGTAAGTAGGGTCTTTGGACTTGGGTCCTGGGTCTTTGATTTTAAAGGCCCAGGATCCAAGAGCGTCCAAGTCCAACATCCAAGGTCCAAAGTAGGAAAGAACAAAGGCCAAAGTACGAAGGTCAAAGACCAAAGGCCGAAGCCCAAACGAAGGCCATCATGAAGTTGCTCTCAATCTCTCTCTGCTCGTGGTTGTTCGCGTTGTTATCGATCGTATTGACGTTTTCGTTCATGAAGGGAAGCGGTCTCGATCTCGGTAGCGCAACGCTCACCTCACTAATCATTACCGCACTCTTATTCTCTCTCGCGTACGCACCGTCTTTGTCATGGCTGCGAAACCGGCTTGGTGGTTGCAGACCTTTCTTACTTTTCCCACTCGTCTCGGCTATTGTTCTTAACCTGCCTGTGTTTCTGATCGAGATTCTTGCAATTGGTAGAACTTTAGCGCCGTCTGAAGCGTTTGCTTGCATTGGCGCGTTTCTGCTAATGGGTACTGTATTCGGTCTCGGATTCGTTTGGAATTATCAGGACACAGCGATATAAGAACAGCATGGCACTTCCTGCGTCTGCTCAACAAGAATTAATCAAAGATCTGCCGGTAACCGATCCAGCCGTCATCGATCTGCTTGGATTGAGTGTTTCGTTTGGCGGACGTCCCATCCTCCAAGGACTACGGGGCGATCTTCGTGGCAAAGCAATTGGCTTACTCGGTCCAAACGGCGCAGGAAAGACGACACTGATTCATACCCTGCTGGGTTTCCACGAACCAACTGCCGGAACTGCTCAGATCTTCGGTCACGACATCGTCGATCATGCAAAGCAGATCAAAGCGCTCGTTGGCTATATGCCAGAACGAGACTCATTCATCGCCAAGATGAGCGCCGTTCATTTTGTTCGACTCATGGGTGAGCTTTCAGGTCTTCCGCCGGAGGCTGCCCTCGAACGCGCCCACGAAGCACTCTTTTATGTCGGACTGGGAGAAGCACGATATCGCAAGCTTCAGACATACTCCTTGGGTATGAAACAGTTGGCTAAGCTTGCTCAAGCAATTGTTCACGGACCCAAGCTCCTGTTCCTCGATGAGCCAACGAACGGTTTGGATCCACCGGCTCGTCTTCGCATGATTAAACTTATCCGCGAAATTCGCGATAGCGGTCAGGCTCACATCGTGTTGTCCTCACATCTTCTGTTGGATGTCGAGGAATGCTGTGACGAGATTCTGATTCTGCGTGAAGGTAGAATTGCTGTCTACTGCAATCTGGAAGAGGAGCGAAAGTCGAACCGCAAGTTTTTGATGTTGGAGACCCGAGGCGATCAAGCGAAGTTTGTGAGCGCACTCAAAGAACTCGGATGTGAGTATGCAATCACCGGAGACCATCGGCTAAAGATCGTTTTGCAAGGTGGTGTTGAAGTGCGTGATTTGTATCAGCTTGCGGCTCGCGAGCAAGTGCAGTTGCGTCGTTTGAGTTATAAACGCGACTCTCTGGAAGACATTTTCCTCAAAGCAATGGAGAACGGCCATGGCAGTCTATGAGCAGACCTACAAGAGGTATGCGGGTCCGCTGACACCTGAATGGAGTCGTTTCCTGATCATCCCACGACACGCTTATCGTGGTGTGTTCAAGTCGAAGATCTTTACCGCGTTCTTCGTCCTCTGCTTCGTACCGCTTCTTATTGAAGCGATCTTGATATATCTCCACCACAACGTAAATGCACTCGGGACAATGAGGCTTCAGATACAAGAGCTAATTCCCATTGACGCAACTTTCTTTCAGTTTTTTGTAAATTTGCAAGGTGCGTTTGCTTTCTTCGTCGCTTTGCTTGTAGGGCCGCCACTGGTTTCCCAGGATCTGCGCAACAACGCTTTACCTTTGTATCTCTGCCGTCCGTTTTCCAGAACGGAATACGTGGTGGGCAAAATGTCAGTGTTGCTGATTCTGCTCTCAACAATTACCTGGATACCGCAGCTGCTTTTGTTTTTCTTGCAAAGCTATCTGGAGGGCTTCACGTGGTTCCGAACCAATCTCTGGTTAGCGAGCGCCATTGTTATTGGCAGTGTGGTTTGGATACTGCTATTGGCCCTGATCTCGCAGACTGTTTCTGCGCTCGTGAAGTGGCGGGTAGTTGCGAGTGGAGCGATCCTCGGTCTGTTTTTCATTCCCTCGGTGTTCGGCGAGTTTATTAATGTAGTTTTCTTAACGCGCCTGGGAAACCTGGTGAGTATTGCCGCATTAATGAAAAACATTTCGTCCGGGCTCTTCGGTACGTTTGTTCAAACAACCGGCAGCTTTAGGATTGAATCATTTGACGGCACAGTCAGGGACATCATTCTTAATGAGCCACCCTTGTGGAGTTCATGGACCGTCGTATTTGGTATTTGCGTGGTCTGCCTCGCGATCTTGTCGCGCAAGGTGAAAGCTTATGAGGTCGTAAAGTGAGTACAACCCACCACGACCAGCTCATCATCTTCGACGATGTCTCCAAGTTTTACGGGGAAATACTTGGCGTCAATCGTGTGAACTTACAGATTGCGCCCGGCATCACGAGTTTGGTCGGGCCCAACGGAGCAGGGAAGTCCACGTTAATGAATCTCATGACGGGGCTATTGCGACCGACGAAAGGTAGCATCTCTCTGTTAGGAATTCCGACCGACAATCCCGAAGTATTGTTTCGTAGGGTTGGCTACTGCACGCAATTCGATTCTTTCCCGCGTGGCGTGACTGGTCGTGAGTTCATCAATTCATTTCTGTACGTTCATGGATACGATCGAAAGACCAGGAACGAGTTGACCGATATTGCTTTGGAACGAGTGAACTTGCTTGATGCTGCTGATCGTAAAGTCGCTGCCTATAGCAAGGGAATGCGGCAACGCATCCGACTTGGACAGTCGATTGCGCATCAGCCGGTGGTATTGATTCTCGACGAGCCGCTCAATGGTTTGGATCCGATGGTGCGTGCGGAGACCATTGCGCTGTT
>Ga0114129_10006192_pt1 | contig 16978 bp, 17 predicted proteins | sample RhiMetdeltSRZDD1_FD_80071 | JGI IMG/M metagenome (GOLD analysis project Ga0114129, IMG submission 80071) | Populus rhizosphere microbial communities from Tennessee, USA - Rhizosphere MetaG P. deltoides SRZDD1 (version 2) (version 2) | ecosystem: Host-associated > Plants > Roots > Rhizosphere >... | reverse complement strand
GACGACGATGATGGCTGGGATGATCGCGAGCAGGCGCGTGACGAGTCTCCGCAGCCAGGGGCGGACTCGCAGATTGATGAAGCCTTCCATGACAATCTGCCCGGCCAGCGTACCGGTCAGCGTGGCATTCTGCCCCGAACACAGCAGCGCCACGGCGAACAGGACGCTCGCGGCGCCGCTGCCGAGCAGCGGCGACAGCAATTGGTAGGCGTCACTGATATCCGCGACGTCTTCATGCCCCGAGCCGTGGAACGTCGCCGCCGACATCACGAGAATGGCGGCGTTGATGAACAGCGCGAACATCAGCGCCGCACTCGAATCGATCGTCGCAAACCGGATCGCTTCGCGCTTGCTCTCGTGGGTGTCGACGTACTTTCGCGTCTGGACGATGGACGAGTGCAGGTACAGGTTGTGGGGCATCACCGTCGCGCCCAGAATGCCGATGGCGATGTACAGCATGTCCGGGTTGCGAAGAATCTCCGGCGAAGGGAAAAACCCAGCAGCAACGGCGGCGGGATCAGGGCGCGCCAGCCACAGCTCGATGCCGAAGCAGCCGGCGATCATCAGGATGAGCCCGACCACCAGCGCTTCGACGTAGCGAAACCCGCGGTTCTGGAGGAACAACACGATGAGCACGTCCAGCGCCGTCAGACAGACGCCCCAGATGAGCGGAAGGCCGAATAACAGATTCAACGCGATCGCCGCGCCGAGGACCTCGGCGAGGTCGCAGGCGGCGATCGCAATCTCGCACAAGACCCAGAGAGCGATCGTGACCGGCCTCGAATAATGATCGCGGCACGCCTGCGCCAGGTCCCGGCCGCTGGCGATCCCGAGCCTGACGGCGAGCGCCTGCAGCAGGATCGCCATCAGGTTCGACACGAGAATCACGCTCAGCAGCGTGTAGCCATAGCGCGCCCCGCCAGCGAGGTCGGTCGCCCAGTTCCCCGGGTCCATGTAGCCGACAGCCACCAGATAACCCGGACCGGCGAACGCGAAGAGCTTGCGCCAGAAACCGGCGTCCTGAGGGACGGCAATCGAGCCATGCACCTCGCGCAGGCTGTTCTCGCCCCGCGGTAGACGCCACCCGTCGCTCTGGACCTGATCCAGTTCCCCCGCCATTTTTTTTGACCCATCAAAAATTATCTTCACGATGACTCGAAAGTCAATTTATGATTTGACCCAATGCTGCCGTCGAGCACGGTCGAGAACTACCTGAAGACGATTTACCTGGGTTCCGTCGGATCCGACGGAAAGGAAGCCCATCTGCTGCCGATGGGACAGCTCGCGGCAGCTGTCGGTGTCACCCCCGGCACGGCGACGACGATGGTCAAGACGCTGGCGGAATCGGGCCTGGTCAACTACGAGCCGTACGCCGGTGTCTCGCTCACGCGCGCCGGCCGGCGGCTCGCCGCCCTGGTTCTCCGGCGTCATCGTCTCGTGGAGCTGTTCCTCGTGCGGGTCATGGGGCTGCGGTGGGATGAAGTCCACGAGGAGGCGGAGCTGCTCGAACACGTCGTGTCGGATCGGCTGATCGATCGCATGGACGAAATGCTGGGACGCCCAGAGGTCGATCCGCATGGTGATCCGATCCCCGATGCCGAGGGCGTGGTGAAAAAACAGCAGGCGCAGACACTGCTCACGTGTCCCGTCGGCACGCCGATGACCGTCACGCGCATCCTCGATCAGGACAAGCAGTTCCTCCGGTTCGTCGAGCACCACGATTTGAAACCGGGTGAGTCGGTGGAAGTCGAATCGCGCGACGAGGCGGCCGACAGTGTTCTACTGCGAGGCAAGGACAATCGCCGGATCACAATCGGTACGCGCGCCGCGTCGAAGCTGCTCGTGCAGGTCGCGCGCGTCATGCTGCTGGTGCTCGCGCTCGCGACTGCCGCGCGCGCACAGCAGGCGAATCCGGAGGCCGGCTTTCCCAGTACGGGACCGATTTCCGGCTACATGGAATTTCACGTCAACAAAGCCGACGGCGACCCGACAGTGATGGACTTCCACCGGTTCGTGCTCTTGGTTAACCACGCGTTCACCTCGAAAGTGCGGTTCGTCGGCGAGGTCGAAATCGAGCATGCCGTCGTCGAAGGGCTCGAGGAGTCCGGGGAGCTGGAGCTCGAGCAGTCCTACGTGGATTTCCTGCTGTCGCGTCCGCTGAACTTTCGCGCTGGGATGGTATTGTTGCCGCTCGGCATCATCAACGAACGCCACGAGCCGCCCGTCTTCAACGGCGTCGAGCGGCCGTTTGTCGATACCTTCATCATTCCGACGACGTGGTTCGATGCGGGCGCAGGTGTGCACGGCGAAATCGGCCGTGGTCTGCGGTACCGCGCCTACGTCGTGCCGCCGCTCAATGCGAGGGAGTTCACGGCGAGCGAAGGCATCCGCGAGGGCCGGCAGAAGGGCGACGAAGCGGTGGCCGCGCACGTGGCATTCACGGGACGCGCGGAATATCTCGGCGTTCGCGGTCTGGCGGTTGGCGCCGCGGTCTGGCGTGGAACGTCGCAGTTGCTGAGAACGCCAAAGATCGAGTCGGCCGTGACGTTGGGCGAGGTTGACGCACGGTACCTGCGCAGCCGGCTGGAGCTTCGCGGCGAGTTCGCACAGGCGAGCATCGGTAACGCGGCGCAGCTGAACGAGAACATCGGCCGCGGAACCGGCGTGCCTCCGAACATCGCTCGCGCCATACGCGGCTTCTATGGCGAAGCGGGGTACCGCATTTGGGATGCGGGGTCGCCGCGCGATCTTGTCGCGTACGTTCGCTACGAGAACTTCGATACACAGTTTCGGATGCCTGCTGGCTTCCTGCCGCTCAAGGAGTTTGATCGCGACGCATGGGAGACCGGCCTGACGTACTACCCGGATCCCGACGTCGCCGTGAAGGCTGATTACATCTACCTTCGCAATCAAAGCGGAGTGTTTGCCAACAGACGTCTGTTCAACGTCGGCATCGGCTGGTGGTTTTAGGAGACGAAATGATCCGCATGCTCGTCGTGCTGCCGCTGCTCGTCCTGGCGGGAACACCGTCACGCTCGGCGGGCCTCGCGCAATCGCCATCCCCTCGCGTCATCGAGATCAACGCAGAGCGCTTTCAGTTCTGGCCGTCGCAGATCATCGTCATGGAAGGCGAAGAGGTCGAGCTCCGGCTGCGTAGTGACGACACGATTCACGGCTTCCGCATCGTCGGGGCGAGCACCAATCTCGAGATTCCCAAGCGAGGTCACGGCAACGCGGTCACGCGATTCACGGGCAGCCGCCCCGGCCGATATACGTTCGAGTGCAACCGCCTCTGCGGAGCCGGTCACAATTTCATGCGCGGCGAGATCATCGTGCGATCGGCCGCAACGGGGGGGACGCGATGACGCGTGTGCTCGTCGGCGTGGCGGTAGTCTGGATCGCCTTGCTGGCGGTCCACGCCACGGGTCAGACACAGACCGCGCAGTCCGGTGGCGCATTGCCCGGCATCACGCCTACCGAGTTCAGCGAGTTTCGACTGGGGCTGGACGATTTCACCGAGGTCGAAACCGCCGAGGAGGGGCTTGGCCCCGCTTACAACGGTACGAGCTGTGCGGTTTGTCACAACGTGCCCGCGATTGGCGGCGGGGGTGTGATTCTCGAACTGCGCGCCGGTTACCGCGACAGCGTCGGCGCTCACACTGGACTAAACCCGGCGGGCGACACGTTGATCCATCTGTTGTCGACACCCGCGCACGCCTGTCAGGTGCAGATGCCGGACGACGTCACGGTGATCGCGAGGCGCGCTCCGATTCCGTTGTTTGGTGCGGGTCTCGTCGAAGCGATTCCCGACGAGACACTGCTCGCGTTGGAAGATCCCGTCGATCGTGATCGCGACGGCGTCAGCGGCCGCGCGGCGATCGTCGTCGATGTCGGCTCCGGGCAGCGGCGAGTGGGACGCTTTGGATGGAAAGCCCAGCACGCGACGCTGCTGGCGTTCGGCGCCGACGCCTACCGCAACGAGATGGGCATTACCAACGATCTGTTTCCCCAGGAGTCCGCATTCGGCATTTCGACGGCGCAGATGCGATCGTGCGATCCGTTCCCGGATCCCGAAGACCGACGCGATCCACACACAGGACGTCGCGGCATCGACAATTTCGAGTCATTCATGCGGTTTCTGGCGCCGGTGTCGCGCAGCCACATCGATGACACCACGCTGTCCGGCGAACGGCTCTTCTCGGCGATTGGTTGCGCAGCGTGTCATGTTCAACGCCTGACGACGGGACCGAGCGCGCACCCCGCATTCAACCGACGCAGCGTCGATCTGTTTTCCGATCTGTTGCTGCACGATGTCGGTACCGGCGACGGCATCCAGCAAGGTGCCGCCGATCCAGGCGAGATCAGAACGCCGTCACTCTGGGGGCTGCGCTTCCGACGACCGTTCCTGCACGACGGCAGCGCGGTGACCGTGGCAGACGCCATCGAACGCCATGCGGGAGAGGCCGAACTTGCCAGGCGCAGCTTCGAACGGCTGACGTCCGACGAACGCACGCGCTTATTGACGTTCCTTCGTTCCCTCTAGCCGTATAAGGGCCGGCTGAAGCCGGCCCCCACGATTCGGCGGCGGGGGAGCCTTCACGATTCGGCGGTGGGGGAGCCTTCACGATTCGGCGGCGGGGGAGCCTTCACCATTCGGCGGTGGGGGAGCCTTCACCATTCGGCGGTGGGGTCCGCCTTCAGGCGGACCTTGCGAACCGACCGATGACTTCGGCCAGCCCCGGCGCATCAGCGACGCGCCATGCGTCGTGAACCGGAATATCCGCAAGCGTGTCGGCGCTGAAGCCGTAGGTGACAAGGCAGCATCGCGCGGCGGCGGCCTGAGCGGTGTCGAAATCGATGCGCGAATCGCCGACCATCAACGTCTGCTCGGGCGCGGCGCCGGCTCGCTCCATCAGCGCGAACAGGGCGGTCGGGTCAGGCTTCTTCGGATAAGGCCCGCCGCTGCCGATGACGTCATCGAACAGCTCTCGCATTCCCAACCCGGCGAGCACCTTTTCCGAGGGCTCCAACGGCTTGTTGGTCAGGACCGCCACGCGCGCATACTGGCGGGCCGTACGCACGACGTCGATGATTCCCGCGTACGGTCGAGTGTGATTGAGCAGCCTTCTGTCGTAGATAGCAAGGAAACGACCGATCGCCTCGCCGTCCTCAGGAATGCCGGCCGTCGCGAGCGCGCGTCTGACGAGCACCTTGGCACCCTCTCCGATCATTCGTGTGATGTCGTCGTGCGCGAGCGTCGGCGCGCCAAGATCGGTGAGCAGCTCGTTGACCGATTCCGCCAGGTCGCGCGAGGAATCGATCAGCGTGCCGTCGAGATCGAACGCGATCAGGCGCCGGTGTACGTGGCCCACGACGTAGGCGTCTCCCAGACCGTGACGCGCACGACGGGCAGTCCCTGCTCGCGCGAAACCTCGTAAATGAGCCGTGCAATCCGTTCCACCGTGGGATTGGTGTCGACGATGAAGATCGGCTCGCCAAGCGACTGCAGCGGTTTCACCAGCGGATCGTCGTGGCGCAGAATCATCTTGTGATCCAGTTCTCGATCGATCCACCCCTTGACGATCCGTTTGATGTCGCTGAAATCGACCACCATGTTCCGCATATCGAGCGCATCGGTGCGGACCTCGATCTCGGCAACGGCATTGTGGCCGTGGGGATGCTTACAGATGCCGTCGTAGTCGAGCAGCCGATGGCCGTAGCAGAAGTCGATGCGTTTGGTGACGGAGTACATAACCAATAATGGTAGATCTGGCGGGTCCAAAAGGACCCGCCCTACACTGCAGATGTCGACGGCAGTTCTACTTTCCGCGGGCCTTGACAGCGCGGTGCTCGCGGCGTCCGAAGCTCGCGGTGCCCACGTCCAGCCGATCTACGTCAGCGCCGGCCTTGCGTGGGAGGCACTGGAGCTCGAAGCACTTGAGCGACTGCTTGCCACGCCGCCATTTGCCTCGCTTGCACCGCTCGCGCATCTGACGTTCACGGTTCGCGACCTCTACCCGCCGACGCACTGGGCACTGCTCGGCCAGCCGCCGGCGTTCGACACCCCCGACGAAGATGTGTACCTGACCGGCCGCAACGTGATCCTGCTCTCGAAGGCGTCGATCTACTGCGCTCAGCACGGGATCGGGCGACTCGCGCTGGGGCCGCTTGCAGGCAATCCCTTCCCCGACGCGACACCACAATTTTTTAATGCGATGGCGCACGCGATGTCGCTTGGCCTGGCCCATGAAATCCGCATCGATGCACCGTTTGCAGGAAAGGAAAAATCCGATGTCATCAAGATGGGAATCGAGCTCGGCGTTCCCCTGGAACTCACGCTGTCATGCATGAATCCCCGCCTTCGCCAAGGCGACCGCGGTCAGGTTGCAACGGTAGAGCACTGTGGCTTGTGCAGCAAATGCCGCGAGCGTCGTGACGCCTTCAACGAGGCCGGAATCGAGGATCCGACTCGGTACGCGGTTCAGCCGATCCGCTAGGTTCGCGATGAAGCTCGTTCGTAGACCGTCTCGCCAGCAATAAGCGTCCGCGTGACGCGAAACGCCCGATCGAGCACGACGAGGTCTGCGATATTTCCCTCGGCGATGACGCCGAAGCGCGTAAGGCCCATCGCCCGCGCAGGTGTCGTCGAACACATCATCGCGGCCTCGGTGATCGACATGTCAAACATTGTCACGATGTTGCGAAATGCGCGGTCCATCGTCAGCGTACTTCCCGCCAACGTGCCGTCTTCGAGCAACGCCGCCCGATCCGACACGCGAATCGTCCGTCCACCGAGCCGCGCCAATGAGCCTGGGCTCAGACCGGAGCCTGCCGTTCCGTCGGTGATCGCCATCACGCCGTCCACGCGCTTGGCAGCAATCGCCAGCCGGCACATCGCCGGATGCACGTGAAAGGAATCGCAGATCAGCTCGGCGGTGATGGCATCGTGCGAAAGCACGGCTCCCGCAAGCCCCGGCGCGCGGTGCGTGATCGGCGTCATCCTGTTGAACAGATGCGTCGCCTGACGCGCACCCGCATCGATCGCGGCTACCGAGCGCTCGAAATCCGCGCCGGAGTGACCGAGTGAGACCCGTTGTCCTGTCTGTACGAACGCCGGAATGAGCTCGAGTACGCCCTCGATTTCCGGCGCCACAGTGACAATGCCGACATCGGCCGCGCGTCGCCGGACGACATCCAGGATGTCGAGCCCGCTGAAATGGCCTTCGGGCCGGTCGTCATTCGGCAGTCGAAGACACGCCTTCGGCTGCGCTCCGTTGTAATCGGGGCTGATGAAGTTGCTCTCGAGATGAGCGGGAAGGACACGGGCTGCACGGGCGCCGCGGCTCACGCGCGCACCTGCCACTTGACCGAGAACGGCCTCGAGCGCCTCCGGCGCACACGCCACCGTCGTCGGGCAGAACGCCGTCACGCCATAACGCGGAAGACGGGTTGCGATCTCCGCAATCGCTCCCGCGCTGTCCAACGAGTCGTGCCCCTCGACGCCGTGAACATGCACGTCCACGAAACCCGGAACTACGAAATTCTCACGCGCCTCGATAATGGAGGCAGCCGACGGCGTGCGCCGAGTCGTTTCGATAGCGGCAATGCGGTCACCGTCGACGATCAGCGATGCGTTGGTCAGGATGCGATCCGGCAGGACGATGTCGCCGCCGGAGAGGACGATCATCGTGCGATCATCGCTGCACGCGCGGCGCCGAGCGGTCCGCCGTCGTCGCCAAGCGTTGCCGCGCAGACCGTCAGGGAGTCGGCCATGTTCTTCGGAAGGCGACGAAGGGCTTCCGTCTGCGAAGCCTGCAGCAGTTGATCGGCGGCATCCGCGATGAGTCCCCCGAGGACGACAACATCCGGATCAGCGATGGCCACCAGGTTGGCCACAGCCATCCCGACATAACGCGCCGTGTCGCGAATCACCGAGATCGACACGCCGTCGCCATTCCTCGCGGCGTCGAAAATCTGGTGGACCTTGATGGCCGCGATATCACCGCCCGCCATGTCGAGCACCCGCGATTGGTCCCCCGACTTGATCCGCCATACGAGTCGGCGGACGATTCCAGCGGCCCCGATCTCCGCCTCGAGAGAGCCGAATCGACGATAGTCTTCGCGTTCCACGGGGTTGAGCGCGAGCCACGCTGCAGCGCCGGCAAGGCCGTGTGCGCCCTCGAATGGGACACCGTCGATGACGAGGCCGGAATGCACGGTGTCTGCGGCAATCAGGGCAATGACCTGACGCACGTTCTTCGCAGCGCCGTGCCAAGACTCGCCGAGCGCCACCGCGCAACCGCGCGTGACGATTCGCGGAGGGCCTGACGATCCCGCTGCAGTGGAAACGGCGGTCACCATGTCGACCACGCCCGGTTCGAGAGGATCACGAACCGCCACACCAACCGATGATGGCGCCGCGTCGGCCAACGCCACTCGGACCGCCGCGGCAACGGACGATCCGTGTGCGCCATCGTGCCTGCCGCGTCTCGTAATCGCGCCGCTTTCATCGGCGGCTATGGCGAGGACCGCGTCTTCGCGAACTTCAACTCCGAGAATCACGGCGTCGGTGGGATTGTATCGCCCGGCCAGTCAACGTGCACGTGCACCTTGCGACCTTCAAACGGCAGGAGAGACGCATTCAGCGATGGTTGGAATACTTCGACGTGGAGGCGTTTGAGGAGCGTCGCGTAGCCGCGCTCCTCCGGCGCCGTCAGAATCACAACGCCGCCGCTTTCCGCGGGCGGAAATTTTCGATCGTCGAGATAATCGCGATCGAAGCTGATCAGCGTGCGGCGCAGCTGCCGAGCGAGCCGGTAATGTTCATCGTCACGCGCGCGCCGAAGGTCGTCGTGTTCGATGACGAACAGCACATCCCAGTGGAGGACATCGCGCATGAACGCGACGAGCCCCGCCGGCACATTCGCGTCCACGTAAACGCGCGGATGCTCGGTCAGCCGATCGGCGTGGGGCCCTAACTCTGACGCCAGTGTTCCCATCTTCGCTGGAATTCGAAATTCAAGATGCGAAATGCAAACTGGAGGCGATTCGAAGCGTTGGGGTGAAAGCGCGGCGCTTTTCGCCGTCGTCGCGACACGGGCCACAGAGGCGCAGAGACACAGAGGGCAATTTTTTTCTCTGAGTCTCTGTGTCTCTGTGGCTTGTCATGAGCGAAGAACGTTTCGGCATGGATGCGCTGTTTGAATTTTGCATTTTGCACTTTGAATTATCGATGTCTCTCCAGGTCCGGCATCGTCTCCGCCTTGTCGTTTGGATGCGGGTGCGTGCGCGTCGCGTTCCTGGCTTCCTCGCGGAGCTTCGCGACGAGCGCATCGCGCTTGTGCACGAGCTCCTTTCGCGGACGCCGGTCGTACTTCGATCCGACCGCGTACTCGCAGAACAGCGGAAACGCGATCGTCGAATCACAGTACGCAACAACCGTATCCGGCAGAACGCCCGGGTTCACTTTTCCCCAGCTGACCGCCTCCGCTGGCGTCGCGCCGGACAGTCCACCCCACACGACCTGATCCGTGGTCAGCTGGATGAAATAGTCGTTGCCCCCTTTTGGAATCCCGTACACCTCCCACAGCGTCGGCTGGCCCTGCAGGTAAAAATTCTTTGGTGAACCGCCGCCCAGAATGACGCAGCCGTTCTTCCTGCCCGCAAGGATGAACGCACACACTTCGTTGACGTCCTTATTGGGGTCGATCATCAGACGGCTGTCGTTGATCAGTTCGTGATACGCGATGTTCATGCCGATCGAACTGTCGCCGGGCGACGAGGTGTAAATCGGCACGCCGGCCGCAGCCGCGGCGGCGACGACCGAGTGCGCTTCGCATCCCGGCTGCCGGGCCATCAGGTCGCGTCCAAGCGCATAGTGGAATTCGGCGGTGGAGACCGGACCATCCATTCCCGAGCGGACGAGAAACTCCCGGATATACGCGTCGGTTTGCAGCAGCACGTCGGCTGGAAAGAGGACGTCGTAAATGCGAATCACCCCTTCGTCGTACAGCTCGACGTCGTTGACGAACGGGGAACCGCGATGCAGCGTGAAATTGAGCGCGTAGTGAAGATCGTGATAGAGGTTCGCGCCCGTGCTGATCACAAAGTCGACCAGCCCGCGTTCCATCAGTTCGACGATGCAACCTCCCAGACCTGCTGGAGTGAGCGCACCTGCAACGGTCAAGGCGATCGTCGTGTCGTGCTCCGGCAGCAGCATCTTGTCGGTGAAGATACGGCACGCTTCACCGAGACGCGCGGCATTGAAGGCCTGGAATCCTTCGTCAAGCAGATGACGGATATCCGCGCTGCCGCGCGGACGGTAGTAGCGAATGGGCTTGCCGGAAAGGTAATCCTGACGTGTCTTGCCCGAGGATCCTGGCGCGCGGTGCGGCATAAGACGTCGTCACCGCGCTTGTGTCGCGGCTCGCGGCTAGCTTAGCATCCTCGGCGAACGCGGGCCGAAACGCTATGAATCAGCTCGACTTCCACTCTCCCTGGGTCATCGCGGCGATTGTGCTCATCGCCGTAGTCGCTATCTTGATTGCGGTCATTTGGAGAAAAGGCCGGCCGTTCGCGCCGGGGCACGTCTTTCGCGCCAGTCGACTCAGTTCGGGAAACCACCTGTTTCCCACGCAGGTTCAAATCACGCCGACCGCCATTGTCCATCACACGCCCCGCTTCATCGGCCGGAGCGAGCACTCGATCCATGTCGCCCACGTTTCTTCGGTCCGGGTCGATACCGGGATGATCTTCAGCGATGTCTATATTGAAACGTCGGGCGGCGCCAGCCCCGTGAAGTGTCACGGCCACGGGAAACGCGACGCGCTGGAAATGAAGCGCCTTATTGAGCAGTTTCAATCCACTTACTATCGCCAGCAGCCGCCGTCTCCGCCTCCCCCTGTGGCTTAGAACGAGACGCGCCGATAACCAGGTGGGCTTTTCAGACACCTGCAGGCCCGTCTCAAGCCGTGGATGAACTGACATTTGCCGCTCGGCGCGCCGTCTCGTCGCATCCGAAGACGCCGGAGCCGTCTGACCCGGAGACGCGGTTCCGCAACCTCGTCCAGTCACCCCTCCGCGCAGGCCTTCTTCGCTTCCTGAGCGCTCGTCCCGACGAGAACTTCGACGTCGATGGGCTGATGTCCACGTTCGGCCGCCTCCGTCTGGACGTCGAGAATTGCCTGAATGAGCTGGTCGTCTTCGGCGTCGCGCGACGGATCGCCGGAACGCCGCCGCGATTTGCCGCGGCGCGGCCAGATGACGAAGAGTCGGCAATCCTCCTCGATACGTTCCTGGAGCGTCGCGCGGCCATCAGCACCGAAGACCAGGCGCCATCGGTTCAGCGATTCCGCGAAATGATTGGCCGTGACGAGAAGATGCTGATCGTCTTCGAGTGGATTCGTACGGCGGCCAAGTCCGATATCGCCGTGCTGATCCTCGGTCCGACCGGATCGGGCAAAGAAGTGGTCGCGCGGATGATTCACGAGTTGAGCCGCCGCGGCACCGAACGCTTCCAGGCCGTCAACTGCGCGGCGCTGCCCGACACACTTTTTGAATCCGAAATCTTCGGGTTCGAAAAGGGCGCGTTTACCGGCGCGCACGACCGCAAACCCGGACGACTCGAGCTGGCCGATCACGGCACGCTGTTCCTGGATGAAATCGGCGACCTCTCGCTCGTTGCACAGGCGAAACTGTTGCGCGTCCTCGAGGACCGCCGCTTCGAACGCCTTGGCGGGCAGAAGTCCCTGCAGGTGGACTTCCGGTTGATCTCCGCGACCAACCGGCCGCTCGACCAGTTTGTTCGTGACGCGCGCTTCCGGGAAGACCTGTACTACCGTGTCAACGCGTTCTCGATCCGCCTGCCGTCCCTCCGCGAGCGGCCCGTTGACATTTCAGTGCTCGCAAACCGCTTCCTTGCACGGTATTGCGCAGGCAACGGTCTGCCACTCGACGCAAAGACTTTGTCGGCGGAAGCGATGACGCGTCTTCAGTCGTACCCGTGGCCGGGCAACATCCGCGAGCTCGAAAGCACGGTGTCTCGTGCGGCGCTCTCAGCGCCTGGACGCGTCATCCGCGATACGGACATCGAGTTTCTTCACGCCGGCGTCTCCATGCCCGTCACCGAGGGACCGCCGCGGCTGCCGACCCTGCGCGACTCCGAGCGGGCGCACATCGTTCGCGTGCTCGACGCCGTTTCGTGGAACAAGAAGGAGGCGGCGCGCGTGCTGGAGATCAGCCGCGGGACCTTGTATCGAAAGATCGTCGAGTACAACCTCGAGCCCGAAACGAGGACGTCCCGTAATAGAACACCCGAGTAGAACACGCTGTCCCGATTCAGCACAAGAATCTGGGCTGCGGGAAACGCGATGCCATCCAGTCGAATCGCGGTAACACCCAAAGTCTCCACGGCTTACTCACGCGCCTGTCGTCACGCGCGACGCGCGGCAAACTCTTTGCGCCTGAGGTGGTCGATCCTGCCAATCAACGAGACAAATATGAGAGCCCGCATCACCATCATCTGGCTCCCCTGAGGAGCCGCATCCGGTTGCATGATTCTTTGAATCGTGTCCTTTGGAGCAGGGCCGTTTGCATCGCTCTGACCGTCAAAGCGATCGTGGCATCGTGGCTGCTGGCGCACTCGCTGTTCTGGCTTCTGCCCGGTACGCTGTACGCCGTCTACATCGCCTGCGGCTTCGCGTGGCGCGCCAATAAGATCGCCGCCGCACACCTTGCGACGATCGAGGCGCTCGCGCTCGCCATCGACGCCAAGGATCAAACGGCTCACTATCACATCCGGCGCGTTCAGGTGTACGCGAGCGGTCTCGCACGGGCGCTCGGGATGTCGCCGCATGACATTGAAGGCGTGAAACTTGCCGCGCTGCTGCACGACATCGGCAAGCTCGCAGTGCCGGAGCACATCCTCGCGAAGCCGGGCGCGTTGACTCCCGAAGAATTCCAGAAGGTGCGGATTCACCCGCGCGTCGGCGCCGCCATCATTGGCGACGTCCCGTTCCCCTATCCCGTTGCGCCTCTTATCCTGAACCATCACGAACGCTGGGACGGACGCGGCTACCCGGACGGACTGCGCGAGCGGCAGATTCCACTTGGCGCGCGCATCCTGTCCATTGTCGATTACTTCGATGCGCTGACATCGCAGCGTCCGTATCACCACGCGATGCCGATGGATAAGGCAGTGGCGCTGCTCGAGCAGGAAGCAGGCCGAGCGCTCGATCCCGAAGCGGTACGCACCTTCGTGCGGATCCTTCCGGAGCTGCGCGGAGAGGTTCGGCGTCTCGGCCTCGATGCCGCTGCCGCTCCGGCCGCGGCGCTGGTGTTCGAAGACATCGCGCTCGCCCACAGTGAGATTTACGCGCTCTATCAGATCGCGCAGACGATGGGCACGAGCCTTGGCATTGCGGATACGATGGCAGTCATTTCGTCAAAGCTGACCAGGCTCGTCCCGTTCTCGACCTGTGCCCTCTTCCTGCATACCGAAACAACAGAAACGCTGCATTGCCGCTTTGCCGTAGGCGCCGATGCAGAGCTGCTCCAGGGCACCTCCGTACGCAATGGCGAGGGGCTGAGCGGCTGGGTGGCGCGGCAAAGACGCTCGCTGGTCAATGCACGGCCTGCAACCGATTTCGAGGCCGCGGGCCTGCCACCAACGACAACGCTGCAATCGGCGCTGGTCTGTCCGTTGATGTTTCACGATCGGTTCATCGGCACCCTGTGCGTGTACCACGTGGAACCAGGCTTCTATGAGGACGATCACCGACGTCTGCTCGATCGTGTCTGCGAACAGGCCGCCGCGGTGATTCACAACTCAATCGTGTTCGAACAGGCGCAGGAAGATTCGTTGACGGATCCGCTGACGGGCCTGCCCAATACGCGCTTCATGTTCGTGCACCTCGCGCGTGAGCTCGCGCGTGCCGATCGGCTGAGGGCGGAGGTCTCGCTGATCGTCATGGACCTCGACGACTTCAAGGAAATCAACGACACGTTCGGGCACCATATTGGCGATCGCGCGCTGCGCGAGGTGGCGCGGGTTCTGCGCACCGCGATTCGTCCATACGACATCTGCGTGCGCTACGCAGGCGATGAGTTCATCGTCGTGATCTCAGGTTGCAGCCGCGAAGAAGCGGAAAGCAAGCGGCGCGAGCTGCAGCAGGCGGTCGACGGCATTCGGCTCGATGTGCAGCCCAACGTCCGCATCCCGATGATGATGAGTGCCGGGGCGGCGGTGTTCCCACACGATGGCGACAGCTACGAAGCGCTGCTGGCAACCGCCGACAGCCGGATGTACCGCGACAAGAGCGAGCGGAGAGCTGCGCGGATCGGTGCCGTCGGCGGACCAAGGCCCGGCGTTCTCAGCTCGATGCTCAAAGCTCAAAGTTAGCCTTCCGCTAAACTGGCCTTTCGTGGCGCTCCTGACCGTACCGCTCGCGCGTGTCGATAACGCCTCGCCGCGCTCGCGCCTGCTCTCGATCGACATCTCCGGCCAACGATTCGAGTACGTCGCCGGGCAGGCCGTCATGATGGGCCCTCATGGCGCCGCCGTTCGGCGTCCGTTTTCGATTGCCTGTTCACCAGAACGGGCCGCCGAAACGGGCACGCTCGAACTGCTGATCGCGACGGAGGGCGGATCGGAAGATTTACAGTGGGCCTCGGCGGGAGCCCTCGTGGATATCGATGGACCGGTCGGTACCTTGACGTTTCCGGCAACCCTCGATCAATCGCGATTGCTGTTTGTCGCTGGAGGAACCGGCATCGCTCCCGTGCGGGCGATGCTGGACCACGCGCTTCGCGTGCATCCCGCTCAGAGAATCTCGCTCCTGTACAGCACACGAAGGAGCGACGAATTCGCGTTCGTTGACGAACTCCGTGCGCACGAACGGGGAGGACGGCTCGAGCTGCATCAGACGGTCACGCGCGACGACGGCACGGCGTGGGATGGCAAACGCGGGCGGATTGGCCGTAGTCACTTCGAGGCCGTGCTGCATGAGCCGGCCTCGACACTCTGCTTTGTCTGCGGTCCTTCGTCACTTGTCAGCGAATCGGCCGCCACACTCCGCGAGCTCGGCGTACCCGACGCGCTGATTCGAATCGAAGCAGGGGGAAAAACTATGGGATGACCTGCATCGCGTCCTTCACGTCAGTCACGCCGTCCACCTTCCGCGCGAGCGCAAGCGCCTGATCGTGTTCCGCCGGACTCTTCACGCGCCCCGACAGCGTCACCACGCCCTTATAAGTATCCACGTCGATGCTCAAGCCGCCGACCGCCGGGTCGTTGAGCATCGCGGTTTTCACGCGGGTGGTGATCGTGGTGTCGTCGATCGTTTCGCCGATTGTCTTGCCGCATCCGGCGACGAGCGGCGCAGCGAGGATCGTAGCCAGCAGCGTCATCTTCCAACAGCCGAGGTTTTGCATCACAGCCCTCCACGTGGAGGCGGGGCTGCAACCTACATGCCCGTGATGTGAAACCCTGCATCAACCATCAGCACCTCGCCGGTGATGCCGCGTGCCGCATCGCTGAGAAGAAACGCCGCGGCCTCGCCGACTTCACCCGTGTCGATGTTCCGGTGCAGCGGCGCACGATCGCGATAGACGTTCAGGATGCTGGAGAAGCCGGATATCCCAGCCGCGGCAAGTGTTTTCACAGGTCCGGCGGAGATTGCGTTCACACGGATGTTGCGCGGTCCGACGTCGGCCGCCAGGTAGCGGACGGTCGCCTCAAGCGCGGCCTTCGCCACACCCATGACGTTGTAGTTTGGGAACACTCGCGCGCTTCCGAGATAGCTCAACGTCAGCACGCTGCCGCCGCCGTGCTTTTCCATCAACGGCGCGGCGCCGCGCGTCAGCGCGATGAGCGAGTACGCGGAGATGTCAAGCGCGACGCGAAAGCCCTCGCGGGTCGTCTGTGAAAAGGGACACGACAGCTCCTCCCGTGGTGCGAAGGCAGCGCCGTGCACGACGAAATCAAGCCCGCCGAACTCCTGCTCGATACTGGCGAACACGGACGCAATGTCCTCATCCGACGCGACGTCGCACGGCAGCACGAGCGGCGGCTGTGCGAGTCCTTGCGACAGCTCGTTGACGTGTTCTTCGAAGCGACCCTGGTACGTGAGGGCAAGGCGCGCTCCCCCGCTCGCCATCGCCTGTGCAATTGCCCACGACAACGATCGCTTATTGGCGACGCCAACGACGAGGCCGAACTTGCCAGTGAAGTCGGTCATAAGAATTCGAACGTGGAGGGGAATCGAGCGCGGAATTCGCGACTCAGCGGCCGCGTTTGCGGCCAGGGCCGCGCGATTGGCCCTGGGGACGTCCGCCGCGCTGACCGCCGCCGGGGCCCGGACGATTGCCGTTCTGCCGCTGTCCTCCATGCGGCGAATTCGGTCTTGGTGTGCCAAAGCGAGAGGAGCCGCCGAACGAGCCCTGCGCTCCGCGCGCTGCGCGCCGTCCGCGGCCATGACGCTGGCCGCCTCCTCCCGTACGATTCCCATTGAAATCGCGGCCGCGGCCACCGGGACGGGTGAACTCCGGCATCTTGCGTTCAGGCGGCTGCCCCCCTTCAGGACGCGGAAGAGTTGCGCGAATCAGCCGACGATGCACGGGCCCTTCGTCTTCAGCCGGGCTTTGCTCAACCTCGTTCTCGGCCGCGGCCGGTGTTTCTTCCGCATGCTGAACAACCGGTTCTTCCGGAAGCGGCGCCTCCTCGATGGGCAACTGGTCGGTGAACATTTCGGTCGATGCGGTTTCCTCCGGAGTGTGCTCGGCCAGTGACTCTTTCTTGCGGCGCGGCGGTGGAACGCGAGCCTGCTTATATTCGTGGTCCGCGTCGCACGTGGTGCACCGCGTCTGCTTCACCTCATCATCAATCATCGCCACGATCGCGTGATTGGTGATGCGGCGTTCACGCGGACAATAGTCGTCCAGAATGTCACCGAGCCGAAGCCGGCGTTGCTGCATTTAATTC
>Ga0114129_10006191_pt1 | contig 16978 bp, 13 predicted proteins | sample RhiMetdeltSRZDD1_FD_80071 | JGI IMG/M metagenome (GOLD analysis project Ga0114129, IMG submission 80071) | Populus rhizosphere microbial communities from Tennessee, USA - Rhizosphere MetaG P. deltoides SRZDD1 (version 2) (version 2) | ecosystem: Host-associated > Plants > Roots > Rhizosphere >... | reverse complement strand
GGCGCGCACACGATGACGCACCCGACGCTGGCCCTCGCACCGGTTGCGGACCAGCAGCGCGAGATCGCCGGTTGCCGGGCCGCTCTGGAGCGTGTGCTTGGAAAACCTGTGACCGCCTTTGCATACCCGTACGGCAGTCTGCTCGAGGACTACACCTCCCAGACAGTGAGCCTTGTTCGTGATGCGAGCTTCGGCCTTGCATTCACAACAGGCGCGTCGTTTGCGAAGCTGGAAGGCGACCCGCTCCAGATACCGCGCTTCATGATGCTCGACACGGTGGGTGACGTCGAATTGGCGCATCGCCTCATGTATTCATGGCGGTCCGCCTAAAGGCGGACCCCACATTCCCGTGGGGTCCGGCTTCAGCCGGACCGACAATTTCATGAAGCCACGCGTGTGCGTCGTGACCGCGGGCCATCTGTCAACGTGTCCGCGGATGCTGAAGGCGGCGGATGCACTGCAGGACGCCGGGTATCAGGTCCGTGTCGTCAGCACGCGGCATGTGAGCTGGGCCTGGCACACCGACCTTTGCGTGAAGATGCGTCGCCCATGGGCATGGCAGGTCATTGACTACGACCGCGCCAGCGCGCGTCGCAAACAGTTGTCGAGCGGCGTCCGCTTCCGCGGAGCACAGGCCGCGGCGCGCGCAGCCGGGCCGGCTCGCGTGCCCCTCACGATTGCCATTCGCGGCTACAGTCGCATGCACGACGAGCTCGCAACGACGATTGCGTCTGAGCCCGCAGATTTCGTGTACGGCGGGACGACAGGCGCACTGGCCGCAGTCGCGGACGGCGCGCAGCGGCTCGGGGCGAGGTTCGGCCTCGATCTCGAGGACTTTCACTCCGCGGAGCAGACCGGCGAGGGCAGCGAACTCGCCCACGCGTTGGCGGAGCGCATCGAGTCGGACGTGCTGCCAAAGGCGACGTTCCTCACGGCAGGCAGTCCAATGATTGCCGACGCGTACTCGGCCAAGTACAACGTTCGCCCGACGCCGATTCACAACACGTTTTCGACCAACTTCGCGGGCGCGCCGAATCGCGGCGGACCCCTACGCTTGTACTGGTTTAGCCAGACGCTGGGCCCCGGACGTGGACTCGGAGACGTCATAGCGGCCGTTGGTCGGTGCGGAATCACCGCGGAGCTTCATCTTCGCGCGCGACCGATAGCGGCGTACGCAGCGGGTCTCACACGCTTTCAGGCGCGTTTCGCCCCCTCATTGAAGATCGTCTTCCACGATCCCGAATCGCCGGACCGGATGGTCGAATTGGCACAGGCTTACGACCTTGGCGTCTCCACCGAGGATGGAACGGTTCTCAACCATCGCTTATGCCTCGGGAACAAGATCTTCACGTATCTCGCGGCGGGAACTCCTGTTCTCCTGACGGCGACGCCCGCGCAGGCTCGTCTCGCGGCGGATCTCGGGGCCGCTGCGACGCTCTACCAACCCGGCGACGTAAACGCACTCGCCGCCATCCTTCAGCGCTGGGACGGCGATCCGAATCTGCGATGCATGGCCGCCCACGAGGCGCGGACTGTTGCGCGCAGGCGGTGGCACTGGGAACATACCGACGACCGTGGAGCGCTCCTTGCCGCATTCCGCGCCGCGCTGGGGTAATGCGGATTCTCCTGATCATGGACCCGCTGATTCCGGTGCCGCCGCGGCACTACGGCGGCATTGAACGAGTTGTCGCGGACCTCGCCAACGAACTCGTGGAGCGCCGGCACTCGGTAACGTTATGGGCGGCGCCCGGGTCGACGACAGACGGGACGATCGAGGCATTCGGGAAAGAAGGCGAGTGGACGCGCTGGAGCAATACCCGCAACACGATGGTGGTCACCGCCCGGTTCCTGCGTCGGCCGCATTCATACGATCTCGTTCATAACTTCGGACGGCTTGCGTATCTGACGACGATTCTCAATCGTGACCTTCCGAAAGTGCAGACGTACATGCGGACGGTGAATCCGCAGAACATGCGTCGCGCCACCTCACTGGGCGCTCGCAGGCTGCACTACACCGCGGTGAGCGCGGCGATTCGCGAAAGCGGGAAACCCGGTGGCGGCAACTGGTCCGTCATCTACAACTGTGCCTCACCGGAGAAGTACACCTGCCGAACCAATGTCGACGCACGTACCGCGCCGCTGGTGTTTCTAGGCCGACTGGAACGGTGCAAGGGCGCACATACCGCAATCACGGTTGCCCGTCGGCTGAAACGACAGTTGATTCTTGCCGGCAACATCTCGACGCTTCCTGAAGAGCGCGAGTACTTCGCGACCGAAATCGAGCCCGCCATTGATGGCGATCTCGTCTCATACACAGGGCCTCTAGACGACGGCGAGAAGAACGCTCTGCTTGGACGTGCCGCGGCGCTGCTCTTACCAATCGAATGGGAAGAACCATTTCCTGTCGTCCTCCCGGAGGCGTTGTTATGCGGAACGCCTGTCCTCGCCTTTCGACGAGGCGGGGTACCCGAAGGTATTGACGAAGGCATCACGGGCTTCGTGTGCGACACCGTGGAGCAGATGATGACCGGCGTCTGCCGCCTCGTCGAACTCGATCGCGCTCAATGCCGGACGATCGCTGAACGCCGCTTCAGCAGACAGGCGATCGTTGACGAGTACGAACAGCTGTATCTCCGACTGCGTGCCTCCTGATCGACGCCTGCTGATTATTTCGCCGCACTTTCCGCCAGACAGCAGTGCGGGCACACATCGGGTGCGCCTGCTCGCACCCCATCTCGCGTTCTACGGCTGGACGCCGACCGTATTGACCGTTGCCGAGCAGGATTACGAAGGGCGCATCGATCCCGAGCTCGGCGCGCTGGTACCGCCGTCGCTGGAGGTTATCCGCACGCGCGCGATGCCAGTGTCCATGACACGGCGCTTCGGTATCGGCGACCTCGGGTTACGTGCGCTTCCCGGCCTTCGCCGCGCCGCGTGGTCGCTTCATCGCGCCCGTCCCTTCGATGCGCTCTTCATCACCACTTATCCAACCTATCCCGCAATGCTCGGGCCGATGTTCAAACGCCGTTTCGATGTCCCGTTCATCCTCGATTACCAGGACCCCTGGGTCGGCGCGTGGGGCAGTGAGGTTGGTGGTGGCAATGGCGGTGCCGTTGACGCGAAAAGCCGGGCGACACGTGCGCTTGCCCGGCGTCTGGAGCCGCGTGTGCTGCAGGCCGCCGATGCGGTTACTGCGGTGTCGGCCCGGACGTATCAGGACGCGTTTGTGCGGACCGGTGTCGCGTCGCACGTGGCGGCGGAGATTCCGATTGGGTGGGATGCGGCAGATCTGGATGCGATCGCACGCCGGCAGCCCCGCCCCCTTATCCCGAACGACGGCCGTATCAACATCTGCTACACCGGCACGCTGCTTCCTCTCGGCGTGGCCACGCTGCGCACGGTCCTTGGCGCCGCGCGTGCGCTGATTGAGCGCGATCCACCGCTTGCCGATCGCCTCCGCTTCTACTTCTTCGGAACCAGCAATCAGTCGACAGGTGCCGAACCGCGCGTGGTTCCACACGCGCAGGAGCTCGGAGTTGAACACCTCGTCTACGAGCATCCCGCACGCCTCGATTACCTCGACTCGCTCGATGCACTGCGGCAGGCGAGCGCCCTGCTGCTTGTCGGCAGCTCGGAGCCCCATTACACGCCGAGCAAAGTGTTCCCTGCGTTACTCGCCGGCCGACCGATGCTGGCCGTGTATCGTCGCGAGAGCACCGTTGTCGAGATGCTGAAAACGGCGGCGCCGCCGCCCGCCGCGCGTCTGATTACGTTTGATGAGAACCGCCGCGTCGAGAGCCTTGTGGGCTGTATCGCCGAAGCGCTCCACGCGCTGGTTCGCACGGCGGGCCGCCAGGTGTCGATCAACCGGGCAGCACTCGAGCCGTGGTCAGCGTCCGCTCTTGCCGGACGCCTCGCCGGTCTCTGCGATCGGATTGCAGCGTGACGATGAGTTGCCGGGTCACTTTCGTGCAAACCCACCCGGTGCAATACATGGCGCCGCTCTTCCGCCATATCGCCGCACATCGACGAGATATCGACCTCACGGTGCTCTATGCGTCGACACCGATGCCCGACCAGCAGGGCATTGGCTTCGGTGAGTCGTTTGAGTGGGACGTCACGCTCACCGATGAATACCGGCATCGCATCCTTCAGCCACCTGCACACGGTCGTCGTTTCGAGTCCGAGAGTTTTCGCGGCGCCGATGTGGGATCTGTCGCAAACGCGATCGCTGAGTCGCAGCCGGACGTCGTCGTCGTGCCAGGCTGGCATTCCGCGTTCTACCTGCGGGCTATCGCGGCCTGTCGGCGCAGCGGCATTCCGGTGCTGTATCGGGGCGATAGCAATCTCACCACCGGTCCTGTCGGTCTTCGTCGTTCTCTGTGGGCACTGCGCACGCGGATGGCGCTGCAGATGTTCGACGGCTATCTCAGTGTGGGCACACGCAGTCGCGAATACCTGCGTCATTTCGGCGTTCCCGAGCCGCTGATTTTCGATTCGCCGCATGCGGTCGACACATCGGCGCTGTCGTCCGCAGCAGCCAGTGGCGAGCCGCGTTCGGTGATGCGTCGTTGGCTCGGAGCTTCTGAGGGCGACTTCCTGATCGTTTTCGCAGGCAAGTTCAGCGACGTCAAGCGTCCAGCAGATCTGGTAGCAGCCGTCGCACGCATGCGTCCCGATGTGACCCTTGCGATGGTTGGCAATGGTCCGTTAATGAGCGAAACGCGTGCGGCGGCGCGCCGACTCGGCGTCCGCGCGACGTGGTGCGGCTTCGTCAATCAATCCACGATGCCGTCAATCCTTGCGGCGGCCGATTGTCTGGCGCTGCCGAGCGAATCTGAAACATGGGGTTTTGTGGTCAGCGAGGCGCTCGCCTGCGGTACGCCGTGCGTGGTCTCGGACCGGGTGGGATCGGCGCCTGATCTGATCCATGACGGTGTTTCAGGAGTAGTCCACGAAACCGGCGATGTCGACAGCCTTATCTGCGCGCTGTCGCGCGTCAGAGAAGCCGCAGCTCGCGGCGCGATCACCCGCGAATCATGCCGCCATGCCGCAGCGGCGTTCTCCTTCGAGCGAGCAGCAGAAGGGATTCGTCGCGGCGCGGACCGGCTCATGAAGCGTCGTGAAGCTCGCCGGCGAGGTGGCGAGGGACAGCCGCGGGTCATTGCGACGATGGGCAACATGGTGTCCGTCTTTGGGTTGGAACGGATGTCCTTCGAGGTGTTGCGGACCTTGCGCGAGAACGGCGCCGCTGTGCACTGCATCGTCAACTCCTGGCAGAGCAGTCGCGTCGTGGATCTCGCCGACGACGTCGGGGCGAGCTGGTCCACGGGATATTACTGGTACGAATTGCGCCGTCGTGCGACATTTGGCGCACGGCTGCAGGCGGCCTGGGACGTCTTCCGCACCAGTCTCGACTTGCTGGCCGATGCACGGCGGTTCCGGCCGACGCACGTGTTCGCACCGGAATTCAACGCCGTCGTGCGTTCGGCTCCGGCGCTCTGGCTCCTGCGGCGCTTCGGCGTCCGCGTTGTTCTCCGTCTCGGCAACGCTCCCGAATCAGGACGTTTCTACCGGTATCTCTGGCGTCACGTCGTCGATTACTGCGTCGACCAGTACGCGCCGAATTCGCGCTTCATCGAGCAGGAGCTTCTGGGCCATGGCATCGACGCGCGGAAATCACGCGTCATCTATAACACGGTGCCCCGACGGTCTCATGCGTGGCATCCGCGTCAGCCCGTGCGCGGCCGCATCATCTTCGTCGGTCAGATCATTCCACCAAAAGGTCTGGACCTTCTGCTCGAGGCCGCAGCGGAATTACGGCGATCCGTCAACGTGACTCTCGACGTGGTCGGAGACATTGAGGGATGGGAGCACCCGGGCTACGCGGGTTATCGCGCTGGTGTGCGAGCACGCGCCGAGCAGCCGGACCTTGCAGGGTGCGTCCGCTTCCTGGGACTTCGGGAGGATGTTCCCGCGCTGATGGCGGGAGCATCCGTTCATTGTCTGCCATCGCGATCGGAGCAGAAGGAAGGTTTCACGGTCACGACGCTCGAGGCGAAACATGCCGGCTTGCCTTCAGTTGTGACGCGAAGTGGCGCGTTACCTGAGATGGTGCGCCACACGATCGACGGGTGGATCTGCGGCGAGGTCACTGCATCCGCGATCGCGGAAGGACTCGAATATTTCCTGAGCGACCCCGAGCGCGCTCGTCGCGCCGGCGAGGAGGCACGCGTGTGGGAGCGTGGGTTCAGTCGCAGCCGGTTCGCGTCCGAGTGGGCCGACGTATTCGCCTCTCGCACGGATCTCGTCGCGTCCACGGTGCGGACGCAGCCTTCCTGATGCTATTCGGCTGGTTTTCAGCGGATACACGTGAGACTGCAGCGGTACTTGAATCGATGGCGGCCGCGTTGCGCGTCGATCCCGCAGAGCAGGTTGCGTTCTGGACGGCCGGCATGGTGGGGATCGGCGTGCTCGAACGTCCTGCCGCCCACGAGCCGTTCTCCCGAGACCCTGCGCGCCGCGCAGACGGCTCCTGCCTGTGGATGACGGGCGAAGCATTCGACTGGCCGTCTTACGGCGGCATACGTGAAGCAGCCGAGAGTCGCACGCTCGCGTTTCGTTCACGGTTGCTCGAGGCAATCACGGCCGAAGGCCCCCGAGCAATCGCCGATCTGGACGGCGAATATCAGATTGCGCTATGGAGTCCGAAGTCACGTTCGCTCTTCCTGCTGAACGATCGCTTTGCGGCGCTTCCGCTGTACGTCGTTTTCTCGCCACTCGGCACCGCCTTCGGTGGGGGAGTCCGCGGCGCCCTGATGGCGCCGGGTGTCAGCGCGGAACCGGATCCTCAGGCGATTCGTGAAGCGGTGACGTTCGGCGGCTTCCGCCTCGGTGGCCGAACCAATATCCGGCACATCGAGATGACGCCTCCTGCAAGCGTCGTTCACATGACGCCGACGACAGTCACGACCAAACGCTATTGGACGTGGGCGGAGCTGCGGGATGGCGATGCGACCGACGATCGCGAACTGCTCGAGCAGACGCGAGCGCTTTGGAGCGTCGCGATCTCCCGCCGTCTCGAGGGTGCCCGGTTACCCGGACTGACGCTGAGCGGCGGTCTCGACAGCCGCGCAATTGTTGCCGAAGCATCACACCAGCAACAGCAACTGCGGGCGCTTACCTACGGCGTGCCGCACGCGGACGACGTTCGCATTGCAGAACGTGTGGCGCGCGCAGCCGCTGCCGAATGGGAACTTTTTCCACTGTATGCGGACGGGTGGCTCGAACGTCGGACCGATCGCATTCACGAAACCGACGGGCTGATGGACCTCGTCGACCTTATGCACACCGAGGCGCTGGAGCGACTGCCCTGCGCCTTCGATGTGTTGTTGAGCGGATACGTCGGAGATGCCGTGGTGGGGTCAACGCTGTACTTCAGCGGAGACCCGCGGGATTTTCTGAAAACGATGCCCTATTACGGTGGCGCGTTGTCGCTTCCGTACGACGACGCGGTCTCGCTGGCCGAACAGCTGATTCAAACGACTCCTGGACCGGCGCGGTTTGCGCCCTACGAGCACAAGCTGCCGCAGTCGACCAACCGAATCACCGCAGCGGCGCGTCCGTACGCGATCGTGAGACGGCCGTTCGTCGATTACCAGTTCTTCGAAACGTGCCAGCGGATTCCTGCCGTGTGGCGGGCGGATCATCGCTGGCGGAAGCGCTGGCTCGTTTCAACGTACCCGGAATACTTCGCTGCCATCCCGAATCAACAGACTGGTGTACCGGCGCAGGCATCAAGAATGCGATGGCAGGTGACGCGGGCGGCGCGGTTCGCATGGCGACGGGTGCTGCGCGGCGCCCACGAATTGGGCATCCCGGTCGTTGTCCCGGAGCGCTCGTACCACCCCGACGATCGGAACTGGTCGAAGGCGGCGGAACGTTCCCGAATCGAGACCACGATTCTCCGTAACGGTTCGATCAGCTGCGACGTCTTTGGACGCGCACGTGTCGAATCGACGCTCCGTGACTTCTTCGAGCGCGGGGCCGGGCCGGTGCAGGTGATTGGAGCGCTCTATGTTTTCGAGCACTACCACCAGTCGCTGGCGGATTCTCTTCGCCGCGCAAAGGCGCAAGTGAGGGAATACGCATGTTGATTCGGGGCGCGCTGGTCATGCTGACGGTCTCCTGGACGGGTTACTGGATCGCTGGCCTAGCGGTTGCGGTGCTGTTCCTGATTTGGGCTTTGCTTTCCACCGCTGAAGGTCCTCCAGTGCTTGCGCTGGCGCTGACATACCAGTGGATGCAGGTGACCATCGGGCTGTTCTATTCCACGCTGACGGGCGAAGAACTCGAGGCGATGTATGAGACCGATTGGCAGCGCATGATGCTCATCGGCCTCGCGTGGGTCACGTGTCTCGCTGTTGCGATGTCTTACGGCATCGTGCTCGCACGCCGACGGATTATGCCCTCGCCGGACGCACCTGTTCGCGCGGCGTCTGCGAAAGTCCTCTACATCGCCTATGCAGCATCGCTCCTGCTCACCGGCGTGGTCCAGGAGCTCGCGTGGAAATACCCGATGTTTACGCAGGCGATCCTCGCGATCACGTTCACGCATCTCGGGCTGCTGTTCGTGCTCACGAGGCGTTTCACCCGCCCGCACTTGCAGTGGGAAAAGCTCGCGTTGCTGATGGCGATCGAGGTCGCCGTCGGCTTCACCGGCTACTTTGCCGGATTCCGCGAGCCGATCGTCATGGGCGGCATCGCCATCCTGGAGGTGTTCGACCGGCGCGACATGCGGCACTGGGTGTTTGTGGGGATGCTCGCGGTGGTTCTCGCGCTGTCGAGCCTCATCTGGATGTCCGTACGGGGCCAGTTACGGCAGGAGATCGACGACGAGCTGCTCTCGAACTCGCGCATCGAACGGTTCGATCGGGCGCGCACGTTGTCGACGGGACTGTTGACGCAGGCTGCCGCTGATTACCGCGAAGCCGCGGACCGCTTAATCGATCGGCTGTGGGCCATAAAGTATCCAGGGATGGCGCTCGACCGCGTTCCCGCCTCCGTTCCTCACACTGACGGCGACATCATGTGGGACGCCGTCACGCATCTTGTGACACCGCGGTTCCTGTACCCGGACAAGCCAGAATTGATCTCCGACAGCGAACTGGTTCGGAAATATGCTGGCGCCAACGTCGCGGGCAGGGAGTCGAACACGAGCATCGCTTTTGGCTATACGGCCGAGTCGTACGTCGACTATGGACTGCCGTGGATGTTCGTCCCGGCGATCATCTGGGGCTTCCTGCTCGGTGTGGCGTTTCAATTCTGGCTGAGCGTCATCCGTCATCGCGAGCTGGCGGTTGCGGTGACCACTGTCATGTTCTGGCTGGCGTTGTATCTCTTCGAACGTTCATGGGCGAAAACGCTCGGCGGAACGGTGACGCTGATGGTGTACCTCGGTGGCCTCGTGTATCTGATCGACCAATGGCTGCTGATGCGGCGTGTCCAGCAGCTGACAACAGGACTGGCGGATCACGTCCTCGACACGACAGCCTGAAATGACGCTGCGCATCGTCCACGTGTGCGCGTACTTCGCGCCGGCCTTCGTCTACGGTGGGCCCCCTCGCAGTGTCCTTGCGCTCTGCCGCGCACAGCGCGACGCCGGCGCCGACGTTCGAGTCGTCACAACGAGCGCCAACGGCGACGGCGAGGTCAGTGAAGAGGTCATCGCGCGCGCAGAATACGAGGGCATTCCCGTCCGTTACTGCAGCCGTGCATGGCCGCGGTCGATCTTTTATGCGCCCTCATTTTCCAGCGTCGTCGCAACGGAGCTGCGCGATGCCGACGTGCTGCACATCCATGGCCTCTGGAATGCCGCGGTATGGAGCGCAGCAGCGGCCGCACGGCATCAACAACGGCCTTACCTGTTGTCGCCGCGCGGAATGCTGGCTCCTGCGGCACGAGCGCACGATGCGTGGCGCAAGCGACTCGTCTATCCGCTGGCCGATCGCCGCGTGATCCGCGATGCCGCACGGCTCCATGCGACATCGCAGCTCGAGTTCGACGAGCTGACGCGTCTGACCGACCCTGATCGCGTCGTGTTCGTTCCGAATGGGGTCGAATTACCGCGCGTGGGCGTCAGTCACGAACGCGCTCCGCTCGTCCTTTTCCTCGGGCGAATCCACCCGATCAAGCGGCTCGATCTCCTTGCGGATGCGTTCGGTCGCGTGCGGCAGCAACACGCCGACGCTCATCTCGTGATTGCCGGTCCTGACGAAGACGGCCATCGCGCGCAGGTGGCTCCGCTGTTCACACCATTTGGCGATGCCGTGACCTGGACGGGCAGAGTCGACGAAACCGGCAAGCGCGAGTTGCTGAATGCCGCTGCAGTGCTCGTCATGTGCTCCGATGCGGAAAGTTTCGGGATGAGCGTCGCCGAAGCGATGGCAGCCGGGACACCGGTGGTTGTGACGAGAACGTGTCCATGGCCAGACGTGGAATCCCATCGCACCGGATTCTGGGTCGAACAGACGCCGGATGCGGTTGCCGCAGGCGTGAACGCTGTGCTCTCAGACCGATCCACGGCGCGCGAGATGGGATGCCGTGGCCGCTCGCTGGTCGCATCGCAATACAGCTGGCCGCACGCGGCGTCCGCACTCATCAACCAATACCAGGCTATTGCCGCAGACACAGTCCAAGTGGGCTGAGGCGTCGCGTCTTGCAGTTGACAGCAAGGCGCGCGCTGCCCGATTTGTCTTTCTCACGCCGTTGATGGGCGGAGCAGACGGCATCTCTGAGATGACTCGGCAATGGGTTCGCGTGATCGAATCTCGCGTTGGGTACGACGCGCATTCTGTCGAAGTGTGGTCCCTTGATGACCACACGCGACCCCCAGCTATCGACACGGCTTCGACATTCAAGGCTGCCCGCGGGGGCCGTGTACGATTCGCATCGTTCGGCGTGACCGATGGAGCGTTGTCTGCCGCGGACACCGTCGTGGTCGTGATGCATCTGCAGCTGTTGCCAGTGGCGTTACCGCTCGTCTGGCGAGGCGCGCGGTTGGTCACGGTTCTGATGGGAATCGAGGCGTGGACGCCTCTGAATCATCTCCAGAAGGCAGCAATCCGTCGGGCATGGAAAGTGATCGCGATATCCACTCACACCGCCGTGCGATTCCGCATTGCAAACCCGTGGATCGGCGAGGGGCCGATTGCCGTCTGCCATCCGGGTGTCCGGGCGATGCCGCGAGTGACGGTCGCTCCCTTCGAAGGACGATACGCGCTCATCGTCGGCCGGATGGACGCGCGCGAGCGGTACAAGGGGCACGACACCTTGATCGAACTATGGCCGGCGGTCAGGCGAACGATCGCTGACGCACAGCTCATTGTCGTCGGCGACGGCGATGATGCTGCACGGCTGCGGCAGAAGGCCGCTGACACGTGCGAGGCGATCACGTTCCTGGGGCGTGTCGATGAGCCGACGCTGGCGGCCCTGTACCGCGACGCGACGTGCTTCGTGATGCCCAGTTCGGATGAAGGGTTTGGTCTCGTCTACCTGGAGGCGATGCGCGCATCGACGCCATGCATTGCTGTTCATGGGGCGGCGGAAGAGATCATCACCGACGGTCACGACGGATTGATCGTCAATGCCGGCGACCATGACGCGCTTCTCGCTGCCATCGTGCACCTGTTCGCCAACAAGCAGGCGCGAATGCGGATGGGCGCGGCCGCGGCGCGACTCGTCAACTCCCAGTTTGATGCCGTTGCTTTGCGACGCCGCATGTGCGCCGCGCTCGAGCTCGGCCCCGTCTGATGATCATTCTGGGCGTCAATGCGTACCACGGGGACGTCGCAGCGGCGCTGCTGCGCGACGGCGAACTTGTTGCTGCCGTCGAAGAGGAACGCTTTCGTCGAGTCAAACACTACGCGGGCTTTCCGCGCGATGCGATTCGAGCGTGCTTGAGCATCGCCGGTGTCGAGGCGCGTGATGTTGACGCGTTTGCGGTGTCGCGCGATCCAAACGCCCACTTGTGGCGCAAGGGGTTGTTTGCAATACGTCACGTCCCCAGCCCGTCCCTCCTTCGCGACCGGGCGACAAATGCGCTCTCTGTTCGCCGCCTCGCGCGTGTTTGCGCCGCGGAACTTGGACTCGACGAATCGCACGTCGCCCCGCGTATGCACTACGTGGAACATCATGCAGCCCACCTCGCGAGCAGCTATTTCGCCAGTCCGTTTGACGGTGCGGCGGTGTGTGCGATCGATGGATTTGGCGACTTCGTCAGCACGTCAACCGGTGTCGGGCGCGGACCCTGCCTCGCGATCCAGAACCGGGTCTTCTTCCCGCATTCGCTCGGCCTGCTCTACCTCGCGCTGACGCAGTTCCTCGGGTTTCCGAAGTACGGTGACGAGTTCAAGGTCATGGGGCTCGCTCCATATGGCGAGCCGGTATTTGGGGAAAAGATTCGTCAATTGCTGCACGTCGGCGAGGAGGGCGACCTCAGTCTCGATCTGTCGTATTTCACGCACTGGTCGGGCGGTATGACGATGACGTGGAACGATGGGGAGCCGGAGATTGGCACGGTCTTCACCCCGAAACTCGAGCTGCTGCTCGGTCCCGCACGCCGGCCGCAGGAACCGCTCGATGAGCGGCACGAAGCGATTGCCGCGTCATTGCAATCCGTGTACGAAGAAGCGGCGTTCAGGATTTTGCGCGCACTGCATGCGCGCGTCCGCAATCCGAGATTGTGCCTGGCCGGCGGATGCGCCATGAACAGCGTCGCCAACGGAAAGGTCCGCACCGAGACGCCATTCACCGACGTGTACATCCAGCCCGCCGCCGGTGATAACGGCACCGCGCTGGGTGCGGCGCTCCATGTCTGGCACAGGCAGCGTGGAGGCCACCGGTTCGAGATGCGTCATGGCTACTGGGGTCCTCAGTTCGACGAGGCCGATATCGAAGCTGCGGTCGGCGCACGAAGAGGCGAGGTCGAGGCGCGGCAGTGCACGCGCACGAACATGTCGAGCGAGCAACAGCTGTGTGAGTGGACGGCATCACGGATCGCCGCTGGACGAGTGGTCGGATGGTTCCAGGGGCGGATGGAATGGGGTGCCCGCGCGCTCGGCAATCGCAGCATCCTCGCGGATCCACGTCGGCGGGACATGCGCGACATCATCAACGCACGCATCAAGTTCCGCGAGAAATTCCGCCCCTTTGCGCCATCGGTCGCCTTCGAGGCGCTGCACGACTACTTCGTCGACGCGGTGCACGACCCGTTCATGATTCAGGTGTATCCAGTGCGGCCGGAGAAGCGCGACGTCATACCTGCGGTCACCCATGTCGATGGATCGGGCCGCCTGCAGAGCGTCAGCAAGGACACCAACCCCCGTTATTGGGCGCTGATTCAGGCCTTTGGCCGTCAGACGGGTGTGCCCGTCCTCCTCAACACTTCCTTCAACGAAAACGAGCCGATCGTGCTGACGCCTGACGAGGCGCTCGACTGCTTTCTCCGAACCGACATGGATGTGCTCGTGATGGGCTCGCTCGTGCTGGAAAAGTCGTCGCATGAACGTCTGCTTCTTTAACCGGTCCTATTGGCCGGATGTGAGCGCCACCGGTCAGTTGCTGACCGAGCTGGCCGAAGATCTCGTTCGCCTCCACGGCTGGGACGTGACCGTGGTGGCGGGTTATCCGCTTCGTTTCGTCGATTCGCTGCCCTCTTCGGCATGGCGCCACGGCGTCCATATTGTTCGCGCGGCCGGATCAACCCTCGATCCGCGGCGGTTCGTTGGCCGCGCCACCAATTACGTCAGCTATTTCACTTCGGCGGCGGTGAAAGGATTTGCGATTCGTCGTCCTGACGTCGTCGTCGCGCTGACGGATCCGCCAATCATCGGTCTCGCGGCGCTTGCCGCCGCCGCAAAAGCACGTGCGCCGTTCGTCTTTCTCTGCGAGGACATCTTTCCTGAAGTCGCTGCGCTGCTGGAAGACTTTCGCAGCGACACGGTGGATGCCGCGCTGACGCAGGTCAATCGATTCCTTGTTCGGAAGGCGACTCGAATCGTCGCCCTGGGCGACACCATGAAGCGGCGGCTGGTTGACGGTAAAGGCGCGGACCCAGCCAAGGTGACTGTGATCCACAACTGGGCCGATTGCGGCAGTGTCGTACCTGGCCCGCGCGACAACCCGTTCGCGCGCCAGCATGGACTCGTCGATCGGTTTGTCGTGCTGCACGCCGGCAACATCGGACTCTCACAGAACCTCGAAATCGTTCTGCATGCCGCCGAGCAACTCCGCGACCGGCCTGATGTCGTATTCGTCTTCGTTGGCGACGGCGCGAAGAAGAAGGAGCTCCAGGATATTGCCGAGCGCCGGGACCTTCGCAACGTGGTGTTTCTGCCGTTTCAGCCGCGCGAGATGATGGATCAATCGTATGCGACGGCTGATGTGTCGTTGGTCTCGCTGAAGCGCGGCCTCGCCGGCGTGATCGTCCCGAGCAAGGTGTACAACGTCCTCGCGTCAGGTCGCCCGTGCATCGCTGCCGTCGAGCAGGACTGCGAGGTCGCGGACATCATTCATCGCCATGACTGCGGATTCGTGATCGGCCCCGGGGATGCGTCAGCGCTCCGAGCGCGGATCCTCGAGCTGGCGGCCGATCGTGATCGTGGGCTCGCGATGGGCATGCGGGCTCGTTGCGCGGCGCTGCAGTTCGACCGTCCGCGACAAGTAGAGGCGTACGACGCCGTGCTCCGCGAGGTCGCCTCCCGTTGCTGAAGCGCGCCTTCGATATTGCGCTGTCCGGGACGGGCCTGGTGCTTTCGGCGCCGGCGTGGCTCGCGATTGCCATTGCCATCAAGCTTGAGGACAGCGGCTCCGTGATGTTCACGCAGGATCGTGTTGGACTGGGGGGCATACCGTTCCGTGCGTTGAAGTTCCGATCGATGGTGCCGCACGCCGCGACGCTTCCGCCGCAGCAGGCCGGCGAAGACGATCCACGGATTACGCGCGTCGGTCGCGTCTTGCGCGCGACGGCGATGGACGAACTGCCGCAGTTGTTCAACATCTTTCGCGGCGATATGAGCTTTGTCGGCCCGCGCCCGCTGATGCCCGGCGAAATCGAAGTGCGTGGGAACGGCGATCTGGTGCGACTCGACTCGATTGCGGGGTACGCAGAACGCCATTCCGTGCGGCCAGGTCTCACGGGTCTGTCGCAGGTGTACGCGCCGCGTGATACGCCGCGCGTGCGGAAGTTCCGGCTCGATTCGATCTATGTCAGAAACGCGACCTTCTGTCTCGACGTGTTTCTCGTGGCGGTGTCCTTCTGGATTACGTTCCGTGGGCGCTGGGAAGTTCGCGCGCGAAAATTCTAGTGGCGCCTATCACACACCGATGGCCTTTATAATGAACGGGCCCGGTCCTCATTTGGAAAAGACACACCAGTAGATGCTGGACGTTGCGGTCATCGGAGGTGGGCCCGGTGGTCTTCACGCGGCGACCCTCCTTTCCAGCGCCGGCTTCGACGTCACGTTGTTCGAGGAGCACAAGGAGATCGGACAACCGGTCCACTGCACCGGCGTGCTCGCGGACGATGCATTTCGGGAATTCAACCTCTCCCGCGTATCCATCCTGAACACGCTGTCGACGGCGAGGTTCGTCTCTCCCGCCGGCTTTCAGATTTCTTACGCCACACCATCGATCGAAGCGCACGTCGTCGATCGAAGGCTGCTCGATCGCACGATCGCGCAGCAGGCGACGGACGCGGGCGCGCGATTGTGCGCCGGTCGCCGCGTACGGAATCTGGAGCCAACCGCGGAGGGCATGCGCATCGAGATCGACGGCGACGCCGTGGTTCAGGCGCGCGCGGTGGTGCTGGCCTGTGGCGCGAGCTACGGGCTGCAGCGTCGATTCGGGCTTGGTATGCCAACGGTTTCGCTCAATTCGGCGCAGCTGGAACTGCCGGCGCGGCGCGGTGGCGACGTCGAAGTGTATTTCGGCAGCGACTGGGCACCTGGCGGTTTTGCGTGGACAGTGCCCGTCAGCCGGCCCACAGGACCGTGTGTCCGCGTCGGCCTGATGTGTGATGGCGATGCCGCGCTCTTTTTTCGCCAGTTCGTCAACCGAATCGGCGGCTCGTGGGGCATCCCTTCCGAGCTTGTCGGGGAGCCCCGCAGGCGTCTGTTGCCGCTGGCCACGCTGTCGCGGACGTTCGCGTCACGGCTCCTGGTCGTGGGCGATGCCGCGGGCCTGGTGAAGCCGACGACCGGCGGCGGCATTTACTACAGCCTCGTGAGCGCCACACTTGCCGCGGAAACGCTGATTCCTGCCCTGCGCACCAACCGGCTGGACACCGACGGGCTCGCGGTATACCAGCGTCGGTGGCGGCAGCGGCTCGGACCGGAATTTCAGGCGCAGCTTGCACTCCGCATGCTCGCGCAGCGCATGTCAGATGCGGAAATCGATTCGCTGTTCGACCTCGCGCTGACCGATGGCGTGATGCCGATTGTCCGGGCGACGGCGAAGTTCAACCAGCATCGACACCTGATCAGGGGACTGTTTCGTTACGCTCCCACCCGACGCCTGCTGTTCCGCCGGCTTGTGACGGCGTAAGGAGATCAACGGAAGCAGTTCGAAGTTAGGCAATAGGTGACGGAGATGCGCGAAGGGCTCGTCTGCGACGAGCCCTTTTTTTTGAGCGTTGTTCGCGAACCGACGACGCAACGTAATTTCGCAGCAAGGCTCAGTACCAGTCCTGCCCGCCGTAACAGCGAAGGCGCGAGGCGGACCACCGCCGCTCGCTGTTGACTTCCTCTCAGGCGTATGGTCGATGTGATTGAATCGCTTCGGCAGCATTGGCCACACCAACCTGACGACGACGGCGCGCTACCTCAATGCGGACGTCGCGCAACTCCATGCCCTCAACGACCGACCTGGCCCCTCCGCGCCGACAGCACCCTGATCACAATGTCCGAATGATGATCGATCC
>Ga0114129_10006190_pt1 | contig 16980 bp, 15 predicted proteins | sample RhiMetdeltSRZDD1_FD_80071 | JGI IMG/M metagenome (GOLD analysis project Ga0114129, IMG submission 80071) | Populus rhizosphere microbial communities from Tennessee, USA - Rhizosphere MetaG P. deltoides SRZDD1 (version 2) (version 2) | ecosystem: Host-associated > Plants > Roots > Rhizosphere >... | reverse complement strand
GCAAGCTCCGCATCGCAGGTCGGGCGAGCGTAGCAACTCTGTAGGATTCCACCTTCCTGCCGACCCCTCGCACTCGAAGGAGCCCTGTTGAAGACCTACGACGCGAAGGACATCCGCAACGTCCTGCTGGTCGGACACGGGGGCTCGGGCAAGACGACGCTGCTCGAGGCGATGCTCTTCACGGCCGGCGCGCTCACCCGGATGGGGACCGTCGAGGACGGCAACACCGTCTCGGACCACGACCCGGACGAGCAGCGCCGGCAGATCTCGGTCTCGCTGGCGATGGCACCGATCGAGTGGAACGACGTCAAGATCAACGCGCTCGACGCGCCCGGCTACGCCGACTTCGTCGGCGACCTCCGCTCCGCGATCCGCTCCGTCGACGCGGTGATCCTGGTCGTCTCGGCCGTCGACGGCGTCGAGGTCCAGACCGAGTACGCCTGGGAGCTCGCCGTCCAGGAGAACCTCCCGCGCGCGATCTTCGTGAACAAGCTCGACCGCGAGCGCGCCGAGTTCCAGCCGACCCTCGATCAGCTCGTGTCGTCGTTCGGGACGCAGGTGGCGCCGTTCGAGCTGCCGATCGGCGCCGAGCACGAGTTCCGCGGGATCGCCGATCTCCTCCACGAGAAGGCCGACCTCTACCCCTCGGGACCCAAGGCCGAGGAGTCCGAGTGGCCGGACGAGATCCACGCGGTGGCCGACCCCGCCCGGGAGAAGCTGATCGAGGCGGTCGCGGAGTCCGACGACGCGCTGATCGAGAAGTACCTCGAGGAGGGGACGCTTCCCGAGGCGGACATCATCCGCGGCGCCAAGGAGGGCTTCGCGAACGCGCGCCTCGCGCCGGTCCTGGTCGGTTCGGCCTCGAAGGCGATCGGGATCGACCGGCTGCTGGACTTCATCGTCGAGGAGTTCCCGTCTCCGCCGGACCGCGCGCCGCTCACGGTGATCGGGAAGGGCGGCGAGGAGAAGGAGCGGACCTGCGACCCGAACGGCCCGCTCACCGCGTTCGTGTTCAAGACGGTCTCGGACCCGTTCGTGGGGCACATCACGATGTTCCGGACCTTCAGCGGCAAGGTCCGACCGGACTCCTCGGTCCACGATGCCACGCAGGGGACGGACGAACGGATCGGCCAGCTCTTCGCGCTGAAGGGCAAGGAGCACGAGACCGTGTCCGAGGTGCCGGCGGGCGACATCGGCGCCGTGGCCAAGCTCCAGCACACCCACACGGGCGACACCTTCTCCACCAAGGACGACCCGGTGCAGCTGGCCCCGGTCGAGCTTCCCGAGCCGCTGCTGGCCTACGCGATCACTCCGAAGACGAAGGGCGACGAGGACAAGCTGGCCACCGGGCTGGCCCGCCTCCGGGAGGAGGACCCGACGTTCCGCGTCGCCCGCAACGACGAGACCCACGAGACCGTGATCTACGGGATGGGCGAGGCGCACCTCGGCGTCCAGATCGAGCGGCTGAAGGCGAAGTTCGGCGTCGAGGTCGAGACCAAGCCGGCCAAGATCGCCTACCGGGAGACGGTGCGCGGCAAGGCGAAGGCGCAGGGCCGCCACGTGAAGCAGACCGGCGGCCACGGCCAGTACGCGGTGGCCGACATCGAGATCGAGCCGCTGCCACGCGGAGAGGGGTTCGTCTACGACGACAAGATCTTCGGCGGCGCGATCCCCCAGCAGTTCATCCCGTCGATCGAGAAGGGCATCGTGAAGACGATGTCGGAAGGGGTGCTCTCCGGGAACCCCATGGTCGACATCAAGGTCACGCTCGTCGACGGCAAGTTCCATACGGTGGACTCCTCCGACATGGCGTTCCAGATCGCCGGCTCATTGGCGTTGAAGGAAGCGGTGGAGAGCGCCGGCGTCGCGCTGCTCGAGCCGATCGTCCAGCTCGCGGTGACGGTCCCGGAGTCCTTCACCGGCGACATCATGGGCGACCTGAACTCAAAGCGCGGCAAGATCCAGGGCATGGACCAGATCGGCGGCGGCAAGCAGGTGATCAATGCGCTGGTGCCGCAGGCCGAGGTGGCCCGCTACGTCATCGACCTTCGGTCGATGACGGGCGGACGCGGCGCGTTCTCGATGACGTTCTCCCACTACGAGGAGATGCCGCAGCATCTCGCCCAGAAGGTGATCGACGAGTACCAGCAGGCCCGCGAGGAAGCCCACAAGAAGTAGCGGCCGCCCGGCTCACGTCCCGTCGACGGGCGGCACGAGCCACTGATCGGCGGTGGGCCGCGCTCCCGCCTCGGCGACGATCGCCGACTCGAGGAGGATCCACGCCGAGCCTCCACGCGTCGATCCGAAGGTCCAGGCGGTCGGTTGATGCGTCCCCGGATCGAAATACGTTCGCCACGTCGCCACGTCCTCGCCGTCGCGCCCGGAGGTCTCCACGACGAGGGCGGGCCGTCCGGCCGGGTCGCGGGCCTCCTCGATCACGGTCACTCCCTCGAGACGGGCGACGACCTCGAAGAGAGCCGCGCGGAGCTCGGGATCGGCGTAGGGCGCCTCGAACAGCAACTCGAGCGCACCCTCGAGCGTTCCCTCTCGCAGTCGCACCGAAAGCGCATCGGGATCCGTCGCGAGCGAGGACACGTCGTACGGCTGCGGGAACGCACCCTCGTCGTAGATGCCGCTCGGTGGATACGGATACTTGTCCTGCCGTGTGCTCCGGTTCCGCACCTCGCCCGAACCGTCCGGCGACCACCAGGTCTCGATGGCGCGTCGGTGTCCGTCGACCGCCTCGTCGCTCGTCACGCGCAGGTAGAAGTACTCGCCGGGTTCGAGCGTCAGGCTCCGGCTCGGCTGCCATCCAGCCCCCGTCTCGGAGGTTCCGTCGTCGAGTCGTGAGAGGAGGAGGACGACCCCAGCGAGCGAGACCGCTCCGACCACGATCGCCGTGATGAAGGAAGCCGCGCGCTGACGTCGATGAAGGCGGCGTCGAAGCGCGACCAATCGCTCGAACGCGTCGAGCGATGGATCGACCCGTTGGCTCGCCGTCCGCAGCTCGGTGCGCAGCTCAGTCATCGTTGACTCCGATCTCATTCGCGAGCGTCGCTCGGGCCCTCGCCGCGAGGACCCGAACCGTGACCGGCCGGATCGCCAGCACCTTCGCGGCACGCTCGGATGTCAGATCCAGGACATGCACGAGGACGATCGCCGCACGCTGTCGTGGGGGGAGGGTCGCCAGCGCCCGAACGACCGCGTCGCGTCCCTCCACGTCGGCCAACTCATCGTGACCGAGTTGCGGGGAGAGGACCTTGCGCGCGGCGAGCTTCGCTCGCCGCAGCCGGCTCCGCCAGAGGTTCATCGACGTCCGATACAGATAGGCAACCGGATCCGCGCCGGCGCTCACGCGACCCCACCGCTCCCAGATCCGGAGGAACGCCTCCTGCGAGACTTCCTCCGCCTCCTGCCGATCGTGCACGAGGAGCCACAGGGCCCGGAACAGCCGTTCGTGGTGCTCACGGAAGAACGCCTCGAAATCGGTGACCGCCAACCGCTCCCGATCGCGCTCGACCGGGTCCAACAGCGTGGCCACGCTCTCGTCCATCCGAGCCATGTACGCGCAGGATGCCTGGTTCCGTTTACGAGCGCGAATGATCGAAGGTCTATGGAGCGGCGTCGGCGAGGAACGGAAGCACGAGCTCGTCGAAGCGCTCCGGCTGCCGCAGGTTGATCACGTGGTCGGCATCATCGACCACGACCTTGCGGGCGCCGATGATCTCGCGGGCCAGGAGGTCGGCGATCCGGTGGTGGTGCGGCGGGTCGTGGTCGGCGTCGAGGATCAGCGTCGGAACGTCCAGCTCCTCGAGACGGTGCGCGGCGGGTGGCTCGAGCCGCTCCGCGCCGCTCTCGTCCATCGTCAGTTGGTGGATGTTGTCGAACGCGATCTCCCGGACCCGGGCGCCGGCCTCGTCCGTCGTTCCGAGCGGCGCCCAGATCCCCAGCTCGAGGTCGAGTGCCCGGTCGAGCTCCCCCGCCTCGATCGCCGCGTCGACCGGGCCGTAGGCGGTCGCGCCCCACTCCTCTTCTTCCTCCGACGGCTCGAATCCGCCGAGCGCCGGTGCGATCAGGACGAGGGCCCACACCATCTCGGGGTGCTGGAGGGCGAAGTCGAGCTCGATCCCGCCGCCCATCGAGCAGCCGACCAGCGCCGTGACGACGACCTCGTTCGCCGCCAACAGCGCCGCGAGGTCTCGGACGTGCGAGTACGTGGCACCCGGCTCCGGCCGGCTCGACCTCCCGTAGCCGCGAGCGTCGTAGCGGAGCACGCGGTACCCCTGGTCCTGCAGCGTGCCGAACTCGCGATCCCAGGTGCGCATGTCCCAGAGGCCGGGGTGCAGGAGCGTCACCGTCGCGCCCTCGCCGGCGATCTCGAAGTGCAGCGAGCCGCGGTCCGCGAGCGCAAGGGTCGGCATGTCGCGAGCCTATCGGCGCGCCGCACGCGACATCAGGGCACCAGGACCAGCGGGAAGAGCGCCAGCAGCCAGCTGGTGAGCGAGCCGATCAGGAGGTACTCGGTGACGACGTCGATCGTCCGTGCCGCCGGGCCCCCGCCGGCGGGTTCGTTCCGGAGCCCGTTCAGCTCGGGATATCGCAGCAGTCCTTTCGCGCCGATCACGAGCGCCGCCGCGGTGGCCTGACCGGCCAGCCCGAGGCCGAAGATCAGGACGCGTTCAAGCGGGCCGATCACCCGTCCGCCGCGCAAGCGTTGCTCGGCGTTGGAGAACCTCGTGCCCATCGCCGTGAGGACCAGCCGGACGATCGCGTTGCTCGTCGCGAAGAGCAGTGTCAGTACCCCGGCGACGAACAGCACCTTCGGCAGCGAGGCGCCCGCGATCAGTGGGAACGGAAGCCGGTGGATCGCCCGGGCGACGATCGGATCGCCGGAGAAGGTCATGATCGGCTCGGTCCCGAGCGCCGACACCACCAGGAACGAGGTGAGCACCACGCCGAGCGCGACGAGCGCGCGGATCGCGGACATCCGCGGGGCGTCCTGCCGCAGGAGCAACCACCCGGCACCGGTCACGCCGGTGATCGAGGTGAGGAGCACGACCGTCCCCGCGGAGGCGCCGCACAGGATCGAGAGCGCGAGCGGGGCGAGGGCGCCGGAGACGATGCCCCAGATCGTCCTCGGTCCGGGTTTCGGCTCTCCGGACAGCCCGGCCACCAGGTCGGCGAGCCCGATCGACACGAGCCAGATCCCCACGGCGATCACGCCACCGCCTCCCTGAGCTCGAGCTGCGCTCGTCGGATCGCGTACAGGCCGCCCCGGATCGCCCGCTGGGAGAGCGCCGAGACGCTGACGCCCTCGGCCTCCGCGATCCTGGTCAGGGGCTCGTCAGCCAGGAGGCCGAGCATCGCGACGGCGTCGCGCGGATCCATCGCGGTGACCAGCTCGTCCCGAGACAGGAGGTACGCGTTCACCGCCGCCACCACGAGCGGCGGATCGCCGTCGGCGTCGACCCACCGCGTCCGCAGCCCTCGCGGCTGCTCGTTCCGTTGCGACAGGTCCCGAACGAGGTCGACGGCCTCACGTGCCGCCCACCAGGCCGGCCCGTCCTGCTCGAACGGTGCCCGCGCGACCTCGTACGCGAACAGCTCCCCCGATCCGATCCCGAACCGCACATCCACCTCCCCCAGCAAGGCCAACCGGACCACCAGCGTCGCCTCCAGCGCCGACACGACGGTGGGGAACAGCCCCTGGAACTCGTCGCCGATCGTCGGGGTCAGCGGTTGCGTCGCGACGAGGCGCTCGTTCGCGAGCGCCAGCGCGTCCCCGACCAGGCCCCGCCCGGCGGCCGGATCGGGATGCCGGCGGGACGAGACGACATCGCCCAGCAACGCCACCGTTCGACCCAACGCGATCATGAGATGAAGGTTAGGACTTCATCTCGGCGATGTAAAGGTATCTCCTTGATATCGCGCGTCTGAAGGCTTAGACTTCATCTTCTGCGAAGTGCGGCGCCAGCCGTCGCGCGGTCTCCTCCACCAGCTCCGGCAGCACCCGCGTCTCGCCGACGACTGGCATGAAGTTCGTGTCACCGCCCCACCGGGGCACGACGTGCCAGTGCAGATGGTCCGGGATCCCCGCTCCGGCGATCCTCCCCAGGTTCATCCCGATATTGAACCCGTGTGGGGCCGACTCCTCGCGCAGCGCGCGCACCGACCGCGTGAGCAGCCGTTGCAGCTCGAGGAGCTCGTCGTCCGACAGCTCGTCGAGGTCGCCGACGTGCCGGCTGGGCACCACCATCAGGTGTCCGGGGTTGTACGGGTACTTGTTCAGCACCACGTAGGCGAGCTCGGTCCGGGCCAGCACGCGCTCGGACTCCTCCCCGTCGCGCAGCCGGCAGAGGACGCAGCCCGAGTCATCCGACTGGTCCTTGTTCGCCTGGATGTACTCCATCCGCCAGGGGCTCCAGAGGGTCTCCATCCCGCTAGGCGGCGAAGTCGCTCTGGGCGAGCGCGCGCGTCCGAGCCTCCTCGGCCAGCTTCCCGACGATCCGGTCGAACGGCACGCCTGCGTGCTCCTCGCCCGATCGATCGCGAACGGTGAACGTACCGGCCTCGAGATCCCGGTCGCCGACGACCACGACGTAGGGCGTCTTCAGCAGCTGCGCCGCCCGGATCTTCTTCCCGACGGTCTCCTTGGTCTGGTCGACGTGCACCCGGAGACCGGCCCCGCGCGCCTGCTCGGCGAGGTCCTCACACGCGGGGACGTGCCGATCGGCGACCGGCACCAGCCGGAGCTGCTCGGGCGAGAGCCACAGCGGGAACGCGCCCCCGTAGTGCTCGATCAGCACGGCGCTGAACCGCTCCAGGGTCCCCAGGATCGCGCGGTGGATCATCACCGGCCGGTGGCGCTGGTTGTCGTCCCCGGTGTACTCCATGTCGAACCGCTCGGGCAGCGCGAAGTCGCACTGGACCGTGGTGAGCTGCCACAGCCGGCCGATCGCGTCCCGGAAGTGGAAATCGACCTTCGGTCCGTAGAACGCGCCCTCGCCCTCGGCGATCCGGTACTCGAGCCCGCTCTTCTCGAGCGCCATCGTGAGCGCCTCGGTGGCCCTCGCCGCGGTCTCCTCGTCCACGATCGACTGTGCCGGGGCCAGGGTCGAGAGCTCGACGACCGGGTCGGTGAACCCGAACGTCCGGTGGATCTCGAGCGTGAGGTCGAACACGGCGAGGATCTCGTCGATCAGCTGCTCCGGCGTGCAGATGATGTGCGAGTCGTCCTGGGTGCCGCCGCGGATCCGCAGCAGCCCGTGCAAGGTGCCGACCTTCTCGTGCCGGTAGATCGTGCCGAGCTCCGAGAGACGCATCGGGAGGTCCCGGTAACTGCGGACCTGCGACTTGTACACGAGCACGTGGAACGGGCAGTTCATCGGCTTCACGTAGTAGTCGCCGGTCTCGGTCTGCATCGGCGGGTACATATTCTCCGAGTACTTCGCGAGGTGGCCGCTGGTCTCCCACAGGATCGAGCGGGCGATGTGCGGGGTCACGATCAGGTCGTAGCCGCGTTCCAGGTGGAGGTCGCGGACCCAGTCCTCGAGCTGCTTGCGGAAGATCCCGCCACGCGGGTGCCAGACCCACAGCCCGGGACCGAGCTCGTCGGGGCTCGAGAACAGGTCGAGCTCGCGTCCCAGCCGGCGATGGTCGCGCTTCTCGGCCTCCTCCAGTCGCTGGAGGTGCGCATCGAGGTCGTCCTGCGTCGCCCAGGCGGTCCCGTAGATCCGGGTGAGCATCGGGTTGGTCTCGACCCCGCGCCAGTAGGCCCCGGCGACCGAGGTGAGCTTGAAGACGCCGAGCCGGCCGGTCGAGGGCACGTGCGGCCCTTCGCACAGATCGATCCAGCCGTCGTTGCGGTACAGCGAGACGGTCTCGCCCGAGGACACCTCTCCCTCGGCGGCGCCGATCGTCCGGATGATCTCGACCTTGAACGGCTGGTCGGCCAGCCGTTCGGCCGCCTCCTCCCGGGACACCTCCTCGCGGACGAACGGCTGATCCGCGGCGACGATCTGCCGCATCTCCTCCTCGATCCGCGGCAGATCGTCCGCACTGATCGGCGAGGGCAGCTCGAAGTCGTAGTAGAAACCGTCTTGGATCGGCGGGCCGATCGCGTATCTCGTCCCGGGGAAGAGGCGGCAGACGGCCTGCGCCATGACATGGGCGGTCGAGTGGCGGAGGACGTGGAGGCCGTCCTGCTCGGAGGGCAGGACGGGCGCGACGGTCGCGTCGCCTTCCGGGACGAAGGAGAGGTCGCGGAGCGTGTCGTCGACGCGCGCCGCGATCGCCTCGGGCGGGAGCACGGCGCCGACCGGCTCCCCCTCGGGGAGCTCGACGGAGGTGCCGTCGGACGAGGTCAGGCGGGGCATCGGGTCATGATAGGCGGCGGCCGGTGGCCGGGCCGCCGCCGCTCGATCACTCGTAGGCGATCGCGTCGAGCACCCGGATCCGCGAGGCGCGGATCGCGGGAGCGATCGACGCGAGCAGTCCCAGGAACGCGGCCACGACCGCGTACCCGGCCAGCAGCCCCACCGGGATCGCCAGCTCGGAGAAGCCCAGATCGGCCAGTGCCTGCTGCATCGCCCAGCCGAACAGGATCCCGATCGCGATCCCCAGGGCGGCGCCGAGCAGCGACACGATCACGGCCTCGATCACGACCATCCAGCCGAGCTGGCGACGCTGCATCCCCACCGCGCGCAGCAGCCCGAGCTCCCGCACCCGCTCGTAGATCGAGAGCCCGAGGGTGTTCGCGATCCCGAACGCCGAGATGATCACCGACAGCACCAGCAGCACCAGCACGAACCCGAAGACCTGATCGATCAACTGGTCCTGCTGCGCCTTGAACTGGGCCTGGTCGTTGACCTCCACGTTGGGGAACTCCTTCACCGCACGATCGATCGCTCCGCGCGCGTCGGCCGTCGACACGCCCTGCGCGGTCCTGATGAAGACGATCGAGTCGAGCTGCTCGGCGAAGTTCTCCTCGTAGGCCTTCAGGGAGATCGCGTAGTCCCCCAGCAGCCGGTTGTCGGTGAAGATCCCGCCGACGCGGAACGACTTCGTGCCCGTCTTCGCGAAGCTGACGTCGATCGTGTCGCCCAGCTTCAGGCGCTTGTCCTGCGCGATCCCCTTGAAGATCAGGATCGTGTTCGGGTCCCGGAGGGCGTCGGTGCTGCCCGACCGCATCGGGACGTCGATCACCTGGTCGACCGTGTTCGGGTCGATCCCGGAGGGGAACGTGAGCGCGCCGTCGACCCGCGCTTCGGCCTGACGGTACGGCGAGACCGCGGCGAACTCCGGCTCGTCGGCGAGCGACCGTGCCACCTGGGGGCTGAACGGCTGGAACTGCGAGGAGTTCAGGATGAAGTCGGCGCGGAGGATGTCATCGAGGGTCTTGCCGGCGCTCGCCTTCGCGGAGGTCATGAAGACGGACACGAACACCACGAGGCCGAGGCCGACCATCAGCGCCGCGGCGGTCGAGGCGGTCCGCCGGGGGTTCCGCATCGCGTTCTCCCGGCCGAGGCGTCCGGTCATGCCGAGCCCGCGGGCCGGTGCGCCGATCAGCGACGCCAGCGGCCGGGCGACGAACGGCGAGAGGACGGCCACGCCGATGAACGTGAGGTACGCCCCACCACCCACGATCGCGGCGGCGTTCGAGACGTTGCCGAACAGCCCGGTGGCGAGCAGCGCCACGCCGCCGGCGGTGAGGATCCCGCCGACGATCGCGCGCCGCCGGAGCGACGAGGTCGGCGCGACGGATCCCTCCCGGAGCGCCTGGACCGGCGCCACCCTCGAGGCCCGCCGGGCCGGGAACGTGGAGGCCACCACCGTGACCACGGTGCCGACCACCAGCGAGATCACGATCGTCGAGATCCCGACCTTCATCCCCGTCGGCGGCAGCTCCAGGCCGATCAGTGAGAAGAGCGACTTCAGCCCGAAGGCCAGCCCGATCCCGGCCAGCAGCCCGAGCGCGGAGCCGAACAGTCCCACGACCACGGACTCCAGCAGCACCGAGCCGAACACCTGCCGCCGCGAGGCGCCGAGCGCTCGGAGCAGCGCCAGCTCCCGCGTCCGCTGCGTGACCACGATGTTGAAGGTGTTGAAGATCACGAACGCGCCGACGAAGAGCGCCACGAACGCGAACACCAGCAGCACGATCCGTAGGAACGAGAGGCCCTGGCGGACCTGGTCCGCTTGCTCGTCGGCGGCGTCGGTCGCGGTGATCGCCTCGACGCCCTTCGGCAGGATCGCGGTCACCGCGCGCGCGACCGACGCCGCCGACGAGCCGTCCGCGCCGACGACGTAGATCTGGTCGAACCTCCCCTCGCGATCGAACAGCCGCTGCGCCGTCGACAGCTCGAAGATCGCGAACGTCGCGCCCCCGATCGTGTCCGCCTGCTTCAGCCCGACGATCGCGGTGAGCGTGAACGGATCGGAGCCCGTCTGCGTGACGACCCGGACCCGGTCGCCGACCTGCAGGCCCGCCTCCCGAGCCGTGCTCGCGTCGATCGCCACCTCGTCGGGGGCGCTCGGGGCCTCACCGTCCCGGATCTCGAGCGGCGTGGTGTGCGGGTCCCAGGAGGTGCCGATCGTCGGCGCCCCGCCGCTGCTGACCACGTCCCCGGTCCGCGGGTCGACGATCTGGGCGAACCCGGCCACGCTGCCGTCGGCCGCCTCGACCTCGGGCAACGCCAGGATCCCATCGAGGAGCGACGCCGGCAGCGACTCCCGCTCCTGCGTGCCCCCTCCTCCCCCGCCGGCCGGCGTCTCCTGGAACGCCTCCTTCGCCTGCACCACCACGTCGGTCCGCGAGAAGACCTCGCCGAAGAGGTCGTCGAAGGCGGACAGCGCCGTCCCGGTGAGGACCAGCGCCCCCGCCACGAAGCCCACGCCCAGCACGATCGCCAGCGCCGTCAGGGCCAGACGGAGCTTGCGGGCGAGGACGCTCTTCAGCGCGGCGCGGAACACGTCAGGCGGCCTCGAGCGATTTCATGCGGTCGAGGATCCGCTCGGCGGTCGGCTCCCGCATCTCGTCGACGATCCGACCGTCGGCAAGGAACACGATCCGGTCGGCGTAGCTCGCGGCGATGGGGTCGTGCGTGACCATCACGATCGTCTGGGCGTGACTGGTCACCGCGTCCCGGAGGAAGCTGAGGAGCTGCTGGGACGATCGAGAGTCGAGGTTGCCCGTCGGCTCGTCGGCGAACACGATCTCCGGCCGCGACACCAGCGCGCGGGCGGCGGCCGCGCGCTGCTGCTCGCCGCCCGAGAGCTCGTTGGGGAAGTGCGCGAGCCGCTCCCGCAGCCCCACGGTGTCCACCACGGTGTCGAACCAGGGCCGATCGACATCGCGTCCCGCGATGTCGCTCGGCAACGTGATGTTCTCCTTGGCGTTCAGCGTCGGTACGAGGTTGAACGCCTGGAAGACGAACCCGACCTTGTCGCGGCGGAGCCGCGTCAGGTCGCGTTCGCCCAGCGCGCTCACCTCGTCCCTGCCGATGAAGACCTGCCCGGACGTCGGAGTGTCGAGTCCGGCCAGGATGTGGAGGAGCGTCGACTTCCCGGAGCCGGACGGCCCCATGATCGCGGTGAACTCGCCGTCGACGAACTCCACCGAGACGCCTCGGAGCGCCTCGACCCGGGCGGTTCCCTCCCCGTAGACCTTCCAGAGGTCGATCGCTCGCGCCGCGACGATCGCCGTGGTGCCATCCGACATCGTGGTTGCCCCCTCGTGGATCGGAGCAGCGGAGCTTACGGGAGCGATGTGAACGGCGTGTGATGTGGATGTGCGGAGACGGTCACCGGACCGGCGGCTACGGGATGCCCCCGCCGCCCTCGCAGCCGGCGGCGGAATCGTGGTTCCCGGCGCCGCCTCTGCAGAGATCGAGCCCGAGCCCCCCATGGAGCCGGTCGCTCGCCGGGCCGCCCAAGAGGACGTCGTCGCCGGCGTCCCCCCACAGCTCGTCGTTGCCGCGCAGGCCCAGCACGCGGTCGTTGTCGTCGCCGCCGAACAGGCGGTCCCCGCCCGTGCCGCCGGTCAACCGGTCGGCGCCCTCGTTGCCGTAGACGTCGTCGGAGCCGTCCCCGCCCGAGACCAGGTCCTTGTCACCGCCGCCCTCGACGTGGTCGTCGCCGTCGCCGCCCTTGACCACGTCGTTCCCCTGACCTCCGTAGGCCTGGTCACGGCCCTCGCCGCTGATGAGCTCGTCCGCGCCGATGTTGCCGACAAGGAAGTCGTCACCGTCGTTGCCCACGACCTGGTCGATGCCGAGGCCGCCGGAGGCCCGGTCGTTCCCGAATCCGCCGGACACCCGGTCGTTGCCCTCGTCGCCACAGACCATGTCGTCGCCGAGTCCCCCGCGGATCACATCGTCGCCGCCCAGGCCATTGATCACGTCGTTCCCCGGGGACCCGATCAGCACGTCGTCCCCGGCGGTGCCCTCGATCGTGGCCACCTGTCCCAGGCACTCAGACTGGGCGAAGGCCGCGGGGGCGCCGGAGAGCGTGAGCGCGAACAGTGCGAAGGCGATCGCCGGTCCGAGTCGGGGGGGAAGTTGCCCTCGGGTCATCTCGCTCGATCGTAGACCGCGGAGCGCACACACCACCCGGGGGTGATCGGCCTACGCACGATCCTCCACGACGAAAGTCCAGATGCTTCGACAGACATCGCTCGGGAGCGATTGGACATCCATCGCCCCGGGTACCAACCCGTACGTCCGAAGGACCTGGGGAGCCATGACGATGCTGCTCGCTGCGATCGACTTCGAAGGCGGCCTGGAGAAGGCCTGGGACGCGATCATCACGTTCCTGCCCAAGTTCCTTGCCTTCCTGCTGATCCTGGGCGTCGGGTACTTCGTGGCGAAGGCGATCGAGACGCTGCTGGACCGCATCCTCGAGCGCCTCGGGTTCGATCGACTGGTCGAGCGAGGCGGCGTCAAGCGGGCGCTGGCGAGCTCGAAGCTCGACGCCAGCTCGATCCTGGCGCGGATCGTCTTCTACCTGGCGTTCCTGTTCGTCCTGCAGCTCGCGTTCAGCGTCTTCGGGCCCAACCCGATCACCGACCTGCTCGAGGGGATCATCGCGTTCCTCCCGAACCTCTTCGTGGCGGTCCTGATCGTGGTGATCACCGCGGCGGTCGCCACCGCGGCGAAGACCGTACTCGAGTCCCTTCTCGGCGGGCTGTCGTACGGTCACGGGCTTTCGTTGGTCGCTGCGGCACTGATCTGGGTCGTCGGGGTCGCGGCCGCGCTCAACCAGATCGAGATCGCCCCCGCGATCGTGAACGGCCTCTTCTACGCGCTCCTCGCGCTGATCGTCGGCATCGGCATCGTGGCCGTCGGCGGCGGGGGGATCCATCCGATGCGCGAGCGGTGGGAGCGGTTCCTCAACAAGGTGGATCAGGAGGCGCCCCGGATGCGCCAGCAGGCCCAGCTGCGTTCGGAACAAGCGCGGGAGGATCTGCGTTCGAAAGCTGACGAGGTCCGGGAGGAGCTGGAACCCCGACCGGACATCGAGACGACAGAACGGTTCTGACGGGTCATCGGGATCGTTCGTCGAGGGGACGAGCCCTCCGGGGCTCGTCCTCTGCTTGTGTGGTCAGCGCTCGGTCAGCGCCCGCTCCTCGGCGACCTCGAGCGCACGGCGCCTGACCCAACCCTCGTCGTCACGGTGCCGCCCGTCGAGCGCGTGGTGGACGATGACCTTCCCTCGCGGGAAGTACTCGACGTGAGGCCCGCAGACGCAGCGATCCTGGACCTCTTCGTGTCCGACCCAGTCCTCGGCCGGCACGACGTGGAAGGTGGTCGGCGCCATGGAAAGGCCATCGGGCGCGCCGAGCGCGACCTGTAGGGGCCGGATCTGCCCGAGCGTTGCCTCCAGACCCCTGCGCAACGATTGCAGCTCGGTCCCTTCCGGGAAAAGTCCTCCAACGATGTCGAACCACGCAGATCAAGAGCAGATGGGCGCCTTCGAGCGGTTCGCCGCGTGGTGCGCGAAGGCGCTCGGCCACGCCCTCGCCTTCTCCGTGGCCACCCTGGTGATCGTCGTTTGGGCGGTCTCGGGACCGCTCTTCCACTTCTCCGACACCTGGCAGCTGGTCGTGAACACCGGCACCACGGTCCTGACCTTCCTGATGGTGTTCGTGATCCAGAACACGCTCAACCGGGACTCGGCGGCCGTGCACGTGAAGCTGGACGAGCTGATCCGTGTGACGAACGAAGCCAGAGACAACCTTCCTCGGCGCGGAGCACATGAACGAGCACCATCTCGACGACATCCGCGATCGGATGGAGCAGCACACGTCGGACGCCCGATCGCACGGCGGCTGACGGTTCCCCCGAGCGACCGCTCCGGATCATCCCCAGCCCGGCACGCGCCCCGCTTGCTCGATCCACGCGTGGACACCCGCACCCTGAGCTCTTGGCGGGGTGCCGCCGAAGGCCAACGTGGAGATCCCATTCGAACACTGACAAGTACGCTGGCGAACGTGGCGCTGCTCGGGGAAACCATCACTTCCTTCGCCGAGTACGTCGACACAGGCGGGGGCCGAGGGCTCGAGGTCGCCTTGGGTGCCACACCGGAGGCCGTGATCGACGAGGTCACCAAGAGCGGCCTGCGTGGCCGGGGTGGCGCGGGCTTCCCGACCGGCGAGAAATGGCGCTCGATCAGAACGACCGGCACGGGGGCGAGGTTCGCGGTGTGCAACGGAGCCGAGGGAGAGCCCGCGACGTTCAAGGATCGCGCGCTCATGAGGACCAACCCGTACCAGATCCTCGAAGGGCTCGCGATCGCCGGGCACGCGATCGGTGCCGAGCGCTGCTACGTCGGGATCAAGGGGACGTTCACGGAAGAGGTCCGGGCGATCTCAAGCGCCCTGGAGGAGATGCGCGAGGCCGACGCGCTCGGCGGGAGGTCGCTCGAGGTGGTCGTCGGGCCCGACCTCTATCTGTTCGGAGAGGAGACCGGTCTGGAGGAGGTGATCGAGGGCCGGCCGCCGCTCCCGCGCATCGCGCGCCCGTTCATGCTCGGCCTCTTCGCCTCGCCGCCCAAGGACAACCCCACGCTCGTGAACAATGTCGAGACGCTTGCCAACGTCCCTCGGATCCTGGCCGACGGACCCGACTGGCTCCGAACGAACGGAACGGAGACCTCTCCGGGCACCATGGTCTTCACCGTCTGCGGCGACGTGCAGAGAGAGGGCGTCTTCGAACTCCCGCTGGGAACACCGCTCCGTTCGTTGGTGGAGGACCAGGCCGGCGGTCCGAAAGAGGACAGATCGATCAAGGCGATCTTCCCCGGGGCTTCGAACACGGTGATCCTGCCGGAGCAACTCGACACCCCGCTCGACTTCGATTCGATGCGCGAGGTCGGTTCGAGCTTGGGCGCCGGCGGGTTCGCGGTGTTCGATGACACGGCGTGCATGGTTCGCGCCGCGTACCTCTACTCCCGCTTCCTCTGGATCGAGTCGTGCGCGCAATGCCCGGCCTGCAAGTTCGGGACGGGAGAGGTCACGAAGGCCCTGGACGAGATCGAGCTCGGCGGTCGCGCCCCGGACCTCGACCTGATCCTCGCGCGAGCCAGGAGCTCGACCGACGGACAGAAGTGCGCGCTCCCCACGGGCGAGAGCCTCCTGATGCAGAGCATCGTCCAGGTCTTCGCGGACGAGCTCCGCGCTCATGTCGGCACGCCGTGTCCTCTGCCGCGAGAACTCCCGTTCCACAAGATCGTCGGGTGGGATCCGACGATGAACAGGTTCGAGTACGACCCCTCCTACGCGAGCAAGCGCCCGGACTGGACGTTCGATACGTGACCCGGAGCCACCGATGACTGGCGCCTCGGAGCTGCCGTGGCCATCCGTATGGAGCGCGAGCACAACGCGCGGTCGTCCTCGCAGAGGTCATCCGCCGGGGTCTCCCGAGGGTCACCGATAGGGCCTGATCGGGCTGGTGTGGATCGTCGACAGCTCCGACGTATCCCGTCGGGAGACGTGAAGGCGACACGTCTCGGTGGCTGGATGTGCCCTCCTTCGCGACGTGAACTAGGTCGTCAGAGCTTCCTGCGAGACCGCCGCCTGCGTCCCTTTCCTATGGGCGAAGTAGATACAGATGGCCATCACTCCGAAGCCGAGAACGAGCGGGGTGACATGAGTGAGCTGGAGATCCCGGCAGCCGGCGGCGAACCAGTGCACGGGGTTGAAACCCCCGCATCGCGTCACGAGGTTCGTCAAGATGCCGTTGTCCCACTCCTCGCTCGTGACCTTGGTGATGCTGGCTGCCACAACGAACGTGAACCCGAAGACGCCAACCCCCACCGGCCACAGGATCGCCTTCTTGAGCATGTGACGTGTATCGGACCTCGCGGGGCCCATCTTGACGACGTTCGTGGCCGCGTCTCTGTGCAGTTTCGTGGTGGGCGCGGGAGGTTTTGAACCTCCGACCTCTTGCGTGTGAAGCAAGCGCTCTCCCACTGAGCTACGCGCCCTCGAGGCCGAGGCTCAGGGTAGCAAAGCTCGACCTCAGGACCGAGAGCTCTCCTCGAGCCTCCCGTCCGCCATCGTCAGAACCCGGTCGAGGTACCTGATCACATCCCGGTTGTGGGTCGCGATCACCACCGCGGTGCCCGCGTCTGCGGCGCGCCGCAGCGCGGCGAAGACGCGGTCCGCCGACGCGCTGTCCTGATGGCCGGTCGGTTCGTCGGCCAAGAGGACCCGGGTCGGCACCGAGAGCGCGCGGGCGATCGCGGTCCGCTGCTGCTCCCCCACCGAGGCCTCCCGCGGGTAGCGGGGACGAAGATCGTCCAGGCCCAGCACGCCGAACGTCTCCTCGATCTCGTCGGCGCGCTCGTCCTCGAGGCCTGCCAGCCGCGCGGGGTACCGCACGTTCTCCTCGACGGTCAGCTCCTCCATCAGTCCGAGCTTCTGCGGCACGACGGCGACGGACGACCAGTCCGGCGCCGAGGGGTCCACGCCGTCGAACCACT
>Ga0114129_10006189_pt1 | contig 16981 bp, 17 predicted proteins | sample RhiMetdeltSRZDD1_FD_80071 | JGI IMG/M metagenome (GOLD analysis project Ga0114129, IMG submission 80071) | Populus rhizosphere microbial communities from Tennessee, USA - Rhizosphere MetaG P. deltoides SRZDD1 (version 2) (version 2) | ecosystem: Host-associated > Plants > Roots > Rhizosphere >... | reverse complement strand
GCCCCGGTCGGGCACCGTGGAGGATCCGGTCACCGGGACCGCCTCCGGCGTGCTCGGCGCCTACTACTGGGAGTTCATCGAGGCCGAGGCGCCCTCGCCGCTGCTGCTCGAGCAGGGTCAGGAGATCGGCCGCGACGGGCGCCTGCGGGTATGGGCGGAGCGGCGCGACGGCCGGTGCCACGTGCGCGTGGGAGGAACCGGCTGCTTCGTGCGCGAGCTGGCGATCGAAGCGGCGCACGCCTGAGGACCGGGGAGCACGTCAGATCGCCACCAGCCCGCGGCGCATGCCGATGGTCACGGCCTCGGTGCGACTGCCCGCGCCCAGCTTGGACAGGATCGAGGCGACGTGAAACTTCGCGGTGTGGGTCGAGATGCCGAGCCTCGAGGCGATGGCCTTGTTGCCGAGCCCCTCGGCGAGCATGCCCAGCACCTCGACCTCCCGGCCGGTCAGGGGCTGCGTCGGATCCGGCTCGCCCCGGAGGGGCCGGGGCGCGCGACGCAGTGCGTCCGGATGGAACGCCACGAGACCCGCCGCGACCGCGTCCACGGCGGCCAGGAGCTCGCCGGCGGTGGCGTCACTCGGCAGCACCGCCCGGACCGGGCCGCGGCCGAGCCGCTCGTCGGCGAGCACCCGTCGCGGCTCGTCGGCGAGCACGATGAGAGCGGCACGGCCCACGTCGCGCGGGCCGCCGAGCACCGTCTCGAGTCGCCCACCCTCCAGATCCAGCAGCACCACATCGGGACGTAGCTCCTCCAGCTGTCGGGCCAGCGGCACGCCGGGCAACGCGGGCACCAGCCTCAAGGCAGGCGCGCCGGCCACCACCGCTTCGAGGCGAGCTCGCGCGGCCGCCCGTCGCGCCGTCACCAGCACCCGGGTCACACGGTCACCGGCCGAGCCGCTCCCGGACGAATCGCCAACCCGCGCGGCTCGGCACCGCAACCGCGAGCTCTCCCAGGATCATCGCGTTGAGCCCGACGACACGGCCACGGGCGTCGGCCAGCGGGCCGCCCGAGTTGCCCGGCGCGAGGCGGAGGTCGGCCTGGATGAAGCGCCGGCCCGTCGCGTGCACCAGACCGGCCGAGAGCGCGCGGACGACGCCGAAGGGGTTCCCGACGGCCAGCACCAGCTCGCCGACCCGCAGGGCGTCCGAGTCGCCGATCTCCGCGGCGGACAACCCGGTCGCCTCCACGACGAGGGCGGCCAGATCCTGCTCCACGTCACGCGCGGCGAGCCGGGCGGGGAGGACGCGCCGGTCCGGCAGGACGATGGAGACGGCACCCTTCGCCACGTGGGCATTGGTGAGGATCAACCCGTCGGCGCGCCACACCACGCCCGCGCCCGCCGGCGCGCCGGTGGAGGCGTCGCGGCCGTGGCCACGCACCTCGACCGTGATCCCGGCCAGCCGCGCCGCGAGAGAGGACGCCGCGGCCGCGACCGGCTCCGCCGGCACCGCGCGCATCAGCCCCGCCGCCGGGGCTGCTCACCCACCGTGATCCGAAGCTCGGTCCGGACCCCGCCGCGCAGCACGACGGCGAGGATCTCGGCGCCGACCCGGTCGGATCCGAGCCGCGCCTGCACGTCGTCGAGATCGCCCACCGGGGCCCCGTCCAGCGCGACGAGCACGTCGCCGAGCAGCACGCCGGCGCGCGCCGCGGGTCCGGCGGGCTCCACCATCACGACGATCAGGGCCCCCGCACCCAGACCGAGCTGGGCGCGGAGCGGCTCGGGCAGGCGGACCGGCTGCATGCCCAGGCCCAGGTAGCCGCGCGAGACGTGCCCCTTGCGCAACAGCTCGTCAGTGACCCGCGTCACCATCGTCACCGGGAGCGCCAGCCGTGTCTCGCGAGCGAGGCCCGAGGTATTCAGGCCAACCACCCGGCCGGCCGCGTCGACCAGAGGCCCCCCGGAGAAGCCAGGATAGAGAACCAGGTCGAGCCGAACGAGCCGGTCGATGTCTCCACCCCGCCAGCTGCGCCACCGTGGGCCGAGGGCGCTGATCACGCCCCAGCTCGCGCGGGGACCGTACCCGATCGCCAGCACCATGTGGCCGACCCTCAGCGCGGCGTCGTCGCCGGGCGTGGCGACGGCCGACCCCGCGTCCGCCACCCGGAGCACGGCCAGGTCGGTTCCGGGATCGCGGCCGGCGAGCACGGCGGGCAGCGAGCGTCCATCCGCCATCGTGACCGTGATATCCTCCGCGGTCCTCACGGTGTGCTCCGCGGTGACGACGATCCCGGGCTGCCAGTGAATGCCGGTGGAGGGCAGGCGGCGGCGGGCGTGCACGGCCACGACGGCCGGCGCCGCGCGCTCCACGGCTGCCGCCAGATCATTCGAGAGTGACAGCAAGGTGTCCATTCGCTTCCTCCTCGCGGGTGATGGTCTCGCTCCAGCATGCGCCGGGCGAGAGGTCGCGGGAATCAGCCGAATGGCTAGGTGAGATCCGGCCGGACCGCCGGGGCCCCCTACCGCGCCGACGTCGACAGCGGGGGCCGGGCCCCGACGCGATCCAGCGCTTCGAAGAAGCGCTCCAGGTCGCCGCGGTCGTCGTGCACGTGGGGCGAGACCCGGATTCGCCCTTCTCCGCCCCAGACGAGCACCCGCTCGGCGGCCAGCCGGCCGGCGAGCCCACCCGCATCCTCGGCGAGAAAGCACACGTTGCCCCCGCGCTCCTCGGGCGCCTCCGGCGTGATCACCGGCCAGCCGCGCATCCGGAGGCCTTCGATCAGCTCGGCCCCGAGGCCCTGCGCGTGGCGCTCGATATCGGGAGGCGCGAGCCGCTCGAGCCGCGCCAGCGCGCTGTCGAGCACCGCGAGGCCGAGCAGGCTCGGGTTGCCCGCCTCCAGTCGCGAGGCGTCCGGTCGCCACGGCATCGCCAGCGGATCACCGGGTCCACCGCGGTGCCCGACGCTGTGCCAGCCGACGGTCGCCGGCTCCAGCCCGCCCACGCGCCGCGCGCTATACGCGAAGAGACCGACCCCATGAGTCGCCAGCAGCCACTTGTAGCAGCTCGACACCACGAAGTCGCAGAGGGCGCCGGGCACCGGCACCACGCCGGCCGCGTGGGTGGCGTCCACCGCCAGCCGCGCGCCCGCGCCGCGCGCGAGGTCCGCGCAGCGGGCCAGGTCGAGGCGCTGGCCGGTGAGGTAGCTCACATGGCTGACGAGCAGGAGCCGCGTCCGGCGGTCCACCTGGGCGGCCAGATCGTCCATCGCCACGTAGTGACCGCGCGCGCGGACCACGCGCGGCTCCACGCCCCGTTCGCGCAGCCGGGCCGCCGGATAGATCAGCGAGGGGTACTCGACGTCCGCGAAGACGACGTTGTCGCCCGCACGCCACTCCACCGAGCGCACCGCCTGGTTCAGGCCTTCCGACGAATGGGCGAGGAAGGCGATCTCGCCGGGGTCGACGCCCAGCAGCCGGGCGGCGCGGGCGCGCACCCGCTCCCCGATGGCGAACATCTCCTCGCGCCCGGCCATGCCCGCGCTCTTCAGCGCGCCGAACCGCTCGCAGGCGGCCGTGTGGGACCGGAGCCACGGCGCCTCGCCGCCGGTGCAGAGATGGGCGACGCCGTCGAGGCCAACGAACTCGTTCTTGTCGATGAGGGCCACGATCCGTTCCTCCGGTTACTTGCCCGGTAGCGTAGCACTCGGGTGGGTGGCAAACTACCCGGTAAGACCTTCTGAACTCGAGCGGGAGGCCTCCACGGATGCCGGATCCTCGCGTCGCGCCTGGTACGCCCGCTGGCACCGCGGTTGCACTTTATCGCAGCATGCAGACCGCACTACGACTGCCGATACGGCCCTGGAGCCCGTGGGCGGGGGAGTACGCGCGCGATCCCGAGCGTTACGTCTTCGGCACCGCGCCGTCCGACTGGGCGCGCGAGATTGCCCGGCTCGTCCGGCCCGGCGACGCGGTGCTGGATCTGGGCTGCGGCGAGGGCCGCGACAGCGTCTTCTTCGCCGGGCTGGGCGCGGCGGTCACCGGCGTGGACCTGTCGACCGACGGCCTCGCCAAGGCCCGGCGCCTGGCCCGCCAGCGAGGCGTGCGCGTGCGCTGGATCGAGGGCGACATGACCGAGGCCCTGCCGGCGGGTCGCTTCGACCTGATCTTCTCGTGCGGCACCATCCACTACGTGTCGCGGGCCGAGCGCCGCCCGCTGTTCCGGCGCCTCGCGGCCATGACCCGGCCGGGCGGGCGCCAGGCCCACGTGGTCTTCACCGACCGGTACGTGCACGAAGAGAAGGGAGAGATCGTGGACTACTTCACCGCGGGGGAGCTGCGCGAGGCGTTCGTCGAGTGGCAGGTCCTGCGTAACGGCGAGCGAGTGATCAGCTGCGCCCAGGACGGGAGCGTGCACGGCCACTCCGTCGAGGAGCTGGTGGCGGCGCGGCCGGTGGTGCCAGCGCCGTGGCCGTCCGAGCCGTGATCGCCTGGTCCACCGAGAAGAAGTCGGCCCACGGATCCTTGCGGAGCGCGGTGAGACGCCTCGGCACCGTCGCCACCGTGAAGGCCGCGGGATCCGTCTTTGCGGAGAGCTCCGACCACGCGAGCGGCGTGGACACCGGCGCGCCCGGCTTCGCGCGCGGCGAGTAGGCGGCCACCGCGGTGGCGCCGCGGACGTTTCGAAGGTAGTCAATGAATATGCGGCCGCGGCGGGCCGCCTTCAGCGGATTGATGGTGTAGCGGTCGGGCGCCCCGCGCGTCATCGCGGCGCCGATGCCCTCAGCCAGCGCCCGCAGGGCGTCCCAGCCCGCCTCGGGCCGCAGCGGCACCACCACGTGGAGCCCCTTGCCCCCCGTGGTCTTCACGAAGCTCACGAGGCCCTGGTCCTGGAGGAGCGCGCGCGCCTCCTCGGCCGCCTCCACCACCCGCGGCCACGGCAGGCCCGGCGCCGGGTCGAGATCGAGCACGAGTCGGTCCGGGCGCTCGATCCGCTCGACCCGCGTGCCCCAGGGATGGATCTCGAGCACCCCGATCTGGGCGAGGGCAATGATCCCCGGCAGATCGTCCACGTAGAGATACGAGGCCGGGCCGCCACCGCTTTCACGAATCCGCACGCGCTTGACCTGCTTCGGCACCCCGGGCGCGGCGTGCTTCTGGTAGAAGCAGGCGCCCCGCTCGCCTTCGGGGCAGCGGACGAGGCTCAGTGGTCGATCCGCCACGTGCGGGACCATCCAGTCCGCAACCGCCTCGTAGTAGCGCGCGAGTCCGAGCTTGGTGATCGCCTGGTCGCGAAAGAGCACCCGGTCCGGATGCGTGAGCTTCACGCCGGCCACCTCGACGGGGCCGTCGCGGCCGCCTGCGCTCGGATGCGCGCGCACCGGCTTCGGCGCGCGGCTCGTCTCGCGCACGATCTGGGCGGCGGGCTTGTCCTCGCGCAGGCCCTGGAACGCGGGATGACGCAGCAGCCCGTCGCGTGTCCACTCGGTGAACGCGACCTCGGCCACCAGCTCCGGCTTCACCCAGTGCGCGCCGCGCCCGGGCGGCCGCGGGCCGTCGGCCGAGAACGGCGAGGCGCGGCGCTCGAGCTTCCGCAGCCGCGCGCCAAGATCCCTGAGCGTGGCGTGGTCGAAGCCGGTCCCGACGCGGCCCGCGTAGACGAGGCCGCCGTCGCGATCGTGCACGCCCAGGAGCAGCGAGCCGAACTCGGCGCGCGCGCCGTCCGGGTCGGTATAGCCGCCGATCACGAGCTCCTGCCGGGCCACGCACTTCACCTTCAGCCACGCCTGGCCGCGCCCGGACGTATAGGGAGCGTTCTTCTGCTTGGCAATGATGCCCTCGAGGCCCAGCCGACAGGCGCGATCGAACACGCGCCGCCCCGGGAGATCGAAGTGCTCCGAGTAGCGTAGCCGGCCGCGCCGGCCCTTGAGCAGCCGGGCCAGCCGCGCCTTGCGCTCCACCAGCGGCAGGGGGCGCAGGTCGCTTCCGTCGAGGAACAGTAGATCGAAGGCCACGTAGACGAGCGTCCGGCCCGTCTCGAGCTGGTCGGCCTGCTGGAGGGCCTGGAAGCTCGAAACGCCGGCCCGGTCCAGGGCCACGATCTCGCCGTCGAGCAGCGCCGCCTTCACCGGCAGCGCCGCGGCGGCCTCCGCCACCGCCGGGAAGCGCGCGGTCCAGTCCTGGCGATTGCGGGTCAGCAGCTTGACGCGACCGCGTTCGACCCGGAGCAGGATCCGGTAGCCGTCGAGCTTGATCTCGTGCACCCAGTCGTCGCCGGGTGGCGGGCCGGAGACCAGGGTCGCGAGCTGGGGCGCGACCCACGCGGGCGGTGTCATCGGGGCTTCGCGTGGGGGGCGCGCGGCTTCGCGCGGGCGGGCGCGTCTCGCTCCTTGATCAGCAGCCAGTTCTCCTTCTTATCCGAATCGCCATCCCGAGCGCGCATGCGCACCAGCGCCCAGCCGCCCCTGAGCTTCCGTCCGTGCAGGATGAACTTCAGCGAGCCCTTGCGATAGCCGGCGCGCGGATCGCCGACCGGCTCCCACGAGCCCCGATCCCAGATGGCGACCTTGCCGGCGCCATAGTGTCCTGCCGGAATCTCGCCCGCGAAGCTTCCGTACTCGATGGGGTGATCCTCGACATGGACGGCCAGCCGCTTCTGGCCCGCCACCGGCGTCGGCTGCTTCGGCACCGCCCAGCTCTTCAGCACGCCGCCCAGCTCGAGGCGGAAGTCGTAGTGGAGGTGGCTCGCGGCGTGGCGCTGGATCACGAACGCCAGGCGCTTCGCGGCCCGGCGCGTCCGCCCCTTGGGCTCCGGCGTCCCGGCGAAATCACGCTTGCGGCGGTAGACCGCGAGGCTCACGGCTCAAGCGGACTTGCGTCGACGAGGCCGGCGCCGGTCCTCTCCCGTCTTCGCGAGGCTCCGCTTGAGCAGCTCCGCGATGTCGATGACGTCGGCCCGTTTCCGCGTGGCGGGCTTCTCGTCGGTCTCGGGGGCCGAGGTCAGCTGGCCCGCCCGGCCGCGCTTCTTGATGAACGCCAGCAGCTCATCCCGGTACTCGTCGTGGTATTTCTTCGGATCCCAGTCCTCGGTCATCTCGGCCACCAGCCGCTCCGCCATCTTCAGCTCCCGGTCCGAGATCCGCAAGGCCTTCAGCGTGGTCCCGGGCACGCGGAGCTTCGAGGGATCGCGCAGCTCGGAGGCGTATCGGAGGACGTCCAGCACCAGGACCCGGTCGTACACCAGGACCGCGGCGAGATGCTGCCGCGTCTTCACGACCACCGAGGCCACCGCGAGCTTGCCGCTACGCCGCAGGGCCTCGCGGAACAGCGCGTAGCCGCGCTCCCCGCCGCGGGCGGGCTCGAGATAGTACGGTCGATCGAAGTAGAGCGGCGGAATCGCGGTCGCCTCCACGAAGGCGAGGATGTCGATCCTCTGGGTGCGCTCGGGGCTCGCCCGCCGCAGGTCGGTGTCGCTGACAACCACGTAGCGCCCATTGGTCTGCTCGACGCCCCGCACGATTCGATCCCCCGGAACCGGCTTGCCGGTGCGCTTGCTGATCTTCTGGTACCCGATCGGCGAGCTGTCCCGCTTGTCGAGCAGCGTGAAGTCCAGGTCGTCGCGCCGCTCGGCGGTCACCAGGGACACCGGGATATTGACGAGACCGAAGCTGATGCTTCCGGTCCAGATCGTGGAGGGCACGGTGCGGCTCCGCTTAGCGAGAGCCGACGGCCACGCGACCGGGCGGGGCCGGCCCGTCCATCAGGTCGGCCCAGGCCGGCCGAACCCGCATCCGGGCGAGCACGTAGAGGACCCGGCGGGGGCTACCCAGGTCGCACCAGGTCACCCGGGGCAGGCGCGAGACACCGAGGTGCTCGGGATGCGATTCGAGGACGGCCCGCGAGAAGCTCGCCCGGGCCAGGAGGGCATAGGCCTCCTGCACGGCCGTCACTTCCCGGTCCGAGTCGAGGAACCGCTCGATGCCCGCGAGTCGGCTACTCATCTCGGGCAGGGCCCGCGCCCCGAGCTCCACCAGCGCTCGCGCCCGCGCGACGGCGATGGCGGTGTTCCACAGGCAGCCGGTGGCGAGGCACGTCTGCACGGAGGCCTCCGACGGCTTCTCCCAGAACCGACGCACCCTCGAGACGACGCCATTGTCGCCGTCGAGGGACGCGCCAGGCTCGATCCAGCCGTACTCGCCCTCGGGCGACGTGGGCTGGCCGCCCAGCAGCACCACACGGTCGGGATGCCGCTCGAGCGCGCCGGCCACTTCCTGGACATGGGCCATGAAGGTGGCCTCGCCCAGGATGAAGTGATCGGACGGGAAGACCGCGAGGGTCGCGGTCGGATCGCGCCAGGCGATCCACTGCGCGGCGTACAGAATCGCGGCCGCGGTGCCCCGGTCTTCCGGCTGGATCAGGACGTAGGGCGGCTGCGCGGCGCTCTTGAACTCCTCGGCGATGTACCCGGTGTGCCGGCGTACCGTGACCACCACGGTACGGTCCGGCGAGATGCCGAGGGCGGTCCGGTCAAGCGTCTGCCGCAGCAGGCTCCGGGGCCCGAGCAGCTTCACGAACTGCTTCGGCCGATCCTCGCCGAGCATCCGGCGAACGAGAGGACGAAGACGAACCCCCTCGCCGCCGGCGAGCACGATGCCCCACATTCGCCTGGTCTCGGCCATCGAGGCTATGCGTTGACCTTGCGTTCACCCCAGCGCTTCTCCTGGCGGGGCAGCCCGTTCACGAGGCGCTCGGCCACGATCGCGGGGTCTTCGAGCCGATACGGCCGGCGGGCCGCCAGCGCCCGCTGCCGCCGGGCCAGGTGCATGGGCGGAACCGCGCTCAGCGCCACCAGCGCCACCAGTGGCGAGAGGAAGAAGGCCAGCACGAACCAGGTGACCGGCTCGCGGCCTTTTTCCCAGGCGACCCAGGCCGTCACGGACGCCCCGCCGACCCAGGCCGCGAACCCGAACAGGGTGAGGAGGAATCCCAGTCTCACGAAGTCGCCGATCAGCTCGTTCATGGTCCTAGCGTCCGACACCCAGCAGGAACAGGATGACGATGAGACTCAGGGGTACACCGAGGAGCCAGAGCAGAATGAGTGGCATTACCAGCCTCCCGCCGCGGCCCGATCGCGCCGCGTCCGATAGTGTGTGAAAGTCATGGGCTCACCCGAGCCCATCCAGCCGCCGACGACGCCGCCCATCAGACCCAGCAACAGGGCAGTCACCGCGGCCAAGGCCGTGTTGCGGGCCGCCATCGCCGCCGCCGGATCCTGCGCGGCCGCAAGCGCCTGGGCCGCCGCGGCCGGCGGAACGCCGGCGAGGCCGCCGTACCAGGCCCCGAAGTAGGACACCGCGCCCATCGAGGCCAGCACCACGAGGATCGGCACCGCCACGACCCAGGCGATGGCGCCGTGTAGCATCGCGGTCTCGGAGCGCCGCAGGCCGGCGATTTTGGCCGCCACCCAGCCCCCCAGGGCGAACGCCAGGAAGGAGCCGAGGACACTGAACACCAGCGCCAGGAAGCTCACCTCGTGCCACGTGCCGAAGGGCTGACCGACGCGATGCGCACCGACCGCGATGGCCACGAGCCCGAAAACGAGCGCCAGAGCCACCGCCGACAGTGTCCCGACCCATACCGCGCTCCACGACAGCGGCCACGGGACGAACGTCTCCCGGCCGTCCCCGTAGCTCACGGTGGTGATTTCCTCCACCCTGACTCGCTCCCCCGCCCTGTCCATTCCGTGTGTCCTCCTGATCACCGAGAGAGCAACTTCTGTGCCCGACCCCTGGCTCCCGCAACCCGCGCTCTCGTACGCACACGTCACGCGGGGCGCGAGAATGCCGGAACGGTTTACCCGGTAAGAACGGCGCGGACCCTCGGAAGGATCTCGCGGCGGGCGCGCTTCCTCATGCTCACCTCTGCCCGGGCAGCAGGCTCGCGATCAGCGGCGCGAACGCGGAGGCCTCGACCGGCTTGGCCACGTGGCTGTCGTAGCCCGCGTGGAGCGTGCGGCGCCGATCCTCGGCCGCCGCGTAGGCGGTGAGCGCGATGGCTGGGATGTGGCGTCCGCGCACGGCCTCGAGCCGGCGCACCCGGCGGATGAGGTCATAGCCGTCCTCGCCGGGCATGCCGATGTCGCTCACCAGCACGTCGGGCCACCGCTGCTCGATGGCCGCCACCGCGTCGGCCACCGACCGCGCCGTCGTCACCCGCGCGCCCTCGAAGCCGAGCGCCACCTTCAGCACCTCCCGCGTCTCCGCGTCGTCGTCCACCACCAGCACGTCCACGTTCTCGAGGCGACGGACGCGAGACCGATCGGGTCCGTTCGGCCGTGTGCGCGCCGCCAGCGGTCCTGCCTGGGCCGCCGCGAGGGGCAGGCACACGGTGAAGGTCGCACCGCGCCCCTCGCCCGGGCTGTCGGCCCGGATCGTCCCGCCGTGCAGCTCGACGATCTGCCGCGAGATCGAGAGCCCGAGGCCGAGGCCGCCATGCGATCGCATGGTGCCACTCTCACCCTGGCGGAAGCGGTCGAAGACGCGCGGAACCAGGACGGGCGCCATGCCGCGGCCGGTATCCGTCACGGTCAGCTCGGCCTCGGGGCCCGCGCGCCTGAGCCCGACCATCACCCGGCCGCCCGCCGGGGTGAACCGCACCGCGTTCGACAGGAGATTCCACACCACCTGCTGCAACCGCGTCGAATCACCGAGCACCCGACCGGCCGTGGGATCGAGCGCGGTGTGGAGCGTGATGGCCTTGTTCTCCGCCGCGGCCCGCACCGTGTCGATGGCGGACCCGATGATCCCGGCCAGATCCACCTGCTCGATGGTGAGGTGGAAGCGACCCGAGACGATGCGGGAGACGTCCAGCAGGTCCTCGATGAGCCGCGCCTGCAGGATCGTGTTGCGGTCGATCGTGTCCACCGCGCGGGCGATCGTCTGCGCGTCCCGGGGGCCGTTGCGCAGAACGCCGGCCCAGAGCCGGAGGGTGTTGAGCGGGGTGCGCAGCTCGTGAGAGACGACCGCGAGGAATTCGTCCTTCGCCTGGCTGGCCGCCTCGGCTTCCTGCCGCGCCTTCCGCTCCCGCGCGAGCAGCTCCCCGCGCTCGAGGTCGCCGGCCCGCGCGGCCTCCTCGGCCGCGTGCCGGCTGGTGGTGTCGAGGGCGACGATCGCGATGGACCGCGGCTCACCCGCTTCGCGGACCAGCGACAGATTCACGTCCACCCAGTGGAGCGATCCATCCGGACGCGCGTGGCGAGTCTCGATGGCCGCCTCGGGCTCCTCCGTCGTGAGGCCGCGCAGGGCGGCGGCCGCGCGCGCCCGGTCCCCGGCATAGATGGTGTCGGCAAATGAGCCACCCATCACCGCCTCCCTCGTGCGGCCCAGCAGGTCGCAGTAGCGCTGGTTCACGAGCATGACGCGACCCTCGAGATCGGTCTGAGCGATGCCCGCGGTGGCCTGGTCGACGATGCCGGCGAGCTGCGCGTCGCGGGTGCGCACCACCTCGACGAGGCGGGTCATCGACTGGATGAGGGCTCGCCCCGCCAGCATCGCCAGCCCCACCCCCAGCAGAAGCAGCGTGGCCCCGATCGCGCCGAGCGCCCGCATCCAGGGCCGGCCGAGCGTGGCCACCGGCGCGATGAGGACGATGGTCAGCCACACCGAGAACGCCACCACCGGCGCCACGCACACCAGGACGAGCCCCACGAGGTACGCGCGGAGCGACAGGAGCGGGCGAGAGGTCAGCGCGCTGCGCATGCCCGGCTCCCCGGCGCGACCAGCTCGCCCGCCTCCGTGTCGCGGTAGGCGCGGAAGTGAGGATAGAGCTCGACCGGGTGCGTGAGTGGCCCGGCGGGCAGCTGCACGGACGGCGGGTGCAGGATGAAGGTGTTCAGCTCCTCCTCGGACGGGCCCGCATGGGCTCCCAGCTCGTCGATGAAGCTCACGTCGCCGCCGGGGGCGCCCGTGCCGTAGAGGATGATGTCGCCCGCGCTCGGCATCGCCACCAGGTCCCGCAGCCCCGCCACGACGAACGCGCGATCGGCCCGCCGCGCGAACGGATCGCGCGCCGCCGGATCGGGCCGGCGGTCCAGCGGAACGCGGTGGCCGCGGTACCAGCAGAGGGGCCCGTCGACTCCACGCGCGAGTACGAGGCCGATGCCCGGGTGGCGCGAGAGACGGGCGAGCACGCCCGGATGGCGCGACTCGATCTCGGCCCCCGAGAGGGCCTCGGGGCGGTCGGTGAAGTAGACGAAGGCGTTGGGGCCCGCCGCGATCACCTTGACCTCATCGCCCTCCACGCCGAGGGCATCGCGCACCACCCGGTCGATCGGGACACCCCGGGTGAGGCGGCGGAAGGGCCGGGAGGCCGCCTGGCCGTGGTCCGAGAGGATGTACAGGTCGTACCCCATCTCGGGGAGGCGGCGGATGACGCGTGCGAGCTGCTGGATCGAGCGGTCCACGCGGCGCAGCGAGCGGAAGGCGAGTCGGTCCGTGGGGCCGAATGCGTGGGAGAACACATCGTAGTCGAGGAAGTTCACGTAGATCGCGGGCACCCCACGATAGAGATCGGCGGAGACGAGCAGCGTGAAGAGCTGGCGCGCCCAGATGGAGACGCCGATATCGAACGCGAGCGCCTCGATCGCGCGGCGAAGCTCCACGCGCCCGGCGGGCAGCGCGGCGACGCTTCGCCCCACCGAGCGGACGAGGGTCACGAGGGTCAGTCCCACGCACTTGAGCGCCACCCAGCCGATCAGCAGGAGGGAGAGCGCGGTCCGACGGAGGCCCGAGCCGGCACGGGTGAGGCGCTTGAGACGCGCGTAGGTCCACAGACTTTCGGGCGCCCCGCCGGTGAAGATACAGCCGTAGCAGGCGCCGTCCTCGAGGATGCCCGGATGACCGTCGGCGAGGCGCCGCTCCACCCAGTCGGCCACCCCGCGCTCGGGAAAATGCAGCTCGAGGCCATCGCGCTTGTCGTAGTAGTGAAAACCCGGGATGTCCGGTCGCACGCCGTACATGATCGCCGCCTGGAAGGCGGGCGTGGACGAGGGCAGCCCGACCGAGAGCTCGCGGCGCTCCAGCTGTCCGGTCACGAGCAGCCGCCGCGTATTGCGCATGCTGCCGCCGGCCAGCGCGCGGTCGAGGATCCCGCGGGAGAGGCCATCGATCTGAATGATCAGGAAGCGGCGGCGCGGCTCGATGCCGGAGGCCGGCGCGAGCCGCATCCACCGGCTCCAGCGGTCTACCCAGGCCTGCAGACGGAGGAACAGTGATTCCACGGTGTTACCCACGCGCGAGCGCCTTTCGGCCCAGCGCGGCCAGACCGATCAGCACGAGAGCGGCCGCCGCGGCCAGGCCGAGCAACGGCCAGGACGCGGTGCCGCGCGTCGCCGCATCGACGAAGAGACCGGCGCCGACCACGAGCACCGCGTTCATCGGCACCATCGCCAGCTCCGACCAGCCGAAATAGCGCCAGAAGCTGATCCCGGTCAGCCCGAAGCCGTAGTTCACGACCGCGAAGGGAAGGATCGGGACGATGCGCAGCACCGGGATCACGGCCCAGTCGTGCTCTTCCACCAGGGCCGAGAGACGCGCGAAGCCGTCGGTACCGGAGAGCCGCTCCGCGAGGGCGTCGCGCGCGAGGTAGCGGGCGATGAGGAAGCCCAGCGCGGCCGAGATCGAACTCCCCGCCACCATCACCACGAACGCGGGGCCGATGCCGAAGAGAAAGGGCGACAGCAGCGTGAACGGCGTGCCGGGCACCCCGATCAGGGTGGCCGCCACGTACACGGCCACGTAGACCGCGGGGGCGAGGACGCCGAGCGCCGCCGTCCAGCCCTGCGCGGCCTCGAGATGGCTCCCTACGTCGACGACGCGCCCCACCGCGACCATGGCAAGCAGAAACACGCCGGCGGCCACCAGCGGCCAGATCCGGCGCCGGCTCCCGGCGCGGACCCGGCCGGGCGCGGCGACCACGCGGAGCGGAGAGGCGCGCATCGCGGGCCCCTAGGCCGGCGGCCCGCCGAGCGCGTCCGCGCCGATCGGCCGGCTCGCCGCCTCGTCGATCGCCGCCGTCCAGATCGACGCGTCCTCCTCGCTCATGCTTCCGTGGGGCAGGAGCCGCGCATCCTCGTAGCCCCACAGCTGCACGTCCACGAGGTACTGCGCGCGCGAGGTCAGCGGGCCCCGGCAGATGCGCCGCGCGGGCGCCTGGCGCATCTCCTGCTCCAGGATCTCGAGGCACCGCCGCATGAGCGGCTCCGGGATGCGGCGACGCTCGGACGGATAGACGAAGCCGAACAGGATCAGGTGGCTCAGGAGCACGCGCCAGTGCTGGCCGAAGCGGCGGGCCAGGCGGCTCCAGTCGATCTGCTCGGCGCGCGCGTGGATGAGGTGCGCGATGTCGGCGCCGTCGTAGCGCTCGCGCTCCATCACGTAGGACTTGGACCAGATCGTCTCCTCGACCGGACAGAGCCGGACGGGCTGCCCCATGACGGTCGCGGGCACCGCGTAGCGGAACCAGTCGTCGTCCACCGGGCACGCCGAGTTTCCCGAGCTCCAGATGACGTCGATCTGGTCGTGCTCGTCGCGCTTGATCTTGCCGAGCCAGTGCGGAAACGTCAGCTCGGTGCGGTAGCCGAGGTGCCGCTCGATGTGCGCGAGCGCCGCCGGCACGTCGCGCTCGCGCATGAACAGGTCGAGATCCTTCACCGAGCGGCCGATGCCGAGAAACCGCTCGAGCGCATGCCCGCCTCCCACCAGGAACGGGAATCCGGCGGTGTTCAGCTCGGCGAGCACGCGCCGGTAGAAGCGGCGCGTGGCCACGGGCACCCCGGGAGGTCGGGCGGGAGCGCGCCGAGCGGTGGCCACCGCGGGGGTCATGCGCGGGCCCCGGCCGCGGCGGACACCACCGTGGGCGTCTCATGGCCCACCCGCTCGTCTTCGGCGATCGGGATCTCGACCACGCGGAAGGGCTGCTCGGGAAACCGGCGGCGCAGCAGCGGCAGCGCCACGTTGTAGACCGGCACGCCCGCCGAGGTGGTGCCCTCGAGCTGGCCGCGGTGAGCGTGGCCATGGAAGACCACGTCGGGCCGGTAGCGATTGATCGGCTCCTCGAGGCGGCTCGAGCCCAGGAATGGATAGATCTCGATCGGCTCGCCGTCCACGGTGGCGCCGACGGGGGCGTAGTGCAGGATCGCGACGCGGCCCCGCGTGCGCAGGCGGGCCAGCGCGGATTCGAGCTTGAGCGCTTCCTCGATCGCGGCGGCCACGAATGCCTTCACCGGCCCTTCGCCCCAGGCCTGCAGCGCGCGAGCTCCGAATCCCCCCGGGAAGCCCTTGGCGCCCGCGAAGCCCACGCCCATGATCTCGACGGCGGTGCCGTCGAGCACGACCACCCCGGCTGCGTCGGTGAGGATCCTCGACACCTCGTCGGCGGCGTTCGACTCGAAGTCGTGGTTGCCGAGGACCGCGACCTTGGGCAGCTTCAGCGCGCTGAGGTCCTTGGCGAGGATGCGCGCCTCCTCCGATGTGCCGTAGTCGGTGAGGTCGCCGCAGAGCACGAGGACATCCGCGCTCTCCGCGATCTTGGCGAAGAGCGGCTGGTACACACCCTCCGAGGTCCGGGTACAGTGCAGATCCCCGACGGCGGCGACGCGAAGCGAGGTCGTCATGGGGGGGTAGGCTGCAACCCCCATGCCCAGGCTACCGACCGCCAAACCCACTGATACCAGCCCCCGGTTGGGCGGGGTCCGGCCGGCCGGAAGCTCCTACCCGGTAGTTTCGCCCCGACGCCACCCACTGGGCGCGGGCGGAGCCGCGAGCACCGACGCCAGGAGCGCGCAGAAGCCAAGCAGGAAGAGTCCGGCGCGAGCGGCATGGGTGAACTCCCACTGGTCACGGAGCCGGGTCCAGTCGGGGGGCACCGCAGCCGGCGTCCAGGCCGCGAACGCCTGATTCACCGGGTTGACGAGAAGCCAGAACAGGGCGTGCGCCAGCACCAGGCACGCGGCTCCCGCCACCGCCCAGCGACGCGCGGAGACGGCCGATGTGCGCGACCTTGCAAGCCCGGCGGCCCATACCACCGCCGCCACGACGGCACCGACCTCGATCATCGCGCCCACGATTCCGAAGTAGCGGTACAGGGTATGCGTGACCGTCACGTACAGCGCCGGGTCGTACGTGCGCCGAACCGGCATCTCGAGGACATGCGCGAGCGGCGCCCCGATCGCGAGCGCGGCGAGCACCAGCGTGATGAAGCGCCAGGCGTTCATGCCCGTCGCTACCAGCAACCCCGATGCCATCATCGACCCAGGTTGCCGCTCCTCCTGGCAGCGCGCTTGCACTTCGTGACACCATGCGGAGCGGGCGCGCAGGCCTCGTATGTCTCGTGCTCGCGACCGTGCTGTCGCTCGCCGTTGACACGCTGGAGGCGGAGGCGGGCGCGGTGACGGTGCGCTACGCGGAAGGCGTCACCCACGGGTTTCTCACGCTCCGCTCGACCGCGGGAGACGTGCTGGCCGAGGGCGATCTGCTGCAGGTCGTCCGCCCCGAGGGCGTGGACTCGCGCCTCGTGTTCCGCTTCCGGGACGGCTCGCTCCACGACGAGACGGTGGTGTTCTCGCAGAACAAGATCTTCACCCTGCTCCGCTATCGCCTGCAGCAGCGCGGGCCGAGCTTTCCCGAGGAGATCGAGGTCTCGGTCGAGCGCGCGGGCGACCAGGGGCGCTACCAGGTCAAGTCCCGGCGCGCGGGCGGCGAGGCGGACACCGCGACCGGCGAGATCGAGCTGCCGCCCGACACCTACAACGGCATGTTCATCATGCTCCTCAAGAACCTGTCGAAGGGCGCGGCGGAGACGGTGCACCTGCTCGCCTTCACGCCGAAGCCGACGCTCGTCCAGGTCGAGCTGACGCCGCAGGCGGCGGAGACGGTGCTGGCCGGCGAGCGTCGCGTACCCGTCACGCACTACGTGCTCAAACCGAAGCTCGGACTGCTCCGCGGGACGGTGGCCGCGCTCTTCGGCAAGACCCCGCCCGACTAT
>Ga0114129_10006188_pt1 | contig 16982 bp, 8 predicted proteins | sample RhiMetdeltSRZDD1_FD_80071 | JGI IMG/M metagenome (GOLD analysis project Ga0114129, IMG submission 80071) | Populus rhizosphere microbial communities from Tennessee, USA - Rhizosphere MetaG P. deltoides SRZDD1 (version 2) (version 2) | ecosystem: Host-associated > Plants > Roots > Rhizosphere >... | reverse complement strand
TCGTCCACGACGACGTGCCTGTTCGTCTGGCGGTCGTAAAGGCGAAGGGCCACGTCCTGCTAATACCTCTCGGCAAACGTCGTCAGCGGATGCTCGTCGGGAGCGTCCGCGGCGCTCGTGTTCCAGGGCTCGAAGGCGTTGTTGACCGCTGTCAACCCGGACGCCGAGAGCTCCGGGCAATGCCGGAGGAGCAGATCCTTGAACGTGACCCGATCGATGTGGTCGATGCCTTCCTGGGTGTAATAGCGGGCGCTGAACTTCTCGCAGTAGAAGGGATCCGCCTCGAGGCGCCGGCTCGCGATCTGCAGGAAGATCGCGAAGCGGACGTTGTCGAAGCCGGCCAGCGGAAGGTTCCGATCGCAGAGCATGCCCACGGCGAGATCCATCTTCTCGACGCCCTCGCGTCCCTCGCCATACACGCGCCTCAGCTTCGCCAGCGTCCCTTCATCACATCCGAGATCCTCGAACCTCTCGATCCCGGCCATGCCCAGCTGACGACGGAATTCGTTGTACTGGGGCACGCCTCGCTCGCGCGCTCGAAGAATGTCGGCGGCGCCGAGGTCCGTCACCGGCAGTCCTTCGGCGCTCATGTCGGTCGCGAACGCAGGCATGTTGTTGTTCACCAGGGCAGGCATGTAGCCGTTGCCGAGCGAATTGACGACGTTGGCGAGGCCGACCTTTCCGACCAACGACCGCGCGCCCCTCTCGCGAAGCTGATCGATCGGGATCTGCTCGACGGGCTCCTTCTCGCCGACCGGACGATAGTCGAGGTGATCGGGGATACCGGCGTGCAGGCGATAGACCTCGGTGAACTGCTCGGTGAACGCGAACGGCACGCCGTGGTGCGACCGCCGGCCGCCGACGAGGCCGCCCAGGATCGGGTTCGTGAGATCGAACCCGTTGATCGCCTTCCGGTCCTTGAACTTTCTGACCATGCCGTCGACGAGGCCGCTCCAGTTGGTGTTCATGCCGATGGCGATGACGCGCGTGGGCAACACGGCAGGCGTCCACTCGATGGTGTGGATCTTGGCCATCACCGCGGCATTGACGAGGCGCGCCGTGTGGAAGATTTGATCGGTCGACCAGCCTCGGTACGCCGCGCCAAGCAGGTCGCAAATGTGGTTGTGCTCCCTGACGAACAGCGTATGGAGCACGCTCAGCCCCACGCTCCAGTTCCTGGTGAACCCGGACATCTCGCGGCCGCGCGCGTCGACGGGCAGCAACCCGTCCTCGAGATACAGCTTGCCTGCGGGGAGAAAGGCGTCGGGCCGGCGGGGATTCGTGCGCAACAGATCCTGCGTGCGCTGATCGCTGCCGTAAATCTGGCTGCCATCCCACCAGGCGCTGACTTCGTTCTGGTAGACCTCGTTCGACGTCGTATTCGTCACGTCCGGCTGCGTCTTTCGAAACCTGAGGGCATCGAGGCCGTATCGCGCACGAAACGGATCGTCGGCCGCCAGCGGCACCGTGTAGCAGTCGGTCGCAGACATCGGCAACTGCCGGTGATTGAGCCAACCGTGCAATTGAAACTGGATCCACCAGATGGCAAGCGGATTGAGGAACGGCGCTTTCGCGCGCTCGCCCTCGCAGTGGAGGAAAGCCCGGGAGACCTCGCGCACGTTCGGCAGAGTGGAATCCTCCGCACGGTTCCGGCGGATTTCCGACATCGGCGTCACGCCTTGCCATTGGAACCGCGTGCCCGTGGCGCCTTCAGCCGGATCGTCCGTCGTCCACATGCCGTTCGCGGTGCGGAACCGTGTGGTCCACGACGGACGCTTCTGCCCGTGCGGTTGACGCGCGACGAGCTCGCCCGCCGGGTAGATCGCCTGCAGCGTGTGATCGTTCATCCAGTTGCGAATGCCGCCCAGCTTCAGGTCGCGGCGAAGGTGCCCATCCGGAATGGCGAAGCACTCGGCCCACGTGCGCGGGATGCCGTGCCTGGATTCGTAGCGCAGTATCTGGCCGAGCACCCAGCCGGCAATGGCTCCGCCGACGTCCTGCACCAGCCGGTAGAGCACGGCGAAACCTGAGGGCGGCGGCGGGAGCGGCTTGATGTCAACCGGTTCCCTCAAGTACATCGCCGCCGGCCGGGCAATCAGCGTGTTGTCGAACGCTTCCGTGGGATCGATGCCCTCGCCGATCTTGCTGAGGTCATTGCGAGCCGCGCGGTCGAAAACCGCGCGCCAATCCAGATTGTGCGGGTGCGCGTCCAGCGCGATCCCCAGGTTCTCCTGTGCGGCCGCGTACTTCTGTTGCAGGAACTGGGCGAGTCCAAGCAGATAGTGCGTTTCACCCGTCGGATCGTCAGCGGATGCGCATTCGCGCAGCGCGAGCTCGGCGCTCGCGAGCGATTCGGCCCCGCCCGTCTGCATGAGCGCCCGCGCCATCGAACGGACGCCCTCGGCGGAGCTCTCGCGAGCTGCCATGCCGTTCATCTCCTAACTTGGCAGCTCGTCGACCTTCGTCGGGTCGAGCCGCTTCACGGCGTTCATCTTGCGATTCGACTCTCTGACTTCCGTGGACGTCGAATATACCGCACATACCTGCCTTCCTGGTTCGACAGACGTGTTCTCGCCGCAAAAGGCCGCCGTGAAAGCGTGGCGGGCATCAATGACCGCCGTTGCGGCGCGCGCGCCGGCAGGTTACCTTAACGGCAACCCCATGACGCACAGACGTCTGACTCTGGCTGGCTTGGTGCTGTCGGCAACGGCGATCCTCGCCGGCTGCGCTCAAAAAGACATCGTCGACGAAGCGACGGCGGCGGGAAAAACGGTCGGGGACTTTCCGGAAACCCGCGTGGATCCTTATGGGCCGATGGATCGCGGCATCGCTCTGACACCCGACGAGATCGCCGGCCGCAACACCTGGATGCTCTGGACGGCGGGGAACGAGGCGTTCTGGGACTACATGTCGCGAAACGCCTACGGTCTGGTCGAGTTTCTCAAGACGATCGACTCGCGCCGGCGGCCGCAGCGGTTCAGCACGATGGGGTTGATCAACGAGCCCGGCTACCGTCAGGCCACGCAGCCGGACGAGTTCGGCCTGTACCTCGATCGGCCGATCTCGGCGGCGCCGGACGGCACGAATCCCGCGGTGGACGGTCGGTCCACCGGCGTCATCGGCTTCCGCCTGTTCCCGAACCCGAACTTCAACGAGGCGGCGCGACGCCGGTGGGACGCCCGGCGGTTCTACACGGATCCGACCTACTATCAGGATCCGACGCTCGTCCGCCCCTATCGCATCGGGCTGTCGTGCGCGGTCTGCCACGTCGCGTTCGATCCGCTCGATCCTCCCACCGACACGGCCGAGCCCCGCTGGGAGAATCTGTCCGCGACGATCGGCAACCAGTACATTCGAAGCCGCGGTCTCTTCGGACCCGCCTGGACCCCGGACAACGTGCTGTACCACGTCGCCGACTCCGCGCATCCAGGCACGGTCGAGACGTCCATCATCGCGACGGACAACAACAACAACCCGAACATCATCAATCCCATTTACAACGTCGGCGCACGCCTCGGGATCGCCGTCGAGGAACGAATCGCCGGCCCGGCGGTGGACTTTCCGCCGGGTGGAGAGAAGCGGCGCGTCCCCCATGTGCTCGTCGACGGCGCCGATTCAATCGGCGTCGCCGGCGCGCTCGATCGCGTGTATGTGAACATCGGCGCGTTCGGAGAAGAGTGGCTGCGCGAGCACAATCCGATCGTGGGCCTGCGGAAAACCATTCCGTTTTCCATCCCGCGCGCCCGGAAGAACTCCGTGTATTGGCGGGCAACGGAGGCGCGCACCCCCAATCTGGCGAGCTATCTCGCGCGGGCCAGCGGGCCGATGCCGCTGAAGGACGCCCCCGGCGGACAGGAGTATCTGACCAAAGACCAGCGGCTCCTGGATCGGGGGCGGATCGTCTTCGCCGAGAACTGCATGGCGTGCCATTCGAGCAAGCGGCCGACCGACGGCGTCGTCCGCCGTCCACAGGACTTCTCGAAGTGGGCGCACGAGGCATCGTTTCTGGCCTGGGCGCGGGCGGAGGTGATGAAGCCGGACTTCCTGAACGACAACTTCCTGTCGACCGACGCGCGCTATCCCGTCACGCTCCTTCAAACCAACGCGGCGCGCGCCCTGCAAGACAACGCGACGCGCGGGGGCATCTGGGAAGAGTTCTCGTCGGAGGACTATAAGGAGACGCCGTCGATCGGCTCCATCGCATTCTACAATCCGTTCAAACGGGCCAACGACTCCTTCACTGCGCCTGGTGGCGGTCCCGGCTACTACCGCGTTCCAAGCCTGGTCGCCGTCTGGGCCAGCGCGCCGTTGCTGCACAACAACGGTCTTGGCGACTTCACGGGCGATCCGTCCGTCGCCGGCCGGATTCGGGCGTTCGACGATGCGATCGACAGGATGTTCTGGCCGGAGAAGCGGCTCGGCATCGCGACCATTCCGCGCACCGGGGCGCGAAGCTGGCTCGTCATTCCGGCTCCGTATCTGCCTGGCGCCATCGAAGGCATCATCGGGTCGAGCATTCGGCCGATCGTCAGGATGCCGTGGCTGCTGCCGACGCTCGTCCTCTTCGTGGGCGGCGTGTCGGTCGTCGTGGGCCGCCGGCGTGACAGAAGGCCCGCCCGCCTCGTGTTCGTGTCGCTCGGCGTTCTGATCGCGTTGTTCGCCGTGCTGCTGCTGCCCCTGAATCTCTTCATCGCCGGCAGGATGGGCGACTTCAAATTCGGGCCGTTTCCCAAGGGCCTGCCGGTCAATGTCGTCGCCAGCATCAATACGAAGGCGCCCCCGCGCGAGCTGATCTCCGCGGTCTGGGCGATGATGCAAACCTGCCGGCGAATCGAGCGCGAGCATCTGTCCGACGAAGAAGGGATGCGCCTCTTCGATGTCGAGGCCGGCCCCGCGCTGCTGAAAGTCAGCAAGAACCCTGATTGGGTGCGAGACCGGGGGCACTACTTCCCGGTTCCGCTGCCGGACGACGACAAGCGGGCGCTCAAGGAATTCCTGAAGACGTTCTAGCGGCGCGCCGTCACGCCCCCGGGATCGTCCTATGTTTCCTTCGAGGTGCCGGCGGCCGGCGCGCTATGTGCCGTCTGCGAGAAGGCGTGTCCAAGGATGGGCAGGTTTTCCACGAGCGCGGTGAAATCCTTGCGCGCGATGCTCAGCACGGTCGTATCCTCGACGGCTTTGACCGTCGCGTTTCGACCCGAAGACTTGAGCAGCGCGACCTCGCCGAAATACTGTCCGGGACCAAGTGTCGCGAGGACTTTCTCGTCCGAACCGTTGCGGCGCACGACGTCGACCTTCCCGGAGCTGATCATGTAGAACCGGCTGCCCGGTTCTCCCTGCCGGATGATCTCCTGCCCGGCCACGAAGCGCAGCGGCATGATCATGTCCGTCCGCGCGATCTTCATCCGCGTGACGTCCGGCGGCAGCAGCGCCGCGGTGGTCCAGTCGGTGATCAGGCCCAGGCGGCAGCGCCAGCTGGGCACCGAGAAGAAGAAGACGATGCGCACCAGGATCGACGGGATCAGACCTGCGAACGAAAAGGGACCGAGCTGGGTGAGGCCGAACGTGTTCCCCATTTGCGCCACTTCGACGAGGTTGTGGAAGCTGTAGCGCCGCTGCGGCCTTCCCTGCACCTCCGCGATGACGTTCTCGCCGACGCGATCGCCCTCTGACGTGGCATAGAGAAAGGTCGGCGGGCACGTCTCGCCGGGCTTGTTGACGTTCGGGATCGCCGCGTTGTCGCCGCCGGCCCACACGCCCTCGAGTCCAGGAACGCGGCAGAACTCGTCGGTCTTGATGCGGCCGATGCGGTCCTTCTCGACCGGCAGGCTCTTCACCACCGGGTGAGGGGCGATGCCGGCGGTCACGATGATCGTTCGCGTCTGGAGATGTTCCCCCGTGGAGAGCACCACTTCGTTGGAGGTGGCGCTCGTGAGGCTGGTATTCAACCGGAGCGTGACCCCGCGCTTCTTGAGGTGATCGGCCCCCTTCGCGGCCAGCTTCTCCGTCATCGAGGTGAGAATCCTCGGCGTGCTGCTGATGATCGTGACGTGCAGCTCCTCGGGCCGGATGCTCGGATAAAAACGCAGCGCCGAGTGCAGGAGGTTGTTCGCCTCGGCGCCGATCTCGATGCCCGCGTAGCCGGCGCCGGCGATGACGAACGTCAGGAGGCGGCGGCGCTCCTCGGGATCCTCCTCGACCGCCGCCCGCTCCAGCATCTCGAGCAGGTGATCGTGCAGGTAATACGCGTCGCCGATGGTCTTCGTCTGCAGGCCGTGCTCCTTCAACCCTGGAAACCGGGACAGGTCGGTGACGGAGCCGAGCGTGACGACGAGGTAGTCGTACGAGAGCTCCACCTTCGGTCGTTCCCCCACCGGATCGAGGTATACCTTCCGGTTCTCGAGATCGATCCGCTCGACCTCGTAGTGATAGAAGGTGACGCCCGGCAGGTAATTACGAAGCGGCACGAGCAGGTTCCGCGCCTGAACGCGTCCCCCGACGACTTGCGGCATCACGCCGTGATAGACCTCGGATGTTTCGCTGCTCGCGACGACGATGTCGAGATTGTCCGATGGCTTGCGGCGCTTCAGCATGCGCCGCGCCGCGTGAAAGCCGGCGTGTCCGCCGCCCACGATGACGACTCGTTTCCGTTCGCCCTTCTTCTCGTCCATGTCGTTCCTGCTTCTTCGCAGTGAGCGTCCCTGTTTTACACCTTCCCCGGCCGTGATGCCATGAGAGAATGGTCGAACTCTCACGAAAGGTCAATGCCGTGTCCTTCGCTTTCGAAGTCTGCACGCGCCGTACGATCGCCTTGTTGCTCGGCGGTATCCTTGGGTGCAGCGCACCGGCCTGGAGCCAAGCGGGCGGCGGGCCGCCACTGACGATCGAACAAGCGATCGCGATCGCCGTCGACAACAATCGTCTGCTGAAGATCAAGGCGCTGGACGTGGCGAAGGCCGATCACGATCTGGCCGCGCTCAAGACGCGACGCCGGCCGAACTTCGACGTGACCATGCTCGATGGCACGCTGGCCGCGCCGCTGAACTTCACGTTTCAGACCGGCTCGTTCGGCACCTTTCCCGCGACCGGCCCCATTCCATTCCAGGACACGAGCATCAGGACCGGACCCAGGCTGAGCGGCGTCCTCATCGCTCAAGTGGCCCAGCCGCTGACGCAGTTGCGGACGATCGGTTTTGGCGTGCGCGCGCTCGAAGTCGGACGCGAGCTGGCGCGGGAGCAGGTCCGCGCCGAGCGGCAGGCCACGGAGCACAATGTCAAGCGTCTGTTTTACGGCCTGTTCGAGGCGCAGGGCGGGCTGGCGGCCAACGAGGAATCGCTGGCGCTCTACCGGGAACTGGACCGGCTCGTCGGCGAGTACGTCGAACGACAAGTCGCGCTGCCCGCGGAAGGATTGACCGTCAAGACGGCGCTCGCGAAGCAGGAGCTCACGAGCGTGGTGCTTCGCAACACGATGACCAGCCTCAAGGAGCAGCTGAACCTCACCCTCGGCCGCGACATCAATGCCGACGTCACGAGCGCGCCGCCGAACATGGAGACAGGATTCGAGGTCGATCTGGCCCAGGCCCAGCGCGCGGCGCTCGAGGATCGACCGGCTATCCGCGAAGCGAAGCTCAAGGTGCAGCAGGCCGGCTACGACCTGGAGCGCACGAAGGCGAGCGCGATCCCCGAGGTGAGTGTCGCGTTCAACTACCTCGGTTTCTATAACTTCGACGTGCTGCCCAAGAACGCCGCCCTCCTGGGCGTCGTGGCCCACTGGGAGCCGTGGGACTGGGGCCGCAAACGCGAAGAAGCGGACGCGAAGAACAGGACGCTCGAACAGGCACGGCTGGCACTCAAGGAAACCGAAGATTCGGTGCGCGTCGACGTGAGCGGCAAGTTCCGAAAGGTGCAGGAGGCGCGGGCGATGCTGCGCGTCATCGATCTCGGGCAGCAGACGGCGCGCGAGAAGCTGCGGACCGCCATTGAACAGAGCCGGCAGCAAGCCACGCTGCAGCGGCAGCTGCTCGAGGCGCAGGCGGCGTCGGCCGATGCCGATCAGCAGTACCGGCAGGCGCTGGCGGCGTTCTGGACGGCGCGCGCCGAGCTCGATCGGGCGATTGGAGGCAGTCAATGAGCACCCGCATGGCTGGCGCCCTCGCGCTGGCGGCCGTGACGGCCGGTTGTGCGAAGGACGAGGCGTACCAGAAGCCGCCGACGCCGGTTCGTGTGCAGGCGGTGGCGCAAACCGCGGCGGGTTCCGGCGTGCGCTACTCGGCCAGCGTCGAGCCGCGCACGCGGGTCGATCTGGCCTTCAAGGCCGGCGGCTACATCCAGCAGCTGGCGGCGGTCGGCGGGCGCACGATCCAGGACGGCGACCGCGTGGCGCGCGGCATGGTGCTCGCGCGCATTCGGCCGGCCGACTACGAGGAAAAGGTCAAGCAGGCCCGTTCGCAGCTCGCGGAAGCCGAGGCCGCGCATGTTCAGGCCAAGGCCGCGTACGATCGCGCGACGCAGCTCCTCCAGGCGCGGAGCCTCACACGGCCGGAGTACGAACAGGCGCAGGCGGCGTACGACACGGTCCAGGCCAAACTGGCCGGCGCCCGTGCGCTCGTTCAAGAGGCGGAGAACGCCCGCGCGGACACCTCGCTCACCTCGCCGATCGACGGCGTGGTTCTGAAGCGCCTCGTCGAGGTGGGATCGCTTGTCGGCCCGGGCGTCGGCGGCTTCGTCCTCGCGGACACCTCGTCGGTCAAGGTCGTGTTCGGCGCACCCGATACGATGCTGAAGGCGCTTCACGTCGGCGCCGTCCAGGCCGTGACGAGCGAAGCGCTGCCGGACCGGTCCTTCAGCGGGCGCATCACGAAGATCGCGCCGGCAGCGGACCCTCGAGGTCGCGTCTTCGACGTCGAGATCACGGTGCCCAATGCCGACGGCGCTTTGCGGGTCGGCATGGTGGCCGCCGTCCAGGTCGGCGACAAGAGCGCGGCCGCCGCAGCGCCGGCGCTCGCGCTGCCGCTCTCAGCCATCGTGCGCTCCAAGGGCCGCGACGGCTACGCCGTCTTCGTTGTCGAGGACAAGGGCGGCGAATCGGTCGCGCGTCTCCGCGACGTCACGCTCGGAGGGATGGTCGGCAACCAGATCACCGTGGCGGGCGGCATCCAGGCGGGGGTGCCCGTCATCATCGACGCCGCGCTCCTCAACGACGGCGAGCGCGTCAGCCTGATTCGGTGACGCCATGAGCCACGGACACGGCGTCAAGCTCGACACTCACAACACGGCGCGCTACTTCACCGAGAACCGCCACATCGCCTGGGTACTGTTCGTTGCCACCCTGTTCTGGGGCGTCTACAGCTACATCCAGATGCCCAAGCGCAAGGACCCCGACGTCCCGCGCCTCTTTGCCGCGGCGGTCTGCATCTGGCCCGGCGCCAGCGCCGAACGCGTCGAGCAGTTCGTCACGCGCAAGATCGACGAGAAGATGTCGGAGAACTCGCGCGTGCGGAAGATTGAGTCGGTCTCCAGGAGCAACGTCTCGATCGTCGTGGTTCAGCTCGACGAGAACACACGCGGCGACCAGACGGGCGCGGAATTCGACGACCTCACGCTACGCCTGAGCACGATTCGCGATCTGCCGCCGGGAGCCGGCCCGGTCGAGTTCTACAAGGACTTCAACGACGTCGCCTCGCTGCTCCTGACCGTCACGAGCCCCAAGATTGACAGCGTCGAGCTGTCGCTGCGAGCCCGGGCCATCAGCGCCGAGATCGAGCGCGTGCGCGCCGGGGCCTCCGGCGGCCCTCGCGCGACGCTGATCGTCTCGTTCCCGGCATCGATCGAACCGCGGGTTCCCAAGCGGCAGCGCGACGTGATCGTGCGGTACATGCAGGAGCAGCGCTTCGGCCGCGATCAGCGCCCGCTCGAGGGAACCGGCTTCGTCGGCATCGATCTCGGAACCACGGACGACGACAAGACGGTGCTGACGTTCCTGCAGCACGCGCTGGAAGACCAGCTCATCGCATCCGAGTTCCACCCGGACGTGTCGCAGCCGGCACTGATCCGCGATCCCAAGGACACCGAGAGCCAGCTCGCGCTGGTGGCCGGCGACAAGTACAGCTATCGCGAGCTCGACGAGTTCACCGATTTGGTCAAGCGGGTCGTGCAGACGGTGCCGCAGGTGTCCAAGGTCGATCGTGCCGGCCTGTTGCCCGAACAGATCGTGCTCGAGTACTCGCAGGAGCGCATCGGGGCGTCGGGTCCGGCGGTCTCGAAGATCGCGGAAGCGCTGGCCGCGAGGAACGTGACGTTTCCGGGCGGGCTCATCGAGGTCCAGGGCAAGTCGCTCGCGATCGATCCCTCGGGCGAGTTCAAGACCGAACAGGAGATCGGCGACGTCATCATCGGCGCGACGGACACGAACCGTCCGCTGTACCTGCGCAACGGCGTCGAGATCCTGAGGGGCTATCAAACGCCGCAATACCTGGGCTACCAGAATTGGAGGGACGCGTCGAAGCAGTGGCACCGCAGTCGCGCGATTACCCTGGCGCTGCAGATGCGCCAGGGCGAGCAGATCGCCAGCTTCGGCGCGTTGGTCGACGCCGCACTCGCACAGGCGCGAACCCAGCTCCCACCCGACCTGATCTTCGCCCGTCCTTCCGATCAGCCGCTGCAGGTCGAAGAGAACATCGATCTGTTCATGCACAGCCTCTACGAGGCCATCGTCCTCGTCGTGCTCGTCGCGCTCATCGGCTTCTGGGAATGGCGATCGGCGCTGTTGATGGCCATCGCGATTCCGGTGACGCTGGCGATGACGTTCGGCCTGATGCGCCTGCTCGACATCGACGTGCAGCAGGTGTCGGTGGCCTCGCTCATCATCGCACTCGGCCTGCTCGTCGACGACCCGGTCGTGGCCGGCGACGCAATCAAGCGCGAGCTGCAGGAGGGGCAGCCGCGAATTGTCGCCGCGTGGCTCGGACCGACCAAGCTGGCCACCGCCATCCTGTTCGCGACCATCACGAACATCGTCGCCTACTTGCCGATGCTGATGCTGACCGGCCAGGTCGGCGACTTCGTCTACAGCCTGCCCATCGTGCTGGCCTGCTCCCTGGTGGCGTCGCGCATCACGTCGATGACGTTCGTGCCGCTGCTCGGCTACTACCTGCTCCGGCCGTCTCGAAAACCGGAACCGACCATCCAAGAGCGGCGAACCCGCGGGTTCACCGGCGGCTACTACCGACTCGCCGGCTGGGCCATCGACCGTCGATGGAGGGCGCTTGCTCTCGCGGTGCTGCTGCTCGCCCTGGGCGGCGCCGCGCTCACCGGCATGAAGGATCAGTTCTTTCCGACAGACCTGTTCTATCTGTCCTACGTCGACGTCTGGCTGCCGGAGGATTCGACGATTCCCGCGACCAATGCGGCGGCCGAGGCGGCCGAGCGCATCATCCGCGGCGCGGCAGCCGATTACGGCCGGCAGCACCCGACCAAGCAGGGACAACCGGCCGAGGTGCTGTCATCGCTGACCACCTTCGTCGGCGGAGGCGCGCCGCGCTTCTGGCTCCCCGTGGCGCCCGAGATGCGACAGCCCAACTACGCGCAGATCATCGTCAGAGTCTTGGACAAGCACGACACCCACCGGCTGGTGCCGGTGCTTCAGCGCGCGCTGGCGGCGGGCGTGCCGGGAGCCCGAATCGATGTACGGGAGCTCGATACGGGGAAGCCGGTCGGCATTCCCGTGTCCTTTCGGCTGTCGGGCGACAGCATCGCCGAGCTGCGCCGGCTGGCGGACGAAGCCAAGGCGATCCTCCGTGCGATTCCGACCACCGATCGCGTCCGCGACGACTGGGGCGTCGACAGCTTCAAGGTCAAGCTGCTGGTCGACCCCGATCGGGCCAACTTCGCGGGCGTGTCGAACCAGGAGGTGGCGCTGTCGTCCGCGGCCGGGATGAACGGCATCCCGGTCACGACGCTCCGCGAGGGGCGCCTGCAGATCCCCGTCGTTGCGCGCCTGCGCCCTGAGGAGCGCGCGCGTATCTCCGACATCCAGAATCTGTACGTCTACTCACTGCAGACTCCGCAGCGGGTTCCGCTCGGCCAAGTGTCGAGGGTTCAGTACGGGATGGAGACGGAAAAACTGCGGCGGCGCAACCAGTTTCGAACCATCACCGTCGCCGCCTTTCCCGTCCCGGGAGTGCTCCCGTCGGAAGTCGCCAAGGAAGCGAGACCTCGCATGCGCGCGTTCGCCGCGACCTTGCCGCCCGGCTACAAGATGGAAGTCGGCGGCGAGGAAGAAGAGCAGGTCAAGGGGTTTGCCGAGCTCACCGTCGTGATGATCATCTCGGTCATCGCGATCTTCATCACGCTCGTGTTCCAGTTCCGGAATGCCGTGAAGCCGCTGATCGTCTTCTCGGCCATTCCGTTCGGCGTTGTCGGGGGGCTCGTCAGCCTCGTCATCATGAGAACGCCGTTCGGGTTCATGCCGTTTCTCGGCGTCGTGAGCCTGATTGGCGTCATCGTCAGCCACGTGATCGTGCTGTTCGATTTCATCGAAGAGATGCACGCGAAAGGCGAGCCGCTGCGCGAGGCGCTCCTCGACGCGGGTATCGTCCGTCTGCGGCCGGTGCTCATCACGGTGGGCGCGACGGTGTTCGGCCTGATTCCGCTCGCCCTGAACGGCGGACCGCTCTGGGTGGGGCTCTGCTACACGCAGATCGGAGGGCTGACCTTTGCGACGGTCATCACCCTGTTCCTCGTGCCGGTGCTCTACGCCATCTTCGTGCTCGATCTGAAGATCGTCACCTGGGAGGAGAGTGGGACGCCGAAGGCGGCGCCTCAGGGCTGAGGCGCGACGAACTCGAACCCGGGCCTCCCCTGTCGGATGCGCCGTGAAAAGTCCGGCGCATCCCCGGCGGCGCGGGCCGCCGGGTTGATGTGGGAGCGCGCTTTCAGCTGCGCGAAGTCCGACCCACCCACCAGATCTCCTCGTTCGTGCATCATCTCGTCGGCTTTGCCGTTCAGGTACGCGCGCCAGTCGAACGGACCGCGTCTCCCGCGCGCATGGGCGATGTGGTCGGCGATATTGGTGGTGCAGTTGTTGGTCAGCGCGTTGTACCACTCCGGCTGTTCGTGCAGCTGGTTGGCGTGCCTCATGTAATCGAGGAAGACGAGCCGCGCGCCATCCGAGGTGGCGCTCGTGCGAAACAGATAGACGTCTTCGCCGGTCCGATACGTGGTTCGCAGGCGAATGACGTCGCGCTCGTCGCTGATCACGTAGATGAGCTCGTAGTACCGGAAGAAGCCGCGCATGGCAGAGTAGCTCTCCCCTACCTCCTTCCGCACCTCGACCGACATCGCCACATAGCCATCGTCGCCGAAGTCGAAGCTCATGATCGGATGGGCAAGCCAGGGGGATCCCCAATGCGTGATCGCGACGTCGATGCCGCGGAGCTTGGAGAGATCGACCGTCCGCGTCTCCCAGCGGGGCGTGTAGTCGAACTGCGCCCGATATTCGCAGTTGCGCAGGTTGTGGATGGTGACGAGGTTCCCGTTGATTTCCGCCCAGGGCGTTTGGGCCACGTCCGCTCGCCATTCGCGCTGCATCATAGGCTTCAGCGACAGCCACCAGAGCAGCACGCCGAGAAACGCACTCCATGCCAGGAAGATCCCCAGCCAGTCGGCCCTGAAGAGCACGAGGATGGACGACACGCCCACGAGATACACCAGCGCGGCAGCGGCCCGCACTCGCGGGACAGGAAGATCGAGACCGAGCGCCGCACTTGCCCAGACCGTCACCAGACCGGTTGCCACCAGGGCAAGCCAGAACACCATCCCGCTGTGCTCCCGTGATCCTCGCGAGGACGCCGATTGGCGTCGGAAGAAATACTACCGCGAAGGCGGGAGAACGCTCGTACCAAACTCCCCGTCTAAGTCGCCATGGATACGATGCTGTTCGATCTCCGAAACGCGCTGCGTGCCGTGGGGCGCGAACCCCTGCATGCCGCCGCCGTCATCGCGACCTTCGCGCTGACGCTCGGCGCCTCGACTGCCGTCTTCTCGATCGTGAACGGCGTGGTGCTGCGTCCGCTGGCGTACCGCGAGGCGCAGCGTCTCGTGTCCGTTCGCGAAGTCGTGCCGGCCATCGCAATGCGGTACCCGACACATCCCGTCAACGCGCGGCACTTCGAGGAGTGGCGGAGCCAGGTGACGGCCTTCGCCTCCATCGCACAAATCGAGTGGCGCACGACGAATCTCACAGGCGCTGGAGATCCCGCACAGCTCGCAATCGTGCGGGCGTCGGGCACCGTCTTCGACGTGCTTCAGATGCCGGTTGCGCTAGGCCGGCCGCTCACGCGCGCCGACGAACAGCGGGACTATCCACCCGTGGCGGTGATCAGCCGGCATCTCTGGGAGGATCGGCTTGGCCGCGACCCCCAGGTGCTCGGCCGCGGCCTGATCCTGGGCGGGACGCAGTACACCGTCGTCGGTGTTCTGGGACCGGGCGCCGAACTGCCCAGATTCGACCTGCTCGGCGAGTCGGCCTTGCTGTCCTCCTCGTTCGACGCTGTGGTGCCCTTCCGGATGAACCTGGCGAACATCGGCTGGATGGGACAGTTCAACTACGGGGCCATCGCGCGGCTCAACACCGGCGTCACGCTCGAACAGGCGCGGGCCGAACTGAACGTCATTCAACAGTCGGTCGCGCAAATCGTGACGAAGGCGACGCACGAGCCCACCGAGCTGCGCGGCTGGATCATGCCGCTCGAAGAATCGATCGTCGGGCGTGCGCGGCTCGGCCTTCTATTGCTCCTCGGGACGATCGGCGGCGTGGTGCTGATTGCCTGCGCGAACCTGGCGAACCTGTCGCTCACCCGGGCGATTGGCCGGATGAGGGACGCCGCAGTTCGCAGCGCGCTCGGCGCCAGCCGGGCGCGGCTCGTCCGGGGTGTCGTGCTCGAGCAGCTGCTGCTGGCAGCAACCGGCGGCACGCTCGGATTACTTGTCGCGCGCCTGGGGCTGAACCTGTTCGTGATCACGGCGCCGATCGATCTCCCGCGCGCCCACGACGTCGTCATCGACGGACGCGTGCTGGGATTCGCCGCATCCGTGGCGATCCTCGCCGGTCTGTGCGTGGCGCTGCTGCCGGCGTGGCGCATGGGACGCAGCGACGTGCAGGCGACGCTGCGCGGCGGCGGACACGGCGCGACCGATCGCGGCGGTCTGCGCGTCCGCGCGACGCTTCTCGTCCTTCAGGTCGCGCTCTCGGTGACGCTGCTCGTCGTGACCGGCCTGTTCGTCACCAGCTTCGTGCAGCTGCTCCGTGTCGACCCGGGCTTTTCGGCGGACCGCGTGGTGGCGATCGAGATTGCACCCGTCGCGAGCCGCTATCCGAATGAGAGCGCGCGCGCCGCGCTCTACGATCGGATCCTCACCGGGGCACGAGAGCTATCGGGCATCACCTCGGCGTCGTGGACGTCGGCGCTTCCGCTGACGGGCGAAACATGGGTGAGCGGGATCAACAGAATCGGCGACGCGCGCCCCTCTTCGCAGAAGCCGAGCGCGAACTATCGGTTCGTCGGCCCAGAGTACTTCCGAACGCTGTCGATGCCGATCACGAAGGGGCGGAGCATCGACGAGCGCGACCGGAATCACGCTGTGGTGCCGGCGGTCGTCTCGGCGCGCGCGGCGCAGACGGTCTGGCCGGACGAAGATCCGATCGGGCAGCAGTTCACGCGCGGAAACCCTGGAGTACGTTTCGAGGTCGTCGGCGTCGTTGTCGACGGCCACACGACCGCGCTCGAGGTGGAATCACCGCTCATGGTGTACCTGCCGTACTGGTTCGACAACGAAGGCAAGTCGGTGCTGGTGGTGCGGACGCCAGGCGAGGCAACTGCCCTTGCGGGCGAACTCCGTCGCGTGATTCACGCCGTCGATCCCGAGATTGCCATTGCCAACGTCAGCCCGTTGCAAGGCGTCGTCGACAAGGCTCTCGAGAGCCGTCGTTACCAAATGTGGCTGTTCACCGCGTTCGGCGCCGTCGCGCTCCTCATTGCAACCGTGGGCGTCTACGCGACGACGGCGTACGGCGTGTCGCGCAGACGCCGCGAGATGAACATCCGCGCCGCGCTCGGGGCACGCGCGTCGCAGGTGATCGGCCTCGTGCTGCGCCAGAGCCTGACACCGCTGTTCGCTGGAATCGTGATCGGGTGCGGGGGGGCGCTCGCGATGGGGACGGTCGTGGGCAGCCTGCTGTTCAAGGTACGGGCGACCGATCCGTTGGTGCTCGCGACCGTCGTCGCGCTCGTCGGCGCGGTCGGCGCGATCGCCTCCGCGACGGCCGCCCGTCAGGGTCTGCGGGTCGATCCGGCCGCCGCGCTCAGAGACGAATAGCGCGCGCACAATCCTCTTGCGCGCCACAGGCTGCGGATCAATCGTTAGCTACGCGACATGCCAAAACTGACGGACCATCGCTCGGTCAACATCGCCCGGCGGGAACTGCTCGTGGGGGCCAGCGCCGGGGCCGCAGCGCTCCTTTTCCAGCAACGCGGCCTCCAGGCGCAGCCGACGTCGAACCGGCCCGTCGTCTTTGCCCATACGACCATCGTGAACGTCGATGTCGTTCAGGACGACGTGGCGCTCGCCGTGGAAGGCGACAAGATCGCGGCGATCGGACCCACCGACTCGATCCTCAGGACGTATCCCAACGCTGAGTTGTATGACGGACGCGGAAAGGCCCTGCTGCCCGGCCTGATCAATTGTCACGCCCACCTCGCGGCGACGCTCGAACGCGGCTTCAACGAGGACTTCGGATTCCCCAACTCGGCTCGGCTGGCCGTTCGGCCCGGCAGCCTCCTCCAAGGGGAAGAGGGGACGTTGATGGTGACCATCGGCGCCCTGGAAGCCATTCGGACCGGGACCACTACCATCGTGGAGAATTCCGGTGGCATCGGCCGCCACGCCGCAGCGTTGGCGCAGACAGGGCTGCGTTGCGTGTT
>Ga0114129_10006185_pt1 | contig 16986 bp, 10 predicted proteins | sample RhiMetdeltSRZDD1_FD_80071 | JGI IMG/M metagenome (GOLD analysis project Ga0114129, IMG submission 80071) | Populus rhizosphere microbial communities from Tennessee, USA - Rhizosphere MetaG P. deltoides SRZDD1 (version 2) (version 2) | ecosystem: Host-associated > Plants > Roots > Rhizosphere >... | reverse complement strand
TTGAGGCTGCGGCAGCTTGTTTTGTCTGAGCAGCTCGTTCAACCTCAGGATCTGATCGCTGGCGGAGATCGATGGATCGCGCGGGGCAACCAGGAACTGGTTCAACGACGTTGCCGGCTGGCGCTGCTCGACGACGTTGAGCGCCCAGGTGATCAGACGCTGGTAGGCCAGGCGGTAATTGGCGCGGACGGACGTCTTGCCGTTGCCCTGCGGATCCCACGCCACGCCAATCGACGGTGCAAAGTTGTTGTTGTCACGTGCGAACCACTGCAGGTCGGTGCCGGGACCGCCTTGCAGAAACGTCACGGGGCCCTGGCTGCCGTCGAGCGGCCTATCGGGAACGACCTGCACACCCGCCGCGTCGTACGGAACGCTGTTCAACTCGTAACGCAGACCAGCATTGACCGTGATGTTTGATCGCAAACGCCAATCGTCCTGAATGAAGAAGTTGTACTCACCCATCCGCTGATCGAGGACGAGCGGTTGGAGCGGCACGAACTCGGAGCCGTTGCTGTAGAACACCTGATCGATGCGTCCGATCCGACCGAGCATCACGTTGTACATGGTGTTCAGGTTGTTACGATCCGTGGCATTGATCCCTGACCCCGTCAGGTTGACCATGCTGCCGTCAGGCCGTTGCACGCTCGCCGTATCAAGGCCGCTGAACGACGCATCGAGGCGGTTGAACGTCATGCTGGGGAAGATGCCTGAGGGATTGCCGGCGCCGCGCGTCTGCTTGATGTAGTACTGGCGGACGTTGACGCCGCCCTTCACAGCGTGGCCGCCGCGAACCCACGTGAGGTTGTCGAGGAACTGGAACTCGGTCGGCTCACGCCCCGTGCCGGGCCAGTAGACGAACGGGCTCTGGAAAATGCAGGTCGTGCCGCGGCAAATCTCGTACGTGCGCGGGTTCTCTGGATCGGCGAAGTCGAGGATGTTTCGCGTATACCCCGCTGTGATCTCGTTCACCAGCCGATTCGAAATCGTCCACTTGTGCCCAACAGCAAGCCCTTGCTGGTCAGATAGCCGCACGCGCGCGGGCCAGCTCATTGGCCTTGGCGACGTGTTGATGATGTCGTTGATCAGATCATTTCTGAACGCGTTGCTGTAGCGTCCGAAAAGCGACTGGCGGCCGTTGATCGTGTAATCGACCCTGGTCGTAATGCTGTCGACGGGCGACTCGGACGGCGAGTTCCAGCGATAGCCTGCGGTATTCAAACCGTCGCCGATGCTGAAGTCGTTCGGCGCCGGAAGAAACGCCAGCGTCTCCTGCTGCATGACCGGATCGAGTCCGAGCTGGCGAGGATCGTTTCGTGCGAGGTTGTAGGATGAGACCGGCACAAGCGGACTCCCCGACGCGTCGACACAGGCCGGCCGATTGCGCGCGACCGTATCACCCGGGCACGACTGCGTCACGAAGCGAAAGGTGCCGTTGCGCATCGCTTCCGTGGGAACCGTCACGAGCTGGCTCGTCTCCTGCGTCCGGCGCATGCCGTCGTAGTTGACGAAGAAGAATGCGCGGTCACGTTGAATTGGTCCACCAAGCGATCCGCCGAACTGATGCCGCTCGAGAATCTCCTTGGGTAGTCCCTGCCGCTTGTTGAAGTAGGAATTCGAATCGAGCGACGTGTTTCGCAGGAAGCCGTAAAGGCTTCCGTTGTGGGTGTTCGTGCCACTTCGCGTCACGAGTTCGACCTGACCGCCCGCGGATCGGCCGTATTCAGCTTTGGCGTTGCTGGTGATGACGCGGAATTCCTGCAGGGCATCCGGATTCACCGGTGCGTTCGTCAACTCTCCGCGCGGGATCACCGGGTCCGAGATATCGATGCCGTCCTGCGTCGTCGTTATGCCGCGTCCGCGATCGCCGTTGATGTAATGCGTCGCGGTGCCGCCCGATGACGTTGCCTCCGCGCTGTGGCCGACGACGCCGGGGACGAGGCCAATGAGGTGAAGCGGATTGCGGCCGTTGAGCGGCAGCGTCACGATGGTCTCGCGAGAGACGAGCGTGCTCACCGAGGACTCGGTCGTTTGCACGGTGGATGTCTCGCCGGTGACGACGAGCGCTTCAGTGACTGCACCCGGTTCGAGCACGATCGACAGGTTGAGATCGCTGCCGACCGTCAACAGATTCTTCGTACGGCTGACGGGACGGAATCCCTGCAGCTCGGCTCGGACGGTATAAGGACCGACCGGCAAGCTCGGAAAAAGGAAAAGACCGGCTTCCGTCGTGACTGTTTCGTGACGGACGCCGGTCTCTTCGTGCACCGCGAGCACCGTCGCACCTGGGACGACGGCGCCGGTCGCATCTTTAATCAGGCCGGATATACGTCCGGTCCCTGTTTGCGCCCGTGCGAGAGGCGCGTGGAGCAGGACGAGGACGGCGAGGATCCAAACCGCTCGGCTACGCAACAGACGGGTCATAAGCCCTCCCGCGTTGCGCCCGATTATCACCCCCGTCGCGGAAAATGCAAGAAAATGTACACGAACGGCGGCGTGCCGCGGACCGCTACCGTGCGGCTTGTTCGGTCGTCGTCGTTTTCTTCGGCTCCGGCTTGCTCGGGTTCTTCACGTGTTTGTCGAGCCACGCAGCCCAGCGGGCCCAGAGATCCAGCAGCGTTTCCTTCGATGCTGGTCCATGATCCTCGAGCGGATACAAGTAGAGCGCGGCGGTTTTCCCGAGACCGTTCAGCGCGTGGTACAGCCGGATGGAGTTCGTTGGGTCGGTGCCAACATTCTGATCCGCCATGCCGTGGTACATCAGCAGCGCACCGGTCATGTTGTTCGCGTAGAGGAATGGCGACATCGACAGATAGACGTTGGGCGCTTCCCACAAGTCGCGGCGCTCGGACTGGAAACCGATCGGCGTGAGCGTCCGGTTGTAGGCGCCGTCGCCGGCGATCCCTGCCTTGAAGAACGGCGTGTGGACCATCGCGTTCACGGTCGAGAACGCGCCGTAGCTATGACCGCCAATCGCCAGGCGGGCGCGGTCGATGTATCCACGCCGATCCAGCTCGTCGATCACCGCCGCGAGGTTGTTGCGGAGATCGTGGACGTAGTTGTTGTTCATCTGCCCGGCGGGGCCCACGATCGGTGAATCTGGTTCGATGACGGCATAGCCGAGACGGACGAGGAATTCCATCGAGCGCAGCCCGAAGGCCTGGAACGAATTCCTGTTATAGGTCCGATCGGGACGGTCGTACGATTCCTGATTCTCGAACTCGCGTGGGTAGAACCAGAAGATTGCCGGCAGGCGCGTTCCCTTTTGATAGCCCTGCGGCAACGTGACGGTCGTTTTGAACTTGAACCCGTCGGCGCGCTCGATCACCAGCCGCTCGATCACGGCATTCGTGATGTCAGGCGTGTAGTCCTGGTTCTTCGTGATCTGCGTTCGCGAGCCGTTCTGCACGAGGAAATTCTGTGGAACGGTACGCGGTCCTTCGCGAGAGACGATGAAGCGGCCGGCCTCGACGTCGAGCACTGACGACACTCGCTCGTAGAGGTCCTTGTTGTCGCTCTCGTAGATCCGCTGCTTCGTGCCGTTCTTGATATCGACCTTATCGATGAACGTTTTCGGACCGATGTCGTTCGGGTTGCGGTCGTAGACCGCGCCCTGCATGAACACGCTGGTGCCGTCGGCGGAGACGAGCACCGGACCGGTGCCGCCGCCACCGCCGCCACGGCCACCGCCACCGCCCGCGCCGCGGCCGCCACCACCGGCCGCCCCGCGCACGCCCATCAGCGATCCGGGATTCGCGTACACGTCGTCGGCGCGATAGCGTGCAAGCGTGTATCGCTGCGCCGGCTCCGCCAGGTTCACGGCGTAGTCGACGGAGTTCTGGCCGGTCCGTTCGCTGAAGAACACCATCTTCATGTCAGACGAGAAGCGCAAGCCGATCATGCGGGTGTTGCTCTCGAAGAGCGTCTTCTTGCTGGCGTCGTCGAACGGCGGCAGCCACTGATACAGACGATCCTTGCGTTCGGCGGCTCGCGCACCGCGTCCGCCCTCGTCCGCCTGCGCTGCTCCGGCGCCGCGACCCGCGCCACGGCCGGCACGGCCGGTGCCGGGCGGCGGCGGCTCTTGTTCGAGGAACGTGAGACCCTGGCCGTCGGTCCGCCAGGCGATCTCGCGTTTGCCGGCCTGGTTTCCGCCGCGGCCACCACCACCGCCCGCGTCTGGCGGATCGGCCGGCTGCGTGTCGTCCTGCACGCCGAGGTTGATCGGTCGCTCGGTGACCTTGGCTAGCATCTTCCCGTCGACGTCCCAGATTTCTTCGACCTGGCCAAAGCTGCTCGCCGGCACGTCATACGAGAACGGCTTGAGCATCTTGGTCACGCGCACGTACTTACCGTCAGTCGACGGATCGACGCCGCGGATCATCGCCGGCTGGCCAATCTTCTTGATCGCACCCTTCTGCACGTCGATCAACGCGACTTGTCCGGTCGCGTGCCATTCCAGCAGGTCCTTTTCGTACGTGGACGACAGCAGGCTGGGGAACGTGCGGAGGCGATTGCGATCCGTGTCTGCGAGCTTGACCGTCGGCCCGAACGGTGCAGCGGGAGCCGGCGGCATCGGCGAACGACCGTCCGGGACGAGCACCGCTGAAAGATGTTTCCCGTCCTGCGTGAATTCGAACGTCGTCACTAGCGTCGCGAGCAGCGGGGTTTTCGTCAGCTGACGCGATTTACCGGATGCCACATCCGCGATCCAGATATGCGTCGCGTCGTCTGTATGCGCGAGGTAGGCGACGCTGCTGCTATCCGGCGACCACGTGCTGTTGGTCACCCGCGCGCCGGCTGGAATCTGAATCGCGCGCTTCGTGCCGTCGCTCGCGGAAATGAGCTGCAGGCCAACGTTGCTGCGAATCGTCAGCGTCCGCGAACGATTGGCCTTGTAGTCGACGAAGACGCCGCCGAGCTCGTGGAACGGCTTGGCGAATGTTTTCATCAACACTGGGCCGTCGCCGATCTCGTCGACGAACCACTTTTTGTCGGGGCTGAGATTCGTCAGCGACACGTTGAGGTGCCGCGGTGCGAGGACGGCGTCAGCGATCTCCTTGGGAGGCGTCGCGTAGCTTTCCTGCTTGATGATGTCATCCGCCCAGGTGCTCGGACCGCCAGGCTGCTGGGCCTGCCCCGCGATGTGGACGGGCACAATCAGCAGCAGCAGAACGGGGATCGCGCGCAACACGCGCTCGGCGGACAACTTCGTCATGGTGCCTCCGTGAAGGAATCTTGACCGAGGAAGATACAACAGTCAGCAGTCGGCAGTCGACAGACGTTCGTCGCCGTGGCTCGATTGTGATCCGGGCTCAGTGCTGATGTTTCGGAGACTTGATGCTCGGCGGAAGCGCACCGTGCAACTCGTTCACGTAGTGCGCGCGCGCCTCCAGCTCCGACAACCTGGCGGCCGCGTACTGCACCGCCTCACGCAGGATGCGGCGAACCTCATCTTCTGGAAGCATCCGGAGCGCGCGCGGGTCGTGGCCGTGCGTCTTCAGATAGTCGTCGATGAATGCGCGTTCGAGTGCGGCCTGCGGTTCTTCGATAGGAAATTCCGAACGATCGGGCGGCATGAGCGCACCTCCCGTGTGGCTTGTGGGCTGATGATACACCCGACCGCCTTCCCGTCTTGGCGTCGCTTCGGCGAGGCACAGTTTTGCGCTTGGATAACGATCCCGACATTGGCGACGGCCAGAAATACGCGGAAACCTACCGGATCAAATACAAAACTCGCTGGCACCCTGCTTGCCAGCGCCTCCGCCAGGGCATGGGCGAACTTCTCCGTAGTGATCTCTTCCGGTTCCTGGCCGGCGCGCTCCTCTTGGGGACCGCCGCACTCACCAGAATTGCCGCTCCAAACGAGTTTCTCTGGAAAGTCAGCGTTGCAGCGACCGAAGGCGGCCATTGGCTCGCCCTCGCAGCTCTCCTGCCGGCGATCCCGCGCGGTGGTCAGAGGGTGCTCGGCAAGCTCGGTGGGTTCATGAGCCTCGCCGCATGCGCGCTGCTCGTCTTCCCGCTCTATCACGCGCAAAAGATGAACACCGAGCTGCCCGCGAAGCTCAACTCGACTTTTGGCGCCGACAAACGTGTTCGCGGCCGCTTCTCGGAGGATCCGCGGCCCGAGCCGTTCGTAGTCGCTGACGTGCTGACGTCCGTGCAATCGCGACCGGTTCGCCTCGAAGAGCGCGAGTTCAGCACGACCGACGGCGAGAAGCTGACGCTCGACGTGTTCCGGCCGGGCTACGAGCACGGTCCGCTGCCGGGCGTCCTGGTGGTGCACGGCGGCAGTTGGCAGAACGGCAACAGCCGTGAGTTCGTCGCGCTCAACGGATACCTTGCCGCGCGCGACTACCTGGTCTTCTCGGTCAACTATCGTCTCGCACCGAAGTGGAAGTTCCCGGCCGGGCGCGACGACGTCCTGTCAGCGATCGCGTATCTGAAGGTGTATGCGAAAGACCTTGGCCTCGACTCCAACCGGCTCGTGTTGTTGGGGCGATCGGCCGGCGGTCAACTTGCGCTGCTTGCCGCCTATACGGCCAACGAGCCGGCGATTCGCGGCGTGATCTCGATCTACGCGCCAACCGATTTGCGCTTCGGCTACGATAATCCGGCGAACAAACAGCTGATCGACACGCGTGGCGTGCTCGAGGCATACCTGGGTGGATCGCCGTCCAAGGCGGACGACGCGTACTTCGCGGCGTCGCCGATCAACTTCGTGAACGCGACATCACCGCCCACGCTCCTGATTCACGGAATGCACGACGGCCACGTGCTGCCGGAAGAGAGCGCACGCCTCGCCGCCAAACTGCAGCAGTCCACGGTCAAGCATCTGTTCCTGCAGCTCCCGTGGGCGACGCACGGCTGCGACTGGAGCTTCAGCGGCCCTTGCGGACAGGTCACGACGTACGCCGTCGAGCAATTCCTCGATCGCGTGACGACAGCGCCGGCGTCCAAGGATCAACCGAGCCGGCTCGCAAAGAACAACAGCCCGCGGCGGTAAGGGATCCGGCTGGAGCCGGACCCACATCACGTCCGATAGCCCGTTCGTACCCGGACGGACACGTTCGGCCGCTTCACCTTCACCTCGATCTTGTGGAAGGTGCCTGTCGCGCCTTCAGGTAGTACCCCGAGCGTGTACATGTCGCGCAGATCTTTGACGAGCTGCGCGATCACCGGCCCGGGCTTGGGCAACTCCATGTTCGGTTTGTACTCGGGCAGACTCAGTCCGCCCGTCAATCGGGCGAGTTCCTGAAGCATCAACCCGGATCGCACGCGCACAGCAGTGTCGTTGTCCTGCCGAATAACGATCGTCCGTGCCTCGGTCAGCACCTGCACTGTGACGCCCGCATAGAACGCGCGCGCAACCGCTTCGGCCGAACTCAGACGGTTCCCCGTACCTCGACCATCGGTCACGAAGATGATGGCGCGCCGGCCGGACTTTCTTTCGAGGACGGCGGCCGCACCGGCGAGCGCATCCCAGATCGGCGACGGTCCGAACCTTTCCTCCTTCTTGAAATTCAGCGCCTTGCGCGCATTGGAGATCACCTCGCGCTTCGTACCGCTGAAGCCCGTCGCGAGCTGAAGCTGGCTCGCGACGCCCCCGACGATCGCCTGATCCCCAGCCGTAACGCCCTCGGCAAAGGCGTCGACGATGGGATCGGCGTCCGTGTAGACGGCCATGCTCTCTGACCGGTCCAGGAGGAGCACCAGAGTCAAGGGAACTGGCGGCGCGGCGAAACTCTCGATTGGAGTTGAACGGCCGTCAATCAGGACTTCGAAATCGGCGGCGGTGAGTCCCGGAATGGTGTGCGATGTTTCGTCGCTCACGGCGACGTCGATGAGGATCGGCGGCCGCGTCTGCACGGTGGACGACGAACCACTGGCCGCAACGGTGACACCGACGAGCGCGAGGCACACCAGCCCGAACTTCATTGGAGCAGCTTCAGCGGGTCTGACCCGCAACGTAGCTCTTTCTCGCGCGTGCCTTCAGGCCCGGCTTCTTCAAGCGCACTTCGAGTGAATGTTCCTTCCCGTCGAGCGTGACGGGCGCGAACCCAATGAGGTATTGGCGCCGCAATTCATCCGCCACGCGAGCGAACGTTGCTTGTAGATCGTCGTCTGCGCCAACGTTGAAGTGTCCACCGCCAGTGTCATCGATGAGCTGAAGGTACTTCTTCAATTCCGATTCGCCCTGATACACGCCCTCCATGCCGATGGAATAGAGCATGTATCCCTCTTTCGTGGCGCGCGCTCGCACCTCGCCGAAGCTCCCGCTCCAACCAGGGAGCGATCCACTATTCATCCCGTCCGTCAGAACAAGCACCACGCGCCGGCCTTGCTCCTCGTACAAAGAACCCATCGCAGCGTAGAGAGCGTTCCACAGCGGCGTGCCGCCGCCGGGCCAGAGTTCTTCGCGCGCCACGCGAGCCAGCACGCGCTTGTCATTGGTGAGCAGCGGACTGAGAGCGATCTCGGATCCAAACGTGCCGATGCGCGCGCGGTCTGCGGGTTGCAGCGCTTCGATGAAGTGCAGCGTCGAGTCGCGCACGCGAAAGACTTGCGTCATCATGCTGCCGCTCATGTCGAGCATCAGCGCAACAGTAATCGGCTGCGCCTCGTTCGAGAACGCGGTGATCTGGGCCGGCTGACCGTTATCCAACACCTCGAACTGGTCTTGGGTGAGACCAGGGACGAGGCGGCCGTTCTCGTCCTTGACGGTGCTATGGATAACGACCGTCTGAACGCCGCTTCGAAACGATGGCTGCTGCGACGCTGATATCGCGGATAAGGCAGCCAGGATCGAGATCACAACGAACCTGAACATCAAGGTCGATTGTAGACGCGGATTGATACGGGACGCGGATCACGCGGATCACTTAACGGGGCGCGGATCTCGCGGATCATCTGACGGGACGCGGATCGCGCGGATCATCTAACGGGGCGCGGATCTCGGCCGGCCAGCAGCCTGGCGCAGCCAGGCTAGTGCCTCCGGCGCGGCTGGACGGCCGTCGTCTGCGTCCTCCGCTCCTCTGCGATCTCTGCGTGAGATTCCGAGCCCTCTGCCCCCTACGTGTTCTCCTATCCCTGGTGTGCACAGCGACCATCGGCGAGCGCAGGACTCCGCGTGATCCGCCTCCCGTAAATATGAGCGTGATCCGCCCGCGTCCCGTACCAATCGGCGTAATCCGCGTCTCGTACTTATTCGCGACATCTGCGTCTGCAAACCTGCGTTCAGTGAGTCAGCCGGACGATCTGCGAACTCTGGACCCGCGTCGCAGGGCCATGGAACAGCGCGTTGAAGAGCAGCTTGAACGTCGCGCGTGGCTGCGCCCGAAAATCAATCTGGCTCCCCATCGTCACCACAAAACCGTTGCCAACGCGAAACGCGATGACGTTGGCCTGATCGCGCAAGTAGCGTTCGCCGAGCAGCCAGCCGCTCTGCAGGATGGGGCCCGACGACGGGTAGCGCGAGACGACTTCGGCCTGGGTCGTGAAGCCGGGGCGGAGGCGATAGGCCTGATCCGATTCGAAGAAGACTGGCCAGGCCGCCGGCATGCCGAACGCGACGGGGTGAGAGGCGTTGAACTCGTTCTGGAGCAGCGAACCGGGACAATAGAAGAGCGAGGCGGGATCGATGACGCGCTCGCGGAGCGCGGCCTCGAGCCGCGCCGGGCTCGAGAATGCGTCGCGCAGAATCGCCGAGGCGTCGCCTGAGCCGACGTTCGAAGGTGCGGCCCCACTGGCGTTGCCACGGCCGGCACGGACGGCTTCCGGCAGTGTTTTTTCGATCGGGAGATCGAGCAAGTCGCGCGCGGTCTCGACTGCTGACCCGATCGCGACGAGCGTGCCGCCGCCGCGCACCCAATCGGCCAACTTCTTCCAGCCGGGCTCGCCGACGCCGTACGCCCACGTCCATTCCTTGTCGTTCCGGCGCGAATCGAGGCCTCGAACGATCGTGTCTCTCGTCGTCCCATCAGGCAACACGATCGCGTCGTACTGCATGCCGAGATCGGCGCTGAAGTCGGTCGAGGCAATGGTGCGATGGTTGAACCCGTATTGCTCGAACACCCACTTCATCCAGCCGGCGGGCATGTTGTTCGCGCCGCGCCAGAGGCCGATGCGCGTGTTCGGCTTGAGCCGAAATGCGTCGACCGCGATCGGCTTGTCGGCCGATGCGACTGGCAAGCCGGTGGCAATCGCGATGTCCGCCAGCACGCGGGTCGCCTCTGGTGACGGCGGAACGATCCACGTGCCCGGCGCAAACGTTCGTCCACCCAATTCGAAATCCCGCGCCGAGCGGAATGTCGGGACCCCGGCTGCCTGCAGTCGCGCGACCGCGATGAACGCGGCGTTCGATTCGGGTGGCACGAGATAGGCCCACTGCGGCACCGGTGGCATCGGCGTGATCGTTGGGCGAGGCGTGCGGAATTGCTCGAGCGTCACCTCGAACGGGCGATCGATCTGATCGACATCGACACCCATCAGCAAGCCAAGCGTATGGCCCGCCACGTCGTACGGCGGCTTGGGCGGGCCGCCAGGAAACAGCCGAAGATCCGGATACTTCTGCCGCTCGAGCATCGTCTTCGCGAATGCGCCGTAGGGTTGCGCGAGCTTGATGACCCACGAGCCCGCGGCGTACTGACGACCGTTCGCCGTAAACGCCGCCTTGGCCTGGTGGACCTCAACTTCGCCAATCCGGAGGATGTCGAGCAGCTGATACGTCTCGTACGGATCACGTTGCGTAGCGGGAATCACGAACGCATACGGCGCAGTCTTCCGGTTTACCCAGTCGGCGTGCACGGTATAAAAGTTCTCCAACCACGCCGTCCGGTACTTCGCAACGTGCGAGATGCCGGCAAACGCCGCCGTCAGTCCGTAATCGACGATCTGCCGCAAGTGCCAGTCCCCGCGCGTGTAGGGCAGGTAGTTCCATCGAGGCTCTTGCGATCCGAGTGGCACGTCCTTCCCCGCTGGATTGACGTAGGGATCGGCCAGGTCGACGCTCGCGATCTCGGTCAGGATGCGCGATTGCCCGTGATAGACCATGTATTGACGCGCGGGGGCCCAGAGGTCGTACCGCGCATTGGTCTCGATCCCCGTCTTTCCTTCAGCGACGAGGGCCGATGCCATCGCCTGCCCAACGCTCGTCATCCCCTGCGCGAGGATCGGATGAATGTTCGGATCGTACGGATCGTCGTACGGCGGCACGAAGATCCTCGAGCCGCCGGGGCCTTGCTGGTGCATGTCGTGCGTGATGACCGGCTTGTAGACGCTGTGCACCTTCTCGATCGCGAGCCGCGTCTCGATCTGCGTGAACATGAACCAGTCGCGATTGTCGTCGTGGCCAACATACTTGTGGTACAGGTCCGGATACACGCGCGCGAAGGGCGTGCTTTTCGTCTTGTACCAATGATCGATGACGAGCACTTGCCCGTCAGGATTCTGAGACGGCACCACGAGCAGGACGACGTTGTCGAGAATCTGCCGAACGTCGGGACCGTTCTCCGTCACCAGCCGGTGCACCAGCTCGTTGATCGCCTGCGTGTTGCCGACTTCGGTCGAGTGAATCGTCGCGTAGAGAAAATAGAAGGCGCGTCCGTCCTGCGCCAACCGCTTCGCTTCCGCTGGGGGGAGCCCGCGCGGATCGGCGAGCCGGCGGTTGATCGCGATGAGCTTGTCGAGCCGCGACAGGTTCTCCGGCGAGCTGACCGTCGCCAGCACGTACGGATTCCCCATCGTCGTTTTGCCAAGTTCCTGGTACTTGATTCGGTTGGTCGTCTTGGCGAGGTGCTGCAGGTATTCGAGGATTTTCGGATAGCGAGCCAGCTCGCCATCAGTGCCAATCCGAAATCCAAAGAACTGCTCGGGAGTTTGCGGCGGCGCCTGACGCGCACTCGGATGGCCGATGGCCATCACGAACGCTACGCACACACATAGATGCCGGACGGCGGCGGCCGTCGCAGTCGACCCCCTCATATTTTGCCTCCCCTCGTTGCCTCTTCCGCGGCCGGATTGTATGCTTCGCGCGCAGTTGAAACAACCGGCCCGCTCACAGCCGTGGAGGTCGTCCTCATGAAACAGATGCCGCGATTGCTGGCGATGGTTGCCATCGCCACTGTCCTGAACGGGACCATGTCGGCGCAGCAGGGTGTCACCCGTTACGTCCGTTTTTCCTATCAGAACTCGTCCGCCTACGGGTTGCTCGAGGGAGAAACGATCCGGGAGTTGAAAGGCGACTTGTTCGCGACGCCGGAGTTCACTGGCCGGACGATGAAGCTCGAGGCAGTGCGGCTGCTGGCGCCCTGCCAGCCGTCCAAGGTCATCGCCGTGGGGCTGAACTACAAATCGCACCTCGGCGATCGCCCACCCGCCGCATATCCTGGCCTCTTCGCCAAGCTCCCAACTTCCATCGTCGGCCCGGGGGACGCGATCCTTGCCCCTGACGATGCCAAGAACCTGCACTTCGAAGGGGAACTGGTCGTCGTGATCGGCAAGCGCGCCAAGAACGTCTCGGTTGCCGCGGCACCGCAGCACGTGTTCGGCGTGACGGCGGGCAACGACGTCAGCGAGCGGGATTGGCAGAAAAACGACTTGCAGTGGTTCCGAGCGAAGGCGGCCGACACGTTTGGGCCGCTTGGTCCAGTAATCGTGAAGGGATTGAACTACGGCGACCTGCTGCTGCAGACGCGCGTGAATGGTGAGGTCGTGCAATCGCAGCGAACGAAAGATCTGCTGTTCGACGTACCAACACTTGTCAGCTATATCAGCAAGTATGTGACGCTCGAACCAGGCGATCTGATTTACACAGGTACGCCGGGCTCCACAAAAGCGATGAAGCCGGGAGATGTGGTCGAGATCGAAATCGAAGGTGTGGGAGTGTTGCGGAACCGCGTCGAGCGGACCAAGTAGGGGCCGGCTTTAGCCGGACCCCTCACGTCTCGGCGTGACGCCGTTGCCAAGCTTCTCGATCTTGCGCGTCTTCATGTTGTGAATGTCGCCGGCCGACGACACGTAGTACGGCTTTTCCCGCGGCTGGTAGATCCGCGTGTTGTCGTGAACGGCAACCTTCCACTTGCCGATCACTTCGAACCTGTCGCCGGTCACGACAGGTTCCGCGAGACCCCTAAGCCTCGCGGAACCCGAGGAACCGGCATCTAGAGGGGACCAGAATTCCAGGGCCCCCAAATCGCCAGCGTCGCCGCGCGCTCGAAGCGCTCGGGGCCGACCGGGATCTGCACCGGGCTTCGATACGGCGTCGTCGTGCGCTCGTTGCCGCGACCGTACAGGTTCACGAACAGCGTCTGGCCGTCCGGGCTGAAGCACGCACCGGCAAACTCGATTGTGTTGCGCAGGTTGCGCGCGAGCTGGAAGACCTCGCCCGACGGGGAGACGCCGATGAGAAACTGCGCCGCGGTCGCGTCTTCGCAGAAGACCAGCCCGCCGCGCGGCGTTACACAGACGTTGTCGGGCCCGTCGAACATGTCGTGATTCGACGACTCGACAATCAGGGTTATCGTCTCAGCGGTGGGATCGTAGACCCACACCTGGCCGAATCCCATGTTTCCGCCATTGGTGGAGATGAAGTAGATCCTGCCGCTGCCGTACCAGCAGCCTTCGAGCCGCCGGAAACGGGCGCCACCGGCTGCTAGACCTTCGACGAACACCGACGACAGCGTCTGTCCAGAGACCACCACGCTGACGGGCACCGGATCGGGATTCGTGATCGGCACCCACTCCACGGGAAGAGGGACGCCCGGCGTTTGACCAATCGCCGTTTCGTAAGTCGGGGCGTTCCTGACCTTGAGCATCTGAAGCGCGCCGCTGGTGACCGCGAGATCGCCCGGTTGCGTGGGCATCGCCGATGGAACGAAACGGTAGAAACCAGAGCCGTCGCCCTGATCTTCGGTTTCGTAGACGATCCCGGTGGCGGGATCGACCGCCACCGCTTCGTGCGCGAACCGCCCCAGATGCGTGAGCGCGACGGGCTGGGCCGGTGCCCCCGGTACGGTATCGAGCCGCACCTCGAAGATGTAGCCGTGATTCAGCGCGTAGCCCGTCGCCGAGCTACTTTCCAGCGTCTCCTCGCACGACAGCCAGCTGCCCCACGGCGTCGCTCCTCCGGCGCAGTTGCGCAGTGTTCCAACCAGGCTCCAATGCTGATTCACCAAGCGGCGCCTGCCGTGCGGCTCCACTTCCAGCGTCGTCGTTCCCCCAGCGGCATACGTGTCGTAAGCGAATGCGCGCGGCCCATAATGCGTGTCCAGCCGATCGGCGAGGATGCCGGCGCTGGTCGAAGTGCTCCCGGGCGGCCGCGGCCGCAGCGTGTTTCCGGCCTGACCGTCTTCCTGATTGCGAACGAGGAGGACGTTGCCATTTCGCAGAGGGAAGGCTGCCATGCCGTCCATCGCTTTTGGCGTCGGGAACCCATCGTCCATCGGGTCGCCTTCGTTCGCAATCACGCGGTACTGGAAGCCGGCGGGAAGGGCCAGGTCATCGCCCGCGGGAACGAGCGGCCCGTAGCCGACGTCGTCGGCCGGGCCCCGCCCTCCGCTGGCGAACGCCGAACGAGCAATAAGCGCATCGAACAATCCACCGCCGAGCGTGCCTGCACCGGCAACCATGGCCGAACTCGCAAGGAACTGACGCCGATTCGGTGACGGGTTCTTTCGCTGCATCGGCAACCTCCGTAACGAATGTGATGGCTGTGACTCGAGGTGTATTCCTTTCAGCTATCCGATCGCGACGATGATGAAGTCGACGGGTTGGCGCGCAGATCACTTCTCTTGAACGAGATCCGCCAGACAGCGGCGACGGATTATCCGCCTCAGCCATCGGGGCGTCAAGACGACGTGGCGCCTCAAGACGACGTGAGGACGGCAACTCACGCAAGTGCATCTGCGTTTGACGCCCTCCGAGCCCGAGCGTAGAATCCGTGGCAACCTGAGTTAAGTAGTTGATGGAGGCCGGTATGCTCCGATCGCGCCGCAGTCTTTTCGAGGTTCTTGCCGGAGGCCAGGCGGACGCCGACGTTCGTCTATGGCTGGCGGCCCGCGGGCACGAGGAGTACCAGGCGCAGGGCGCCCAATCAGCGGACGCCACGCGGCGGCCGAGAGTCGTACCGCCGCCCGGCGTCAAGGAAATCAAGATCAGCAGCAACGAGAACCCGCTCGGCCCTGGACGCGCGGTGCTCGATGCCATCGTCCGGCAGTTTCCCGAAGCCGGGCGCTATCCGTTCAACGCCACGCCGGGCGACGGCGCGCTCGCGACTGCCATCGCGACCAGCTACGGCGTCAAGCCTGAGAACATCGTCCTCGGTGCAGGTTCGCAGGAGCTGCTCAAGAGCGCCGTCCGCGCGTTCACATCTCCGGGCAAGAGCCTGGTGACGGCATCGCCGTCGTTCGAGAACTGCCCCAACATCGCGAAGAAGCTCGGGCATCCCGTCGTCGAGATCAAGGTTGATTCGGCAATGCGGCTGAATCTCGACGGGATGGCATCCGCAGCGACCGGTGCCGGGCTCGTCTTCCTCTGCAATCCGAACAACCCCACGGCCACCGTTCATGGTGCGAGCGCAGTTGAGGGCTTCGTTCGGCGAGTGCATTCCGCCTCGCCTGACACGGTAATTCTCATTGACGAGGCGTACCACGACTACGTGACCGATCCGTCGTATAAGACAGCCGTTCCGTTGGCGCTTCGCACACCCAACGTCTTTGTGACTCGGACGTTCTCCAAGGCGTATGGCATGGCCGGTCTCCGCGTTGGATATGCGATCGGCGCAGTCGACACGATGAAACCGCTGCAGCGTCTGCGGATGCCGTACAACGTGAGCGTGTTCGGCGTGACCGCGGCAATCGCCGCCCTCAACGACGCCAGGCACATTGAGCAGGAGCGGGCTCGCAACACCGAAGTCCGGCAGTTCACCGTCAAGGCGCTCGAGGACCTTGGCTGCAAGTCGAGCGATTCGCAGTGTAATTTCCTGTTCGTCGACGTCGGTCGTCCGGCAGCCGACTTCCGCGATGCCTGTGCCGAGCAGGGTATCGTCGTCGGCCGCGATTTTCCCCCGTTCGAAAAGACTCACGCGCGGATCTCGCTGGGAACAATGGACGAGATGAAGAAAGCCACCGCGGTGTTCCGTAACGTGCTCCGGCCGGTCACTACGACCGCCAGCAGACTGTAGGAGAAGGCGTCATGGCACTGTCGCGACGTGGATTCGTGCAAACCGTTGGCATTGGCGCTGCGGCCGCCTGGGTCGGGGCTCGTGGACGCGAGAACAGCATCTGGTCGGCCTTCGAGCCGACGGTGCAGGCCGTCGAGCCTGGGATGATCGTTCTCAGCAGCAACGAAAATCCGCTCGGTCCGGGGAAGACGGTGATGAAGGCCGTCCGGACGGCGTTCGGCGATGGTGGCCGCAATCCAGGCCGGTACTCGGGTTCAACCGGTGATCTCACCGACGCGGTCGCGAAGCGACTTGGCGTCAAGCCCGAGAACGTGCTGCTCGGTTGCGGCTCGACGCAGATTCTTCGCAGCGCAACGCATCTCTTCACGGCGAAGGACAAGCCGCTCGTCGGCACGATCCCGACGTACGAAGAATGCGCGGGCTACGCCGAGATGATGGGCCATCCAGTCCGGCCGGTCGCGCTCGACGGCGAGTTCAGAATTGACCTCGGCAAGTTTGCCGACGTCGCGAAAGGCGCCGGGCTCGTTTTCTATTGCAACCCGAATAACCCGACAGCCACTTACGTCGGCGCCGCAGCGACGCGCGACTTCCTCGCCAAGGTCAATCGGGAGTCACCAGACACGACGATCCTGGTCGACGAGGCGTACTACGACTACGTGACCGATCCCGATCACGACACGCACATTGCGGTGGCCATCGACAACCCGCGGGTGATCGTCGCGCGGACGTTCTCGAAGGCCTATGGCATGGCTGGCCTGCGCATGGGTTACGCCGTCGGCCACGTGGACACGATCAAGAAGATGCGGGAATGG
>Ga0114129_10006184_pt1 | contig 16987 bp, 18 predicted proteins | sample RhiMetdeltSRZDD1_FD_80071 | JGI IMG/M metagenome (GOLD analysis project Ga0114129, IMG submission 80071) | Populus rhizosphere microbial communities from Tennessee, USA - Rhizosphere MetaG P. deltoides SRZDD1 (version 2) (version 2) | ecosystem: Host-associated > Plants > Roots > Rhizosphere >... | reverse complement strand
TCGTTCCCGGCTCCAGTCAGCGGGTTGATCGTGAACGCGACGCCCGCCGAAGCGGGATGAATCATCCGCTGGATCAGCACCGCCGTCTGGATCGAGTCGAGCGAGAGGCCGCGGCTTCGACGGTACGCGATCGCACGATCGGAAGAAGCCGACGCGCGGCACGCGCGGACGGCGCCGACCAGATCGGCGCGCCGGACGTCGAGCCACGTCTCGTGGATCCCGGCGAACGACTGCGCCGCGCCGTCTTCGTCGAGCCCTGAGGAGCGTACGGCAAACAGTTCGTCGCCCGGCAGCTGCGCAAACCACGGGTGGCTCGTCAGCGCTGCCAGATCCTCGTCGGCGATCGACGGCGGTATCACCAGGCCGTCGGGCACCGGGAATCCCGCGTGTTTCAACCGCGCGCAGTTGTACGCCTTGGCGCCCGACGACGACTTGTCGCCCGGTTTCAGCTCGTCGAGGGTTCGAATCATGTGTTTACGGGCCGAGTGGATCCGCTAAATGTGCGACACTCATGCGCGATTCTCGCATGACGGGCAACCATCGGTCCGAAGACGCCGCCAGTCTGCAGCGCCTGCTGTCGCTCGATGCGCTGCGGCCGGCCATTGCCGGAGCGCTCGACGTGCGCGAGATGTTCGCGCGGAAGATGCATGAAATTTAAGATTTAAGATTTAAGATTTCAGATTGGAATTGAAGATTTCGTCGAGAACCTCGAGAACCTCGAGAACCTCGAGAACCTCGAGAACCTCGAGAACCTCGAGAACCTCGAGAACCTCGAGAACCTTGAGAACCTCGAGAACCTACCCTCAGGAGGTCAGCCATGAGCACTCTCGCGGTGTCGATCGAGCAAATCGGTCCCAGCACATCGAGGGCGACGGCGCGATCGCACAGCGTGATCGTCGATCGCCCGACAGCCAAGGGCGGAGCTGACCAGGGTCCGCTCGGCGGCGAGTATTTCCTGACCGGACTCGGCGGCTGCTTCACCAGCCACTTGCTGGCTGCCGTCCGGGCGCGCGAGGCGGCGGTATCGGACGTGTCCGTTCAGCTGATCGGCACGCTCGACGGCACCCCCGAGCGCTTCACGACGATTGCCATCGAGGTTTCGGCAGCGTGTGAGGACGCGGAGCTGCTGCGCAAGCTCGTGACGATCGCGGATCGCGGCTGCCAGGTGATGAACACCCTCAGGGATACCGTGCAGATTTCGGTGGAAGTGGAGGCGAGAGCGCCGTTGGGAACGCGCGCGCTCTCGTGATTGCCGATTTGGTGATTGCCGATTTGGTGATTGACGGTTTATTTGCCGATCAGCTGATCGATCGATAAATCGTCAATCGAACCTCACCAAATCGACAATTCTGCTTACCGCCGCCTGTCGCCCATAATCCTGAGCAGCATCAGGAACAGGTTGATGAAGTCGAGATACAGCGTCAGCGCGCCGCCAATCGCGTACGCGCCAGTCTGTCCGGCCGGCATCGCCAGCGCCATCGCCCGCAGCCGGTTCGCGTCGTAGGCCGTCAGGCCGGTGAAGACGATCACGCCTGCGAAGGTGATCACGAACTGCAGCTGGCTGCTCTGCCAGAAAATCCCCACGATCGACGCGATCACCACGCCGATCAGCCCCATGAACAGGAACTGACCCCAGCCCTCGAGACTCCGGCTGGTCACGGTGCCGTACAACGCCAGCGCGCCGAACATGCCCGCCGTCACGAAGAACGTCGCGGCAATCGACTCGCTCGTGAACACCAGCAGGACGAACGACAGCGTCACGCCGGTCAACGCGGAGTAGGCGATGAACAGCGCCGAGGCGGTCGATCGCGCGAGCGTGTGCACTTTGCCAGACAGCACCATCACGATCCCCAGCTGCGCGATGATGATTCCCCAGAACAGCAGGCGGTTGCTGGCGATCGTCAGCACGACCGAGTCCGAGGCGGCGACGGCCATGGCCGTGACCGCGGTGATCGCGAGCCCCGCGCACATCCAGGCATACACCGAACGCAGAAACGCAGTGATGCGTTCCGCCGCCGCTTCGGGCGAGGCAAACGTCGTCTCACGAGCCGCTTCGAAAGGTGCCATCTTGCTGTCTCCTTGTCTCCAGAATACACCGTTCCGCGGTGTCACGGTTTTTCACAGCACGGAAGAACCGCCAGTCGAGCGTGCTACTCTGACTTCGATGACGAACCCCTTGCGGCCGCTGACGATCAGCGAACTGCTGGATCGCACCTTCTTCCTGTACACCGGTCACTTCCGACTGTTCGTCGGCATCGCGGCGCTGCCCAGTCTGATTATCCTGGCGTTCAACCTCGCGCGCACGCTTGCGCCGCCGTTCGGTTCGGACGTCGCGCAGTTGTTGGTTGGCCTCGTCGGGATTCTGCTGCTGGTGTTCGCCTACTTCTTCACGATCGCGCTCGCCCAGGGAGCGACGGTCGTTGCCGTCTCCGAGCTGCAGCTCGGCCGCGAGGCGAGCGTCACGGAGGCGTTTACCGCGATCCGCGGTCGCATCGGCGCGCTCGCCGGCATCATGCTCGGCATGGGCCTGCGGATCATGATCGGGTTTCTGCTGTTCGTCATCCCCGGCATCCTGTGGGCGATCAAATGGTCGCTCACCATTCCGGTCGCGGTGATCGAGCAGTCGAACCTGAGCGACTCGCTCGATCGCAGCGCGCACCTGACCGAAGGGCATCGCTGGCGGGTGTTCCTGATCTACGTGCTCCTCTTCGTGCTGATCCAGGTCGTGACGGCGATCATGCAAGGCCCGCTGATCGTGGCCGTCGCGATCCTGAGCAGGACGACGCTCCAGGAGAGCGGCGATCTGCCGGTCCTCGCGCAGGTGGTGCTGCTCGTGGCCAGCTTCGTCACCACCTCGCTGCTTTCACCGATCATGACGATCGCCTTGTCGCTCGTGTACTACGACGAGCGCGTCCGCAAAGAAGCATTCGATCTCGAGCACATGATGGAGCAGCTCGATCAACCGGCGGTGAAAACCTTCCCGGCAGTATGACGCGTGCCGCGGCCATTCTGATTCTGTCTGCTCTTGCCGCAGGTGTCGGCGCGCAGCAGCAACCGACCTCGCGCACGATGACGGTTGTCGAGTACGCGGCCTGGCTCGAACGACTCGCGTCGGCGGTCGAGCCTGCAGACGCCGCGCCGGCGCCGCTGGCGCGCGACGTTCCGGCCAACGTGCGCGTGGAAACCAGCGGTCGGGCGTTCGACGTCTCGAACATGTGGGTGTTGAACCAGCTGCGCGAGCTGCAGTCGCGGCCCGCGCCGCTCGCGCGCACCAGGCTCGTCGAGCGGCTGCGAATGGTGGCGGCCGAAGCGTCGGCGTACGAAGCGCCGGCTGCGCCGATGCAAGGCTCGCGCGCGGCGCTCGACGGGATCCTCAGCCGCCGCGAGTTCCGGAACATTCACGGTCCGACGTGGCTCGACCGACTCCGTCAGCAGATTCAGCAATGGATCGTGCGCCTGCTGGAACGCGTCTTTGGATCGTCGGCAATCCCGACGGTGAGCAGCATCCTTATTTATGTGCTGATCGGGCTTGCGGTTCTCGCGCTCGCAAGCTGGACGTACCAATTGCTCACGCGCACTGCCGCGCTCGAATCGGTCGTGCCCGACCGCGGGCCGGTGTCGGCCAAGGAATGGTCGATCTGGCTCGATGAGGCGCAGCAGGCAGCCGCCCGCGGCAACTGGCGCGACGCGATCCACCTTGCCTACTGGTGCGCGGTGTCGTTTCTGGAATCGCACGGCGCCTGGCGTCCCGATCGTGCGCGCACGCCGCGCGAGTACCTGCGGCTGCTGCCGGCGGCGAGCGAGCATCGGCCGTCGCTCGGTACGCTCACGCGAACCTTCGAGCTCGTCTGGTACGGCACCGATCAAGCGGATGCGCGGTCGTTCGCCGACGCGCTCGCACACCTGGAGAAGATCGGATGCCGGCGGGCCTGACGCCCGGCGATCGTCGGCTGTTTCTGGTCGCCGGTGGTGTCTTCGTCGTGCTGATCACGGTGAGCGCCGTGCTGAGCGGCGGCACGGGGAACGCCACAGAAGAGCCGACGACCTATTCGGCAGCCTCGCGTGGGGCGAAAGCGGCCTACCTGTTCCTCGAAGAGGCCGGTTACCGCGTCGAGCGCTTCGAGCAGCCGGTTGACGAATTGCCGGCTGGTCCCGGCGTCACGCTCATCATCGCCGATCCGGAGAGCGCGCCGACCATTGAAGAGCGCGGGCGCATCCGGCGATTCATCGAAGATGGTGGCCGCGTCATCGCGACCGGCGTGCCCGGCAGCCTGTTTCTGCCGGAACGCCGCGTCACTCGCGACGACGTCGCGGGGATCACCTGGAAATCAGTTTCGGCCGTCTCGCCATCGGTCGTGACGCGTGCGGCTTCAGCCATCACGATCGCGCCGCAGTCGTTCTGGGAGTCTGGAACGGACGTCCTGACGCTCTACGCCGACGAGCGGCCGCGGGTGATTCAGTACCGCTTCGGCGCCGGTGACGCGATCTGGTGGGCGTCGCCGACGCCGCTGACGAACGCCGGCATCCGCGAGCCCGGCAATCTCGAATTCTTTCTCGCCTGCCTCGGTCCGCCCGGCCAGCGGATCCTGTTTGGTGAATCGTTCCACGGCTATCTGCGGACGCGCTCGGCGTCGGTGACCCGGACGCCGCTCACCGGACTGGCTGCGCAACTCGGGCTGTTTGCGGCGGCCGTGCTGTTCACGTTCTCGCGGCGGAGCGGACCGCTGGTGCCGCTTTTCGTCGAACGCCGCCTCTCGCCGCTGGAGTTCGTGCGCACGCTCGGCTCGCTCTATCAGCGTGCCGGCGCCGCGCCGATCGCAGTGGACATCGCCTATCAACGATTCCGATTTGCGCTGGCCAGCAGGCTCGGCATGGCCGGCAATGCCTCGGCCGACGATCTCGAGCGCGCGAGCCGCGAGCGCTGGACGCTCGACAGGGATTTCGGCGATGTGCTGCGAGCGTGCGAGGCCGCGGACTCGAGGCTCACGGCACCACAAGCGTTGAAGTTGAATCAATCGCTGCACGACTACGCGACACAGCTGGAACTGTACCGAAAGAGTGAAATTAAGAATTGAAAATTAAGAATTAAAAATTCGTACCCAGGGTCCAAGGCCTTATTCGGAGCCCGACGGCCGATGGCTTTCACTCACGCATTTTTAATTTTCAATTTTTAATTCTTAATTTCATGGAGTGCCCATGGAATCTGTTCCGCAACTCGCACGGCACATCCGCGACGAGCTCAGTAAAGTCATCGTCGGCCAGGACGAGCTCAAGACCGACTGCCTGATCGTTCTGCTCTGTCAGGGTCACGCGCTGCTCGAGGGCGTGCCCGGCCTGGCGAAGACGCTGGCGGTGAAGACGCTGTCGCGGCTGCTGCGGCTCGACTACCAGCGCGTGCAGTGCACGTCGGACCTGATGCCGGCCGACATCGTCGGGACCACCGTCGCGAACCTGGCGACCGGAACGTTTCAATTTCACCAGGGCCCGGTATTCACCAGCCTGCTGCTGGTCGACGAGATCAATCGCATGCCGCCGCGCACGCAGGCCGCGCTGCTCGAGTGCATGGAAGAGCGGCAGGTGACGGTCGACGGCGTGCGCCACGACCTCTCGTCGGCGTTCACCGTCTTCGCGACGCAGAATCCAATCGAGTTCGAAGGAACCTACCCGCTGCCGGAAGCGCAGCTCGATCGATTTCTCGTCAAGGTGCGCGTGCCGTACCCCGACGCAAAGCAGGAAGCGACTCTGTTGGCGAACGTGCACGGCGGGTTCGATCCACGCAATCTCGATTCGGTGGGTTTGACCGCCGTCGATCCCGAGTTGCTGCACGCGGCTCGCGCTGAAGTCCGGACCGTGAACGTGCAGGACGCGCTGTTCGGCTACATCGTGCAGCTCGTGCGGAAAACACGCGAGTGGCCTGCGGTTTCGCTGGGCGCCAGCCCGCGCGCGGCGGTCAGCCTGATGCTGTTCGCGAAAGCCATTGCGGCGATCGACGATCGTGCCTACATCATTCCCGACGATGTGAAGCAGGCGGCGCTGCCGGTGTTGCGTCACCGTATTGCCGTCAAGCCGGAAGCGGACCTCGAAGGCATCACCCCCGATCAAATCCTGCAGGACGTGATTCGCTCCGTGGAGGTCCCGCGGTGAGCGGAAGCGGCCTGCTCGTTCCGGAAGGAATCGAAGGCCAGGCTCACCGGTTCAACCGCCTCGGGTTTGCGTTCGGGACCCGGTTTTTCGTCCTCCTGGCGATCGGCCTTGGCTGGCTGGCTCCGGCATTTTTCGACACCCGATTCCTGATCGCGCTTGCCGCGTGGGATGGGCTGGTCGTTGCCGCGTGGCTCGCCGATTTCCTGACGCTCGCCCGGCCGGAACGCCTGAAGGTTCGCCGCACGTGGCTCCATCCTCCGGCGTTATCGGTGGCGGCGGACGTCCGGCTGACGCTGGTCAACACGTCGGCGGTCACCATTCGTGCGCGGATTCTCGACAACGTTCCCCATCAGTTGACGCGGGAGCCGCCGACGGTCGTCTTGAAAGCTGGCGCCCGCAGCGAAGCCGATGACACGTATGCGATTGTTCCGCGGGAACGCGGCAGCGTCACGGTCGGCCACGCCTACATTCGGTACCAGAGTCCAATGGGCATTGCCGAGCGCTGGGCGGAGGTCGACCTCGCACAGACGATCGCGATTTATCCGAATCTTCGCGAGGCGAAACGCGAGTCGATGTTCCTCGTGCGCAGCCGTCAGATCGATCTCGAGCGGCGCTCGAAGCGTCTGCGCGGCGCCGGGCGATCGTTCGAGAGCCTGCGCGAGTACCGTGAAGGCGACGAGGTCCGCGACATCTGCTGGACCGCCAGCGCGCGGCGCGGCAAGCTCGTCACCCGGTTGTACGAGCTCGAGAAGAGCCAGACGATTTGGATTCTGATCGATTCCGGGCGCCTGATGCGGACGCACGTCGCGAGCACCACGAAGCTCGATCTCGCGGTCAACGCGGCGCTGACGCTTTCCCAGGTCGCGCTCACCTCCGGCGATCGCGTCGGTCTCGTCGCCTACGGACGGCGTATCGAGCACCGGCTGCCGGCGGCGCGCGGCGCCAGACATCTGCGCCAGATCATCGAGCACCTGGCGGAGGTGAAGGCCGATGAATGGGAAGCCGATCACCTGCACGCGGCGGGACGGCTGCTGTCGGATCAGAAACGCCGGAGCCTGATCGTCTGGCTCACCGACATGGCCGACACCGCCATGACGCCGGAAGTGGTCCAGGCCGCGTCGCAGCTGATGCCGCGACACCTCGTGCTGTTCGTCGTCGTCGGTCAGCCGGATGTGCTCACCGCCGCGCACGAGCGGCCGGAGAATGTGGGCGAGATGTACCGCACCGCGGCCGCGCAGGAAGTGATCTACCGCCGCGAGCTGCTGCTGGCGCGGCTGCGCGCCCGCGGCGCGCTCGCGCTCGAGGCCACGTCGAAGCTGTCGCCGGCTGTGGTCAATGCGTACCTGGAGATCAAGCTGAGAAACAGGCTCTAACGAAGGACGCTTTTTAATTCCTGATTTCAGGTTCCCTCGAGCGTGGTGCGAACAGATACGCGAGCAAGAGACTGAAAAGCGCCGCCGACATCGCGAACTTCATCGTCACCGACAGATCGGTCGGTGAGACGAACGCTTCAATCACTCCGGCAATGACCAGCATCGGCACGCAGCCGAGAACCAACTTTATCGCATCCCCGCCGGCACGACCGACGGCCTCGCGGCGAGGGAGGAGTCCCGGAAACAGCAGGCCGTGCGCGAGGCGCAACCCCGCCGCGCTCGCGATCACAATCGCCGGCAACTCGAGCGCGCCGTGAGGTGCGACGAAGCTCCAGAGCTGCAGGCTCATGCCCGATGCCGCGCACGCCTCTCCGATCACGCCGAGCATCAGCCCGTTGACGACGATCATGTAGAGCGTTCCGAGGCCAAGGGTGATGCCCATCGCGAACGCGAGGAGCGCCACGCTCAGGTTGTTGGTCATGATGGCGCTCGACGCGACCGGCTTGATGGCGACGATCGAGTGCGTCCACATCTGCCGGCGCTCGATCGTCTCCACCATCGCCGGTCCGAGTATTCTGGTCTTGAAGTCGGGGTCGCGATACGTCAGTGCCGCACCGACAGCCGCCGACCCGAGAAACAACGCCACCGCGACCGCGACGTGGGCGAGGTGCTGGCGGAAGATGCGCGGGAAGGTTTCGGACCAGAAGCCGAGGAACTCCGCAGGCCCCTGCCGCTCGGCGGAGTAGATCGTGTGGTGCGCCCTGGCGAGCAGCTGGTTGAGATACGCTGCGAAGTGCGTCGACCCGGGATGCTCGCGCAGCGCTGCCAGATCGGACGCAATCTGCCGATAAAGCAGGCCGAGCTCCTGCAGTTCCTGCCGCGTCAGCGCCTTGAAGCCGCTCGCCGACGTGCGGTCGAGGAGCTCTTCGAGCCGGCGCCAATGCGTCTCACGCGCTTTCAGCCACGCGGTGGAGATCACGAGTGCAACCCGCCGAGCAACTGAGAATCGACACCCCCGAGCAGATCGCGCTCGAACTGTCGGTGGCTGGCGTCGGCAGCCGGTTCCTGGCGATTGCCGTCGACACGGTACTGCAATTTATCCTCTACTTCGCCGGCTTCATCGGGCTGGTTGCCTTCCGCCTGCCGTCCCTGCTGCTCCCATCCATGGGTCTTTTCGGTCCGGCGATGGCGATTCTGTTCGCCTTCTGCGTGTACTGGGGCTATTTCGCGTTTTTCGAAATCATCTGGAGCGGACGGACGCCGGGCAAGCGGCTCGCGGGCATCCGGGTGATCAAGGAGACCGGCCGCCCCATCAACGCCTTCGAGGCCATCGGCCGCAACGTGCTCCGCGCCGTTGATTTTCTTCCGGCGATGTACGCCATCGGCGTCGTCTGCATGCTGCTCAACCGCAACAGCCGGCGGCTCGGCGACTTCGTCGCCGGCACCATCGTGGTGCACGACAGGCAGACCGAAGACGTGCGGCCCGACTGGAATACCAATCGGGACGCGGGCCTGCTCGCCGGGCAACTGGCGAAGATGACGGCCGACGAGCTGCAGTTGATCGAAACGTATCTGCACCGGCGGATGGACCTGGAACCCGACGTCCGCGGCAGCATGGCGGATCAGATCGTGCGCCGCATTGCTGCGAAGGCCGGCGTCCATCCGGAGACGAACCAGAACGTCGACGACTTTCTCGAGGCGGTCGCGAAGCAGATCCGCGATACTGCACGATTCAGGTGAATTCAGAAATTAAGAATTAGAAATTAAGAATTAAAAAAAGTGGGGCATATCCTCAGGGCTCAGTTTGCCCACTCAGAATCGGTGGGAGTTTGCCCACTCAGAGTCGGTGGGAGTTTGCCCGTCTTTTTTTAATTCTCAATTTCTAATTTTTAATTACGGCATCACTCCGTCCCCAGCCGCGAGCCACCACTCCGCCGGCCATCACCAGCTCCAGCGCCACTTCCCAGACGCGCATGGCGAGCGCCACGAGGATCGCGTCGGCGCGGCCGAGTGTCGGGCTCAACAGCAGATACAGCACGCCCTCGCGGATTGCCAGACCGCCCGGCGTAATCACGGTGAGAAAGCCGATTAACCACGCAATGGGGTAGGCCGCCATCAGTTGTGGAGCAACGCTCGACAAAGGCGTCGCGCCGGGAATCGCGAGCGCGGCAACCAACGCCGTGAACCCGGCCGACAAAACGATCCATTCCGTGAGGCACAGTCCCAGCAGCAGCGCGATCGACGCCGTCGACAACTGCAGCGGAAACGGCTCGCCGCCGAACTTCACGACAAGGCGGTTGACAAGCCTCAGCATCCGCGCCGGCGCAACGAGGACGATCAGGACGGTGCCTGCGAGCAGGGCGGCGGGGACAGCTGTTCCGAATTGAGAGGTCACAGTCGCGCTCAACCGGCTGCCGAATCCAAGATCGATCGACGCGATCATCGCCACCGCGAGCACGTGCAGCACGTACATCAGAATCATGCTGGCGAGCGTCACCGGCGGCCGGATGTCGTGTGCCTGGCAACGCACGGTCATGCTCAAGGGATGCCAGATGGTGCCAGGCACATACCGCACGATCAGGCTGGTGAACCAGATCCCGATCGCGTCGGCGAACCGCAGCCGGCCGCCGAGGAGCGCGAGCGCGCGCCGCCACACCTGGATCTCGATGAGCCATCCCGAAACGATCAGCGCGCCCGAGAGCGCAAGCCAGGAGCCGTGAATCTGCCAGCGATGCGCGCGCAACCCGTCCCACTGCTGCGCGAGCAGCCGCGCCATGATCGCGAACGCCAGGACGACAAGAATCGGTTGAACGCGGGCGACGACGCGCCGCAGCGACGGCATCTGGCGGCGATCATAACAGCGCCGGACGTGCGCTCCCTCGCGGGGATGATCCACAGACGCGTGGTACCCTGTCAGCTGGACTCCGTTGAAGCTGCGGACACCGGTCGTGGTCGTCAGCGGAAAGAATCCGCTGGAAGCACCCGGAGGCTACGCCGCGTACGGCCACAATCTCTGCGCCGTACTCTGCCGTCTGGGTCATCCCGTTCACATCGTCGCTCTGGGGAGCCGCGACGCGTCGTCGGCGACCGACGTGGGGCAGCTTCACCTCGTCAGGAACGAGCTCGCCTCACGCGTTCCGTTCATTGCCGACGTGCAGATGGCCGCGCTGCCGCTGTATAGCTTTTCGTTTGCGAAGCGGATGGCGGCGATTGCCCGCAACGAGCCGTGCCTCGTCTGGGGACTCGGACCGTGGGCGCTGGCGGGGGCGGTCTTCAAACAGCGACGATCTCCTGCCAGCACGCTGATCGCCAGCTACTTCACGACGTTCCTGCACGAGATGCGCGGCTCATTGGCAGCCATCCACGTCAGCGACTACGGGCTCCGGCTGAAGCTGCAGTACGGCGGCGTGGTCGGCGTGATCGGCCCGGTGTTCCGCCAGATGGAGAGCTTCCTGATGAAGCGGACCGACAGGATCGTCACGCACTACCAGTCAACTGAAGACATGCTGTCGCGGGAGCTCGGCGTTGCGCGCGAGAAGTTCCACCGGATGACGTACTACACCGAGGTGTTCAATCGTCCGGCGCCTTCACCGCTGCTCGGCAGTTGGCCGCGGCCGCTGCTCGTCACCGTCTGCCGGCAGGACCCGCGGAAGGGTATCAACTTCCTGCTGCACGCTCTGTCGATTCTGGCGGGGCGCGGCGTCGCCGCTCACTGCCTCGTGGCGGGCGGCGGAAGCATGTTGCGGCAGAACCAGCGTCTCGCGGCCCGGCTGCATGTCGAGAACCGCGTGACCTTCGCCGGGTTTGTCGGTGATGTCCGCTCCATTCTCGAGGCCGCCGACGTGTTCGTGTTTCCTGCCGTTGAAGAGGGCGCGGGGTCGCTGTCGGTACTCGAGGCGATGAGCGTCGGAGCGCCGATGGTGATCACGAAGATCGACGGTCTGCCTGAAGACGTCGAGCACGGGGAATCGGGACTGCTGGTTCCGAGCCAGGACCCGGTGGCGCTGGCCGACGCGTTGGAGAAGCTGCTCGGCGATCGCGATCTCGCGCGTCGCCTCGGCCGCGGCGCACGGGCGGCTTACGAACGGAAGTTCAGCATGGCGGCGATGCAAAACGATGTGGAAGCGCTGCTGTGCACGCTGCCATAATCAGAGCTTTTGCAGAGTCAGGGGGGAAGCGGTGTGCGAGCGGACGGTGACGTGCCGCATGTGCGACGGACAGAACCTCTACGCGTTTCTGGATCTCGGGTCCACTCCGCCCGCCGATCGTTTTCTGCGTGAGGATCATCTTCACGAACCGGAAGTGTTCTATCCGCTGCAGGTCCTGATGTGCGAGGACTGCGGCCTGGCTCAGCTCGGCTGCACCGTCGATCCGACGGTCCTTTATCAGTGCGACTATCCGTACGAAGCGTCGACGACACGGGCCGGCCGGGAACACTGGGGGCGGTTCGCGCAGAGCGTCGTCCGCGAGCTGCAGCTCGCGCCACGAGAGCTCGTCGTCGACTTTGGCAGCAACGTCGGCGTTCTGCTGAGCGCGTTCGCCGATTGCGGGATGACCGTGTGCGGCGTCGACCCGGCGCCCAACATCGTCGAGAAGGCGCGCGCGCGCGGCATCGACACCATCTGCGATTTCCTCGGGATGGACGCGGCGAAAACGATCGTGACCGAAAAGGGACAGGCATCGGTCGTCACCGGGACCAACGTGTTCGCGCACGTCGGAGACCTGGTGGCGCTGATGAAGGCGATCGATCATCTGATGGCGCCGAAAGGCGTCTTCATCATCGAAGCGCCGTACTTTCCGAACCTGCTCGCCTACACGGAGTACGACACCATCTACCACGAACATCTGTCATATCTTTCCCTGAAGCCGCTCGTGAGATTTTTTCTGCGGTTCGACATGGAGGTCTTCAACGTCGAGCAGGTCGAGATCCACGGCGGATCGTTCCGGGTGTTCGTGGCGCGCAAGGGGACGCGAAAGATCTCTGCCGAGGTTCCACGCCTGCTCGCGCAGGAAGAGGAGACCGGCGTGCACGATCGCCGCACGCTGGACACCTTCGCTGGAGCAGTGCGGCAGAACCGCCGGGATCTGGTGTGGCTCCTCCATCGCCTCAAGGCCGAAGGGAAGCGCATCGCCGGCGTCAGCGCTCCGGCGAAGGGGATGACGCTGCTCAACTACTGCAAGATCGACAGCGCCATCCTCGATTTCGTGACCGAGAAATCGGAGCTGAAGGTCGGCCGCTTCACGCCGGGAACGCACATCAAGGTGGTGCGCGACGCCGAGTTGCTGGCGGCGAAGCCGGACTACGCGCTGCTGCTGGCCTGGAACTTCGCCGACGAGATCATGGCGAACCTCAGTGCGTACCGGGAGGCCGGCGGTCGGTTCATCATTCCGATTCCGACGCCGCGGATTGTTTCATAAAGTAGGCCGGGTCCTTGGACCCGGTAGATGTAGCGGATTGTTTCTTAAAGTAGGCCGGGTCCTTGGACCCGGCGCGGAGGCGGGTCTAGAAATCAAGACCCGCCCTACTCAGAGTTCGGAGAGGGTTGGGTCTGCATGAAAGTCGCGAAACCGAAGCCCGCGTTCAAGGATAAGCGCGGTCTCATCATCGACATCCTGGACGGCATTCCGGTGGAGTGCGTCACGCTGCTGACGTCGAAACGCGGCGCGGTGCGGGGCAACCACTATCACAAGAAAACGACACAGTATGCCTACGTGCTGGAGGGGAAGCTGCGGCTGTGGACTCAGAATCCGGGCCGGCCGGTGCGTAGCCGTGTCATTCGCGCCGGTGACCTCATCGTGACGCCTCCGAAGGAGCGGCATGCCTTCGAGGCGCTGGAAGACTCGGTGCTGCTCGCGTGCGCGCACGGACCGCGCGCCGGGAGAAGCTACGAATCCGATACGTTCCGGCTGGCCGAGCCTCTCTTCAGAAAGCACGACTGAGAACCTGATGCCGCACGTCACACGTCGCCGCATTCCGGTTTACCAACCCGACGTCGGTCCGGCGGAGATCCGGAATGTCGGCCTCGCGCTCGAACGGGGCGCGATCTCCGGTTTGTTTGGCGAATATTTATCGCGATTCGAAAAAGCATTCGCGACGTACTGCGACTGCTCGGAAGGGGTCGCGACCACGAGTGGAACGAGCGCGCTCCATCTCGCGCTGGCGGCTCTCGGCATCGGCCGCGGAGACGAAGTGCTGGTTTCGACGCTCACCAACATGGCGACGTTTTTTGCCGTGTTGTATCAGGGCGCGACGCCGGTACCGATTGACATCGCCGAACGGGGCTGGAATCTCGATCCGGCGCTGCTCGAAGCGCGCGTCACGCCGCGGACGCGCGCGATCCTCGTCGTGCATCTGTTCGGACACCCGGTCGACATGGATCCGGTGCTCGATGTTGCGAAGCGTCATCGTCTTGTTGTCGTTGAAGATTGCGCGGAGGCGCACGGCGCCACGTACAAGGGGCGCAAGGTCGGGAGCCTCGGCGACATCGGGTGTTTCAGTTTTTACGCCAACAAGATTCTGACGACGGGTGAAGGGGGGATGATCACGCTCAGCGATGCGGCGCTGGCGGCAAAAGCCCGGTCGCTCAAGAACCTGGCGTTTGGCGATCAGCACAGGTTCATGCACGTGGCGGTCGGTTACAACTACCGCATGACGAACGTGCAGGCGGCGCTCGGCTGTGCGCAGCTCGAGCGGATTGACGGCATGATCGCGCGCAAGCGCGAGATCGCCGCCCTCTACGGTCGCGCGCTCGCCGGCGCCCCCTGGCTCCAGCGTCCGATCGAAGAACCCTACGCCCGCAACGTTTACTGGATGTATCACGTCGGGTTGCTCGGCGCTGCGGCGTCACGCCGTGCGGAGGTGATGCGGCGTCTGGACGAGAAGGGTATCGAAACGCGCGAAGGGTTTATTCCGGCCAACCTGCAGAAGATCTTTCAGGCCCAGGGCTGGACGACGGCCGACGACTGTCCGCGAGCCAACGCCGTCGCTTACTCGACGTTCTATCTACCCAGCCACCCGACCCTCGCTGACGAGGAAGTGCAGTACGTCGCTGCCTCACTGGCTGAGATTCTCGAGAACATCTAACGAGACTTGTAGGCCGGGTCCTTGGACCCGGCTCCGAGGCGGGTCTAAAAAGCAAGACCCGCCCTACATTCACTACATTCACGACTACATTCACGACACATCAATCGTACGCGCGCTGTTCGATGGGCGCCGCCGCAGTCCGGTCCGATGAATACTTGATCGGAAATTCCTGGTCCCGGTTCTGGTTCATGTTCACGATCAAGTCAGCCAGAAGACCGGTGAAGATGATCTGCCCGCCAACCAGCACCAGCAGCACACCGAAACTGAGGAGCGGTCGCGTCCCGATGCCAATGCCCTGGGTCCACAGCCACGTGAGATAGGCGAGGAACACGAACCCGGGGATTGCCAGCGCCGACCCGATCGTGCCGAAGAAGTGCAGCGGTCGCCTGGTGAATCTGATCAGGAAGAACAGCGTGAGAAGGTCCGGGATCTCGGTCAGGATTTTGGTTGCGGGGTATTTCGACGTGCCGTACTTGCGTTCGTGATGGTGCACCGGGACTTCGCGTACCTGAAACCCGAATTCGGTGGCGATCAGCGGGATGAACCGGTGCATTCCCCCGTAGAGACGCAACCCCTTCGTCACTTCCGCGTCGTAGAGCTTCATGCCGCTGTTCATGTCCTTAAACGCAACCCGGAACAGCAGGCGAACCACGATCAGGTTGAAGATCTTGGAGGAGACGATCTTCAAGGCGCTGTCGCGGCGATCCTTCCTCCAGCCGCTCACGACGGCGACCTGCTCCCGTTTCATCTCGTCGTACATCGCCGGGATGTCGGCGGGATCGTCCTGCAGATCCGCGTCGAGCGTCACCACGTAACGGCCTCGAGCCTGCTGGAATCCACAGGTCAGCGCGGGCGACTTGCCGAGGTTTCGCCGGAAGGAAAACACGCGCACGGACGGGTTCGCGGCCGAGTGCCGCTTCAGGTTCTCGAGCGTGCCGTCGGTCGATCCATCGTCGACGAAGATCACTTCGTAGCTCTCGCCGAGCCGGCGCATCGCGCTGTCGATCGCGGTCATCAGATCGTCGATGGCGCGCTGCTCGTTGTAGACCGCGATCACGATCGAGAACGATGGACTGGTGCTGGTCATGAACTCAACACGAATCAGGAATCATATAGTATCGTGCCGATGTACTACTCCGCGGCGGTTCCCCCTGAAGAGGCCACGCGTCTCGTCAAGGCCCGACAGATCCTCACGCTCATCAGGAAGCATTGCGGCGGTCGCGACATCAGCGAGATGGTGCTGCTCGATTACGGCGCGTCGACCGGATTGATGACCGCGTTTTTCGCCGAGCACTTCAAGCGCGTCGTCGGTGTCGATGTCGATCGGCCGGCGCTCGACATTGCGGCTCAGAGATTCCGAAACGTCAATCTCTCGTTTCAGCCGATCGACAGCGAGCGCACGACGTTCGCGGCCGACTCGTTCGACGTGGTCATCGCCAACCAGGTCTATAACTGCGTCGAGAACCAGGGCGACATGTTCGCGGAGATCCACCGCGTGCTCAAGCCGGGCGGCTTCTGCTTTCTCGGCGCACGCAACAAGTACGCGCTGATCGAGTCGCAGTACCGGCTTCCACTACTGTCGATGCTGCCCGGCGGCGTGGCGAAGCTGTACCTGCGCGCGTTTCGGAACACATCGACGTTTGCAGGACATCGCTACCTCTCTCATGCCCGCCTCATGAAGCTCGCGGCGCCGTTCAAGGTCCACGACTATACGCTGGAGATATTGAGACGGCCTGCGGATTTCGGATTCGATTCGCTCACTGTCGTGGCACCGCTCGCGAGGATCTTGCCGCTCGAATGGATCGTGGGTCTCATCCCGAACTACATCATGATTCTGGAGCGTAGGGGGTAGGGGGGAGGGAGTAGGGAGTAGGGAGTAGGGAGTAGGGATTAGGGATTAGGGAGCAGTGTCATTCGAGTGATTGAAGCAGGCCGCGCGTCAGGCGGCCGACCTCGCCGAGCAAGGCAGTCAGCCGGGGTTTGTCCTTCTCGGACACGTATCGTCGACGGGTAGCAAGTTCACATTGGGTATCAAGTTCCCCGTGAGATCCCAGCGCAATCGTCACGAAATGAATGTAGCTTGGACGGCGGCGGCGCGTGCCCTCGGCGATATTCGAAGGAATCGATACCGATGCTTTCCTCATTTGAAAAGCCAATCCGAAACGTTCGCGCGCCGGGAAGCCCTCAGTCACTTCATATACCAAGTCCGCCAGATCCATAGCCTTCTGCCATGCGAGCAGATCCCGGAAAGTTTTGATTTCGGACATGCGGAGACGTATCGCAAGTCCCATTCCAGCTCTTCTACTCCCTACTCCCTAATCCCTAATCCCTAATCCCTAGTCCCTACCCCCTACACCCTACGCTCCAGAATCATGATGTAGTTCGG
>Ga0114129_10006181_pt1 | contig 16994 bp, 14 predicted proteins | sample RhiMetdeltSRZDD1_FD_80071 | JGI IMG/M metagenome (GOLD analysis project Ga0114129, IMG submission 80071) | Populus rhizosphere microbial communities from Tennessee, USA - Rhizosphere MetaG P. deltoides SRZDD1 (version 2) (version 2) | ecosystem: Host-associated > Plants > Roots > Rhizosphere >... | reverse complement strand
GCTCACCCCCGTCGAGTTCGAGCTCGCGTTCACCCCTCAACCCACCGACGAGGACACCGTCCGCGCGGCATGATCAGTCACAACCACCGTCAACCAAACCCGCGGAAGACCCGATGCAGGTCGGGCTCGGCATCCTGCCCGCCGTCGCCCGCAACCCGGCGGTCACGGCGATGGAGGTGGGTACGCTGGCGGCGCTCGCCCCGGGGCGGCTGCTGCCGGGCATCGGGCACGGCGTGCAGTCGTGGATGGGTCAGATGGGTGCCCGGACCCCGTCGCCGGTGACCACGCTGGAGGAGGTGCTCCTCGCCGTGCAGCGCCTGCTCGCTGGCGAGCGGGTGACGATGCACGGGCGCTACGTGCACCTGGACGATGTAGAGCTCGACCAGCCGCCGCCCGAGCCCCCGCCGCTGCTGGCCGGGGTGCGCGGCCCCCGGTCCCTGGCCATGGCGGGCCGGGTGGCCGGGGGCGTCGTGCTGGCCGAGCCGGCCAGCCCATCGTACGTCCGGTGGGCGCTTGACCAGGCCGGGCGTCCGCCCGAGTTCCGGGTCGCGGTGTTCGCGGCCCTGTGCGTCGCTGCCGACCGCGCCGCGGCGTACCGGCAGATGGCCCCCTGGCTGGCGGGTCTGCTCGACGACCCCAGCCCGGGGTTGCGGGCGCTGCCGTTCTTCGAGGAGCTGAGCGCCCGCCACGCGAGCCATGGGACCCGCGGGCTGGCGACGGTCCCGGCCGACTGGTGGACTGAGATCGGGCCGATCGGCACGCTCGACGACGCGGCCGCCCACGTCGCGGCGCTAGGTGCAGCGGGTGTGGACGACGTCGGCCTGTTCCCGGCCCCGGATGTCGCCGTGGCCCGCACCCAGGTCGACCAGGTGCTCGCCCTCGCCGGAGGCTGAGGGCCGGGCCACCAGCTGAAGTCGGCCCCGCCCGGGGCCGATCCCTACCGTCGGCGGCACGGCCGCCTTCTGGTGGTGTTCCGTGCCCGCCTCCCGTGCAACCCGGAGGGGGGCGTCGTCCGGCGAGCCTGTGGGCCGAGCAAGTCGTCGCTGACGCGGGTGTCCGCCCGGGCGACGAGGACGACTGTTGGATCGCCCGGCGGCTCCTGGCCCCGCGCCCCGGGCCGCCGCCCCGCGCCGTCAGCAGGCGAGGTCGGGCTGGTTGCCCCGTACCGGCTCGCTGCGACCCTTGGGCTCCTCCCAGTCCTCCTGCCGGCCGAGCGCCGCTGACGCCCGAGCCCGTTCGGGCTCACCAGCGCCTCGGCGTGCAGAGGCTGTTGGGCGACCGAGACCCGCCTCCGCCGCATCGAGAAGGCCCTGGCAACGCCAAGGGACTAGGACCGGGATGGCAGGCCGTCGAGGACTGCGGTGCCGACGAGCTCGATCTTGGCCGCGGCGTCGAACAGGGCGTTCACGCCCAGCAACGCCATGGCCGGATAGTGGCGCCCGAAGTGGCGGCGGTAGACGACGCCGAGATCGCCGAGGGAGGCGCGGTACTCGGCGACGTCGGTGACGTAGATCGTCAGGGACACGAGGTCCTCCGGCTTCCCGCCCGCGGCAGCCAGCGCGATGGCAAGGTTCCCGGCGGCGACGTCGAGCTGCTCGACCATCGTGTCGCCGCGGACGGCGCCGTCGGGGCCCTGTGCCGTCTGGCCGCCGAGGAACACGAGCGTTCCCGGTGCTGCGACCACCGCGTGCGCGTAGCCCGTCGGCTCGGCCAGCTCGGGGACGGTCACGATGCGATGCGGCCGCCCGGGCGAGGTCGTCATCGCCCGGTCCAGTCCGGTCGGCGGCCGTCCCGCCAGGCCGCGTAGAACTCCCGGTGGTCGTGGCTCTTCATCAGCAGAGCCTGGGTGATGGCTTCCATCTCGATGGCGCTGCCGAGGTCCATGTCCAGCTCCCGGGTCAGGAGGACCTTGGTCGTCGAGTACGCCCAGGCCGGCCCGTCCGCGAGCCGCCGGGCGAGCTTGCCGGTCACGTCGGGCAGCTCGTCGTCCTCGACGACCGAGGTGGCCAGCCCCATGGCCATCGCCCGGTCGGCGTCGATGGTCTCGCCCAACAGCAGGAGCTCCGTGGCCCGGCCCAAGCCGACCAGGCGGGGCAGCAGGTACGCCGAGCCCATGTCGGCGCCGGCCAGCCCGACCCGGGTGAAGAGGAAGGCGAACGAGGCCGACCGGGCCAGCACGCGCAGGTCGCTGGCCAGCGCCAGGACCGACCCGGCCCCGGCCGCCACACCGTTGACGGCGGCGATCACGGGCAGGGGACACTCCCGCAGCCCCTTGGTCACCGCCCCGGTCATGCGGGTGAACTCCAGCAGCTCGGCGGGATCCATCTTCTGGAGCTCGCCGATGATCTCCTCGACGTCGCCACCGGAGCAGAACCCTCGTCCCTGCCCGGTGATGACCAGCACCCGCACGTCGGCGTGGTGGGGCAGCTCGGCGAGCAGGTCCCGCAGGTCGGCGTACACCTCGAAGGTGAGGGCGTTGAGCTTGTCGGGACGCGAGAAACGCACCGTCGCCACACCGTCGGCGATGTCGAGGTCGAAGTGCTCCCACCGTTCGGTCAAGCCGGACGACGCTCGGAAGCCCATGGCTACCTCCCTCCTCCATCCAGGACCAGGACCTGGCCGTTGATCGCTGCCGCCTCCGGTGCGGCCAGGAAGGCCACGGCGAAGGCGACCTCGTCCGGTTCGAGCAGGCGGCCCAGCGGGAGGCCGGCGACCAGCGCGGCCTCGCTCTCGGCCTCGGTCCGCCCGGTGGCCGCGGCGATCCGTCGCAGCGTGCGGCCGGTCATTTCGGTGCGCACGAACGTGGGGCAGACGGCGTTGGCGGTGACGCCGGTTCCGGCCACCTCGGCGGCTACCACCCGCATGAGGCCGACCGCGGCGTGCTTCGACGCGGTGTACCCGGCGGTGTAGCGGGATCCGGCGACGCCCGCGATCGACGCCACGGTGACGATCCGGCCGCTGCCCCGTTCGAGCATCCCGGGCAGCGCCGCCCGCGTGCAGAGGAAGGCGCCGGTGGCATTCACGTCGAGCTGGCGGCGCCAGTCGTCCAGGGTGGTGTCGCGCAGTGGTGCGCTGGTCGATACCCCGGCGTTGTTGACCAGCACATCGACCGTCCCGACCCGGTCGAAGAGCGCGGTAACCGCGGTCTCGTCGGTGACGTCGCAGTCGTCGTGCCCCACGGGGATGGCCCGGTCGCCGTCGGCGGTGAATCGCTCCACCACGGCGTGGCCGATGCCCTTGGTCCCGCCCGTCACCAGGACCACCCTTCCGGTCACCCGGTGTCCTCCCGGTCCAGCCGGCGCAGGGCCTCCCGGTCGAGCTTGCCGTTGACGGTCCGGGGGAGCAGGTCGACGAAGCGGACTTCACGGGGCCGCTTGTGGGGTGACAACTGCGCTCGGGCGTGTTCGATCAGCGTCGCCGCGGTCAGCCCGGCCCCGGCCCGGAGCACGACGTAGGCCCGAGGTCGCACGAGGCCGTCTTCCTCGTGACCGACCACCGCGCACTCGAGCACGTCGGGATGGCCGATCAGGCAGGCCTCGACTTCGCTCGGTGCCACCCAGATCCCACCCACCTTGAGCAGGTCGTCGACCCGCCCGCGGTAGGAGAAGAAGCCGTCCGCGTCCCGGACGAACAGATCGCCCGTCCGTACGGTGTCGCCGAAGAAGGTGGCCGCGGACTGCTTCGGCGCCTGCCAGTACTCCAGCGCCACGGTCTGCCCGGTGACCTCCAGGGCGCCCACCTCGCCGTCGGGCACGCTGTCGCCGGCCTCGTCGACGACCCGGGCGGAGTAGCCGGGGACCGCCTGGCCGACGGTACCGGTCCGGCCTCGGCCGGGTCGGTTGGAGATGTAGATGTGGTACGCCTCGGACGAGCCGATCCCGTCCACGACCTCGACCCCGAAGGCCCGGTCCCACTTGCGGTGCAGCTCGGCGGGGAGGGCCTCGCCCGCCGACGTGCACAGCCGCAGGCAGCTGAGGTCCTGCTCGGCGGCGGCCGGGTGGGCCACCATGGCGCTCATCATCGTCGGCACGTTCACCAGGATCGTCGGACGGTGCCGGGCGACGAGCTCGAAGATCCGCTCCGGGGTGGTGCGCTCGGGGAAGACGATCCCGGCCCCACCGACCCCGAACGGGAACAGGGCCGCCAGGTCCCGGGCGTAGCCGAAGAACAGCTTCGGGACAGGGAGCACCAGGTCGTCGAGACCGATGTCCAGGACCCCTCGGGCATACCCCTCGAAGCTGAGAACCGGGCTGTGGGTCGGGTGGACGCACGCCTTGGGCGCCCCGGTGCTGCCCGTCGTGAACTTCCAGATCGTCACGTCGTCCCGGGTCGTCGGTGCGGGATCGAGGTCGGCGGGCGCGGCCGCGACCAGGGCGTCGAAGCTCCGTTCGCCCGGCTGCAGCTCGTCCTCGGGAACGCCGACGACCAGGAGGTGGCGGAGGTGCCGGCATGCCTCCCGCACCGCTCGCAGCGCGTCGAGCGTCACCGCATCGACCACGACGACCTCGGCTTCGGTGTAGTCCAGGTAGTAGAGGTAGTCCTTCGGCTGCAGGTAGGTGTAGACCTCCGCCGTCACGGCGCCGACCTTCTGGGCGCCGTACCACGTGGCCACGAGCTCGACGCCGTCGTTCAGGGCCAGCAGGACGCGGTCCTGGCGGCGGACCCCCAGCTCGGTGAGCACGTTGCCGACCTTGTCGGTGAGCTCCGCCAGCTCGGCGTACGTGGTCGAGCCGTCGGCCGTGACCAGGGCCGTGCGGCCGCCGCGGCCCTCCTCGACGTTGCGGTCGACGAACCAGCTGGCCACGTTCAGCTGCACCGGGAGGTCCTCGTAGCGCAGCATCAGCTCCTCCCTCCCACCGAGCGGACCACCTCGACCAGCATGTCGGTGAGGATTCCCAAGGTGGCCTGCCCCTCGTCCGCCGTGGCCTCGGCGGGAGCGCCGCAGTAGCCATCGGGCATCCCCATCGCCACGAAGTCCCGACGACCTCGGCCGATCGCCTCCACCATGTTCACCGGGACCGGCGGCAGGCGGCGTTGGCGATCCTGGTCGACCAGCTCGGGATGATCGGCCAACACCAGGGACGTCTCGTAGCGCCCGGCGTGGCCCTGCCCCGCCTGGAACTCGTCGGTGAGGCGCGTCGCGTTGCGCCGTCGAACCAGGTCGAGGTGACCGATCTCGACGCCCCGGCGGACTTGCAGCGTCTCCACCACCCGGCGCATGACCGCCACCTGCTCGGGCTCGAAGTGGTTGTTGACCAGCACCACCCGGCTCAGCCCCTGGTCGACCAGCGAGGTGCAGACGTCCACGACCAGGGCGTGCAGGGTGTCGGCCTCGACGTGGATGGCGCCGGCGAAGGCCGCGGCGTAGCGGGTCACGCCGTAGGGCAGAGCCGGCAGGATCAGGGCGCGCACGGCGGGATCGTCGGCCAGGCGTTCGACGGCACGCCGGCACATGCCCAGGGAGATCAGCGAATCGGTGGACAGCGGTGCGTGGGGCCCGTGGGGCTCGGTGGCCCCCACCGGGAGCAGCAGCACGGTCGGCGGCTCGGTCCGCCGCAGCTCCTCGACCTGGGGCGAGGTGAGATCGGCGAAGTAGGGAGTGCTCATGCGACCTCGGGATCGGCCAGGTCGACCAGGCAAAGGTCGGCCCGTCCCGCGCCGACGACCGTGTGCAGCTCGTCGACCGTGGTCAGATACCCACCGACGAGCGTCGCGACCCCCACCTCGCTGCGCACCCGGTCGGACAGGGCGGTGAGGAAGCCGCGGCGGTACTCGGGCTGCCCCTCGGCCACGGTCTGGCCGGCCTCCACGTGCACGAGCTCGACGCCGCCCGCGGCCACGAGGGCTCGGGCGATCTCGAAGCCCTCGTCGACGCCGAGCCCGTGCCGAGCCCAGTCGGTCACGCTCAGGCGAACGGCGAGCAGTCGATCGTCCGGCCACTCCCGACGCACCTCGTCGAGCACCTCGAGCGGGAACCGAAGGCGGTTGGCCAGCGAACCGCCGTAGTCGTCCTCCCGCCGGTTGCTGAGCGGCGACAGGAAGCTGGCCAGGAGGTAACCGTGGGCCATGTCCAGCTCCAGGCCGTCGAAACCGGCCTGCGCCGCCCGCGCCGCCGCGGCGGCGAAGGCTGCCCGCAGCCGGGCCATGTCCTCCTGGGTCAGGGCGCGGGGCCGCGGGCTTCCTGGTCCGTAGGGCACGGCCGAGGCCGAGACCACCGGCCAGCCTCCCGGTCCGAGCGGCACGTCGATGCCGCGGTCGGCCGGGGCGGTCGCACCCCGGCGACCGGCGTGCCCCATACGCAGCATGGCCCGCGCTCCCTCGGCGTGGACCTGGTCGAGCCCGGCTGACCACGGCGCGACGTGGTCGTCGTCCAGCGTGGGACACTCGACCGACGTCCGGCCCTCGGGGGTGATGGCCACCAGTCCGGTCAGGACCAGACCAGCGCCGGAGCGGGCCAGCGGCACCAACGACGACGGCTCCGGGCCCTGGGGTGTCCGGACGATGCGGTTGGCCAGGGTCAGGCCTCCGACCGACAGCGGGGCGAACGCCGGTGGCGGAGCCAGCGCCCGCGGCGGTGCGCCGGGCCGGGCCGCTCCGTCCAGCCAGCTGTCGAGCGACCGCACGAGCTCGGCGTCGCGCAGCTGCAGGTTGGCATGGCTGATCCGGCCGCTCCGGGTCAGCAGGTTGAAGGCGAACTGGATCGGTGCCAGCTGGGCGTGGTGGCCGACCCGCTCGAAGTAGGCCGCGCTGTCGTCGGCGGCCTGCTGGGCCCGCTCCACGACGGGCTGCCGTTCCAGCTCGTAGTCCACGATCGCCGCCTCGACGTCGCGGTGGCGGACGAAGGCGTTGGCCAGTGAGGTGGCGTCCTCCATGGCCAGCTTGGTCCCCGACCCGATCGAGAAGTGCGCGGTGTGGGCGGCGTCGCCGAGCAGCACGACGTTGCCGTGGTGCCAGGTCCGGTTGGAGACCCGCAGGAAGTCCAGCCAGACCGAGCGGTTGGAGAGCAGCCGGTGACCCGCCAGGTCCTCGGCGAACAGCCGCTCGCAGAAGGCGATGCTCTCCTGCTCGTCCATCTGGTCGAGGCCGGCCTGTCGCCAGGTGGCCTCGGGGCACTCGACGATGAACGTGCTGGTGCGCTCGTCGAACGGATAGGAGTGCACCTGGAACAGCCCGTGCTCGGTGTCGCGGAAGACGAACGTGAACGCGTCCAGCACGAGGTCGGTGCCGAACCACACGTACTTGCCCCCCTGTGGCTCGACGACGCTGCCCAGTTCTTCGGCCCAGCGTCGGCGGAAGACGCTGTTCACCCCGTCGGCCGCGACCACCAGGTCGGCCGGCCCGACATCCGACGACGCATCGACCTCCACGCCGAACTCGAGCTTGACCCCCAGCTCGTGGCAGCGCCGCTGCAGGATGAGGAGCAGCTGCTTGCGGGCGATGGCCGAGAAGGAGTGCCCACCAGACCGCAGGATCTGCCCCCGGTAGCGGATGTCGACCGTGTCCCACCGGGCGAAGGTGTCGGTGATCTCCATGTAGGTCGGCTGGTCGGCGTCCCGCAAGGCCCCGAGCGTCTCCTCGGAGAAGACGACCCCCCAACCGAAGGTGGCGTCGGGCGGGTTGCGCTCCATGACCCGGATCTCGTGGGCCGGATCGGCCTTGGCCAGCAGGATCCCGAGGTAGAGCCCGGCGGGACCGGCGCCGACGACCGACACCTTCATCCGGCGAGCACCTCGGCCAGCCGGTCCACCTCGTCGATGTCCGCCACCGTCGGCAGCAGGACGAGCTCGTCGCAGCCGGCGGCCACGTAGCCCCGTACGAAGTCCTTGACCTCCCGGGCGGTCGTCAGGTTCCCCGCGGCGATCTTGTCGGCGAACCCGCCGGTGAAGGCGTAGTAGTCGCGCAGGTAGGCGGCGCCCCGGGCCGCGTCGCCCAGGGCGAAGTAGCCCTGTCCCCACAGCTGCGGCCGACCGGGCCTCCCCAGATCGCTCCACGCCGCCTGGGCCTTGGCCGCGACGGAGGCGAAGGCGCGCGGCGGTCCCCCGCCATGGACGTAGCCGTCCGTGTAGCGGGCCATCCGAGCCAGGGCGGCCCCGCTGGCCCCGCCGGCCAGGAGCTGGAAGTCGTGGTCGCCGCGCAGCTGCGCCAGCTGTTCGGACAGGCGGGCGCCCCGGCCCCGGTGATCGACGCCGGCGGCGCGGTAGTCGTCGTGCCGGGCGCCGACCGAGAGCCCGAGCGTGACCCGCCGGCCGGCGATGGTCTGGAGGGACGCGGCCTGCTTGGCCAGGAGCGCCGTGTTCCGGAGTGGACCGATCACGATCGTCGTGGCCAGGCCAACCCGCGAGGTGACCGCCGCCGCGGCGGTCAGGGCGGTGAGCGGCTCGATGCTGTCGTAGACCAGGCGGTCGAGCACGGCGAGGCTCGAGAACGGTCCGCCGTCGGCTCGCCGAGCCCACTCCAGGAACAGGGGACCGTCGGTGCCGGGTGTCGTGTTCGGAAGTCCGATACCGACGCGCATCTCCGACCTCCCTCGAACAACTTACACCTGACCTCGCTTAGGTGTAATACGATTCGGGTCGTGACTCAAGAGGAGTCCACCGGGGCCGCCCGACCCCAGGAGCTCGTCATGACGCTGCTGGGCGCCTACGTCCAGCCCCGGGATCGCGCCGTCTGGTCGGGCGGCCTGGTGACCCTGCTGGGCGAGTTCGGCGTCACCGCGGGGGCGGCCCGGGTCGCGCTCAGCCGGCTGGCCACCCGGGAGATGCTCTCCCGCACCAGGAACGGTCGGCTGGCCCACTACGAGATCGCCAGGCGAGGGGCCGCCATCCTCGAGGAAGGCGACAGCCGGATCTTCTCCCTGGGCGTCGTCGACGACGAGTCCCGGCGCTGGACGGTGCTCTGGCACACGATCCCCGAGACCCGACGAGTCGAACGCACCCGCCTCACACGGCGGCTGCGGTTCCTGGGATTCGGTCCCCTCCAGGACGGCACCTGGCTCGCCGCCCATGACCGGGAGCGGGAGGTGGCGGCCGTCCTGGCCGAACTGGACGTCGGCGAGCATGCCGGGGTGCTGCTCGGAGTACCCGCGGCTTCGCTGGACTTCCGGGCCATCGTCGGCCGGGTGTGGGACCTCGACGAGCTGGCCGGCCGCTACCGGGCTTTCGTCGACGAGTATGGGCGATACGGTGGGGCGTCGTCCCGGGCCGGCCTCGACGATCGCCAGGCCCTGGTGCTCCGGACGCGCCTCATCCACACCTTCCGCCAGTTCCCGTTCCTCGACCCCGAGCTCCCCGAGGACCTCGTGCCCGGCCCACCCCACCGGGCCCAGGCGGTGCACCTCTTCCACGAGCTGTACGCGGCGCTCGCCCCCTCGGCCCAGCGCCACTTCGACGAGGTGACGACTCCGTGACCGAGCCAGACGAAGCCTCCCCAGCCGTCACCTACAGCTCTTACCTGGCCCTCGACGAGCTGCTCGGAGCCCAGCGCCCGCAGTCCGACGAGCACGACGAGATGCTCTTCATCGTCATCCACCAGGTGTACGAGCTGTGGTTCAAGCAGCTCATCCACGAGCTGGGCCACCTCCAGCAGCGGCTCGAAGCCGGCGACACCCCCCACGTGCTGCACACCCTCAAGCGGGTGCTCACCATCCTCAAGGTCGTGGTGGCTCAGATCGACGTGCTCGAGACCATGACGCCCCGCCAGTTCCTCGGCTTCCGGATCCGGCTCGAGGCGTCGAGCGGCTTCCAGTCCGCCCAGTTCCGCGAGCTCGAAGCGATCCTGGGCCGGCGCGATCGGAAGGCGTACGAGCACATCCCACCGGGCAGCGCCGCCCGGGAGCGGATCGTCGCCGCCATGAAGCGGCCGTCGCTGTTCGACTCGTTCCTGCTCTACCTCGCCACCCAGGGCTACGACGTGCCAGCCGAAGAGCTCGACAGGGACGTCGAACATCCCCGTGAACCGTCGGTGGAGGTCCAACACATGCTGCTGCGGGTCTACCGCGACGACGGGGAACCGGCCCAGGTGGCCGAGCGCATGGTCGACGTGGACGAGGGGGTGCAGGAATGGCGCTACCGCCACGTGAAGATGGTCGAGCGCACCATCGGCAGCAAGCCCGGCACCGGCGGCACGTCCGGCGCGGCCTACCTGCGCACGACGCTGTCCAAGCCGGTCTTCCCCGAGCTGTGGGGTGTGCGGGGCGAGCTGTGATCGCGCTCGCCGACCTGGCCCGGTCGCCCAACGCCCTGGCGCGGCACTACTCCCGCTTCGGGGTGGAGCGGCGCTTGCTGCTGACCGGGCACTCACACCAGGCCTGGCCGGACGTGGCGCTCGAAGGCCAGTGCGAAGCCTTCGACGACGCCGCCGACGCGGTGGACGACAAGTGGGACCGGGCCTTCGCCAAGGCGGACGAGGTCCGAGCCGCGTATCGCGAGCTGCTCGGCGATCCCAACGGCCAGATCGCCCTCGCGGCCAGCACCCACGATCTCGTGATCCGCTTTCTGTCGGGCCTCGATCTCCTGCGGGGCCGGCCCCGCCTGGTCACGACCGACGGTGAGTTCCACTCGCTGCGGCGACAGCTCGCCCGGCTGGAGGAAGAGGGCGCGGACGTCATCCGGATCGCGGCCGAACCGGTGGACACGTTGGTGGGCCGACTCGCCGACGCGATCGACTCCCGGACGAGCGCGGTGCTGGTCTCGGCCGTCCTGTTCGAGACGTCGCGCATCGTGCCGGGCCTCGACTTCCTGGCGTCGGCCTGCCGTCAGGGCGGCGTGGAACTGCTGGTCGACGCCTACCACGCCCTGGGCTGCGTCCCGTTCCCGCTCGACGAGATGGGGCTCTCTTCGGCCTGGGTGGTGGGCGGCGGCTACAAGTACCTCCAGCTCGGCGAGGGCAACTGCTTCCTCCGCCTCCCCGAGCAGGCCGAGCAGATGCGGCCCCTGGTGACCGGCTGGTTCTCCGAGTTCGCCGCGCTGTCGGACGCGCCCCGGTCCGACCAGGTGTCCTACGGGTCGGGAGCCTGGCGCTTCGCCGGCGCCACCTACGACCCGACCAGCCACTACCGCGGAGCCCGGGTCTTCCGCTTCTTCCGCGACCACGATCTGTCGCCATCCCTCCTACGGAGGTCGTACCTCCACCAGCTCTCGGTCCTGGCCGACGCCTTCGACGCCCTCGACGTGCCGGAGAACCTCGTCGCGCGCAATCGATCCACACCGTTGAGTGGTTTGGGTGGGTTCCTCGCGCTGGAGTCGCTCCACGCCCAACGCCTTCGCCAGATGCTGCTCGAACGGGGGGTGAGCAGCGACGGCCGCGGCTCCTACCTGCGCCTCGGCCCCGCGCCCTATCTCTCCGACAACCAGCTGGAAGAAGCCGTCGCCCGCCTCGGCGACGCCGTCACCGAGCTCACCCCTTCCGTCTAGGTCGTGTCCTGTGAATCAACGCGTTGGCTCCGGGCGATGTAGCGACGCCTACCACGTTGCGGTTGGCGGACGCGATGGTGTGGATGCTGGGAAGTCGAGCGAGGACGGCGAGTGCGGCGCGAATGTCGGTTGGGCTGCCGGCTGAGCCCACTTTTGATCCGGGCGTGATGCGACGGCGCCGCGGTTCGACTTCTCCGAGCCGCCGCCCAACGAAGACGTGGCTGGAACGCTGACGCCGCGAAGCGACCCTAAGGCGCCGTGGCATCGATCAGCGGCTGGAGAACCTCCCGCACTCGTCCCAGTGTCTCGATTGCCCACGACCGGTAGGTCGGCCAGGCGGCACGGTCGAGGGGATTCGCGTCGCCGTGGTACACCGAGATTCGGGAGGCCTTGCTGCCATCGAGTCGGTCCCAGGCGACCCCGCCAAGCGCTGCGTCAATCTCTCGTCGGTAGGGTTCCAGGCGGGGCCACCACTTGTCGCCGTCTTCCATGTGGAGCGTGACTCGCAGCGTGTAGCCCTTCGCATGCTCTGGCCACGCGAAGCTCACCCCATACCTGAGCCCAGGCCCGATCGGGATCCGCAGATGGTTTCTCGTTGACGGCTTCAGATTGTTGGTCCACCCGGGATGTGCCGCCTGAAGCGCCGGGATGAACTCCGACCACCAGTCCAGGTAGGCCTGTTGCGTGTCCGACAGGCGTGGCCTTTCTCGGACCTTGCGTCGCCACTCGTCAGGTTCGACCACCACATCGAAACGGACGGCGGGAGCTGAGTCTCCGATGCGCACAGCGTGAACCTCGAGCCCGAAGAACCCGGCGTCGGAGGCGGTGTTCTCATTCAGCCACGTAAGCGCCGAGCGATGCTCCGGGCGGAACAAGCGGGCAACGAGCACCGCGTAGGACCCCTCTAGACCCGCGGCATAGGTGATGAGCTTCCCCAAGTGGTCGTGGTCCGTCGCCCCCAGGAAGTTCTCGACGACGACACGCCGCTCCGAGCCGAGGTCGACCAGCACGATGTCCGCGAAGAACGGCCCCACTGGCATTTCTGTGCCGATCAGTTCCAAGTCCATGCCGAGCGCCTCGGACAGATACTCGACGTTCTCGGCCAACCAGGGTGTGAACACCCTTGACTCGTCGTGCCACACCTCGCGAAGTGGCACCTCGATCATCCGTTGGATCTCGACCGTCACTCCCGGCCCTCCTGAAATGGCCAAGGTCGAAGCCGCACCAGTCGGCCTAATCCTGGCACCCGAAGCGCCGTCGCGTTCAGCCACGGGCGATCAACTGGAGTGCGCCCCGTCGCCGAGCCGATGGTCACCACGTCGGCGTGGGTCTGACGAGCGGATAACTATGCTCCGTCGCTTGCCTCCGGACGTGCGCTTTCGCTGGTCAGCACGGCGCACGGGCCGGGATTACTTCTAAGCAGCGGGTCGTGGGTTCGAGTCCTACCGGGGGCGCCGAGTGCCTCTGACCAGGCATTCTCCTGCACGACGGCCACGCACCGGACATCGAAAAGTTATCCGGTGCAGTTATCTGGTCGGAGGCCGCGTGCGAGAGGGACTGCAACGGCGTGAGGGCGGTTCGGGCTTTCGACGGCCGACCGCGACCACTGGGTGCGCTGCTTGGACCAGCGCCTTTCCCGCAAGCGTGTCGTGCGTCTCATGCGCGACGCGGGCTTGGTCGGCGTCGATGCCCACGACGCCGGCGGCGAGGCCGCCCGGATACCGCACCCGACCGGACCTGGTCATCCTGCGCTTCAACCCGCCCGGCCCGACAGCCCTGGGCCGCGAACGGGACCCCAGTTCCGCACCGGGGGAGGCCTGGTCCTACCTCCGCCGCGGTGATCGATCTGATTAGCCGCCGGGTCGTCGGCTGGGCGACGAGTACCTCACCGGACACCGACCTGTCACCGACGCCCGGGTCATGGCCTTTCTGGCGGCTGAACGCGGGATCGCCTGGCTGGGACCCTCACAGCGATTCAGGAGTGCAGTCAGGGCAGTGTCATGCCGGGTGACGTATCGTTCGACCGTCGACACGAGGGTGACAATGGTCAATCGATGGGTCGTCGAAACCGACCTCAGCGAGGACTGGGACTTCTACACCCGCGCCAACGTTGGGGAAGTGTTCCCCGACCCTGTGTCGCCTCTGACGTTCTTCTATTTCCAGAACGAGGGCGGTTTGGGGGGCAGCGAACTCGGCTTTCGCGACGCGTTCTTCCGGATCGGGGTGATGGAGCCCGAAGAACTCCCCAATGACGAGTGCGTCGTGCTCGGGGTCGTCGGCGGCTACTGCTACCTCAACGCCAGTGCATTCCGGATGCTCGGCCACCGCGCGCCGGAGATGACGGCGAATGACATCGACGCCGCCTTCTTCGGCGACGCACCCGGAGTACCGGAGTTCGTGGTGCGGCCGGGATTCGACCGTCCCGACCTCACGGAGAAGATCGCAGCCACGTTCCAGTGGGCGCTCACGACGCCCGACCTGCCAGATGTCCGGCGCCATGAGCAGGCCATGAACGCGCTGCGGACGAGCCGGCCGGACCTGTCCCGGATGTCGGACCGCGAGCTCGTGGAACGGTCGCTGGAGCTTATCGACACTCACTTTCGCGGGCTGTTCGGTGAGCACGTCTTCGTCTCGTTGGTCGCCACCATGCCCGTCGGAATCATCACGAAGGTGTGCCAAGCAGTCGGGAGACCCGACGACGTCCTGCGCCTCCTCGCGGGCGTCGGCGATATCGAGTCGGCGGCACCGGCAATGGAGATGTGGGCCTTAGGGCGCCGCGTCGCGTCCTCGCCCGCTCTTTGCGCCGCGTTCGACGCGGGCGCTGATGGCCTCGACGCCCGGCTGCGCGCATCGACCGATCCGGACCTGACCGACTTGGTGCGAGCCTTCGACGGGTTCATGGTGAACCACGGAAGCCGCGGGCCCAACGAGTGGGAGCCCCGCTCGCCGACGTGGGAGACCCATCCCGAGCTGGCGCTGGCGGCCATCGACCGGATGAGGCTCTCGCCGGAAGCAAGTTCGCCGTCGGTTCACCACCACGAGCGAGCCGTAGAGCGAGAAATGGTCGGCGCCGAGATCGCCGCTATGGTCGCCAGCGATCCAGAGGTCCACCGCCAGTTCCTCGCCGCGCTGGCCGCAGCCAAGGTCTTCATGGCCGGTCGGGAGCGCACGAAGACGAACTGCGTAAAGCTGATCGAGGAGACGAGGGTGGCTCTCCTGGAGTGGGGGCAGCGGTGCGTTGCGGCCGGAACGTTCCCGCACCCGAACTCCTTCGGGATGCTGACCCGTCCCGAGGTCTTCCAGTTCCTCGACGATCCGACGGGCTGGTGCGATGTCCTCGCCCAGCGGGAGGCGCTGTATGACGACATCGCCGCCCTGCAAGAGCCCTTCCTGTTCGTCGGCCACCCGGGGCCGATGAGCGAGTACCCGCGTCGCGACGATGTGCGTCCTGCGGTTCTCGGCGCCGGTGGGGTGCTACAGGGCGTGCCGGGCTGCCCCGGCACGGCACGCGGCGTGGCCCGCGTCGTGGTGGACCTCCACCATCCGACGCATCTTGAGCCGGGCGACGTTCTCGTCGCCCCGATCACGGATCCGTCCTGGACGCCGCTGTTCGTCCCCGCCGCGGCAGTGGTCGTCAACGTCGGCGCGCCTCTCAGTCACGCGGTGATCGTCAGCCGCGAGCTCGGCATCCCCTGCGTAGTGTCGGCGACCGACGCCACCAGTCGCATCCCGGACGGCGCAACCGTGCAGGTCGACGGCACCACCGGCACCGTCACGGTCGTGGGGCTGCCGTAGCCGGACGACGGAGCCGGCCGCTTCCGACACGCATGCGGGAATAGGGTGGCGCCTATGGCGCCTGTGCAGGGGAACTGTGACGAGCGGTTCGATCCGGTCCGGGAGCGGTTCGTTGCCAGCTTCGACGAGGGGAACGAGCGGGGTGCCGCGGTGTACGTGACGCTCGACGGGCGGCCGGTCGTCGACCTGTGGGCCGGGGAGCGCAACGACGCCGGTGACCCCTGGGAGCGGGACACGATCGTCAACGTCTATTCGACCACCAAGACGATGGCGGCCACCGTCATGCTGATGCTGGTCGATCAGGGGCACGTCGACCTCGAGGCCCCGGTGGCCGAGTACTGGCCGGAGTTCAAGGCCAACGGCAAGGACGGCGTGCTCGTTCGACACGTGCTGGGCCACACCGCAGGCGTCCCCGGCTTCGATCCGGCGATCGCCACGGAGACGCTCTATGACTGGGACGCCTGCTGCGAGAACCTCGCCGCCCAGACGCCGTGGTGGGAGCCCGGCACCCAGTCCGGCTACCACGCGCTTACTCAGGGGTACATCGAGGGCGAGATCGTACGCCGCGTCACCGGTCGCACGATCGGCACCTACTTCGGGAAGGAGGTCGCCGAGCCGCTCGGCGCCGACTTCTGGATCGGCCTGCCCGCCTCGGAGGACGACCGCGTCGCCGACCTCGTCCCCCCGCCAGAGACCGCGCTCGACAACGTGGCGCCCGGCGCCGCCGAGACGATCGCCGTCCGGACCCTGGCCAGTGTCCCGCTCACCGCTCTCGAGCCACGCACCCGGGAGTGGCGAGGCGCGGAGATTCCCGCCGGCGGCGGAACAGGCAACGCCCGGTCCGTCGGACGAGTGCACTCCGCCCTGGCGTGCGGCGGTGAGGTCGACGGGGTCCGGCTCCTGTCGCCGGAGGGCGTCGAGCGGGCGCTCGTCGAGCAGGCCCACAACGTCGACCTCGTGCTCGGCATCAAGATGCGCATGGGCACCGGCTTCGGGCTGATGAACGAGGAGATCCCGCTCAGCCAGAACCCACGGGCGTTCTTCTGGGGCGGTTACGGCGGCTCGCTAGCGCTAATCGACCTCGACGCCCGGATGACCGTCACCTACGTGATGAACAAGATGGGAAGCAGCCTGGCTGGCGACCTTCGCGGCGCGCTGCTCGTCTTCGCCGCGTACCAGTCGCTCGGAGGCTGAGCGAACGCCCACGGAGTAGCCGTCCTGCGGCCGGCGTCACGCCTGGCTCGGGTCAGCCGTCAGGCTGGCCGGGGTCGGTCGGCCTCACGTCACAAGCGCCGTCGCGGATCGCCCACAGCCACAGAGAGAGGGCGAGGGCGCCGAGCGCCGGTCTGAGTCGGGCGAAGATGCCGTTGGCGAAGGTGGCTGCGAGGGCGCCATGACTCCCTGACGATGGCGTGACTTCGGGCTCAGGCTTGCCCGCCCAGCACGAGCGCACGATCGTCCTTGTCTCCTTGACCAACAGCCCGTGATCACGCAGGTGTCAGGCCGAGGGCAGGCGCGTCTGGCGCCTGCCCGCAGGCCAGGTCGCACCGCAGTGTGGCCGGACCGGACGTGTCATCAGTCGAGCGGAACTCGAACGATGCAGACCCGTTGCCGACGGGTCCTTCATGACCAGCCACTCGCGGGCCCAAATGGTGAATCGCCCCGCGTTCGGTGACTGCTCTGGGGTGCCCGGGCACCACCTACCGGCCCGACACGGTGGTCGCCGCGTCCACCACGACCCCGAGCACCCACAGGTGCATCGGGGTCGTGGGGGCGGTCCCCTCGATG
>Ga0114129_10006180_pt1 | contig 16994 bp, 15 predicted proteins | sample RhiMetdeltSRZDD1_FD_80071 | JGI IMG/M metagenome (GOLD analysis project Ga0114129, IMG submission 80071) | Populus rhizosphere microbial communities from Tennessee, USA - Rhizosphere MetaG P. deltoides SRZDD1 (version 2) (version 2) | ecosystem: Host-associated > Plants > Roots > Rhizosphere >... | reverse complement strand
GACTCATTGTCGTGGCCGGCGATCGACGACGCGGACCGCCTTGCCCGGCGCGCGCTCGATCGCACCGGGCGGGCAGAGACGCACCTCTGGGCTCAGCGCGAGCGCGTCGTGGAGATCTCGCCGGATCCGCGACGCGATCGTCGGATCGCAGCCCGGCTCGGTCTCGACGTGGATCGTCATCCGCTCGCCGCCGCCCTCGGTGTCGATCACCACTTGATACTCGTGGCTCACCCCGGCGTGCTTCAGCAAGGCCCGCTCGATCTGGCGTGGATAGAAGTTGATCCCCTTGTAGATCACCATGTCGTCCACCCGCCCGCGCAGCCGATCGAGCCTGAGCGCCGTGCGCCCGCAGTCGCAGCGCGCGCGCGAGACGACGCGCGTGAGGTCGTGCGTGCGATAGCGGATCAGCGGCAGCCCCTCGCGGGTCAACGTCGAGATCACGAGCTCGCCCTCGGTCCCGTCGGCCACCACCGCACCCGTCGCCGGATCGACGATCTCGGGATAGTAGTGGTCCTCCCAGACGTGGATGCCGGCGCGCGCGGCGCAGTCGATGCCGAGCCCCGGGCCGCCGGTCTCGGTCATCCCGATGATGTCGAACGTGCGGACGGAGAGCTCGCACTCGATGCGTGCCCTGAGCTCGTCGGACCACATCTCGGAGCCGAGAATGCCGACCCGCAGCGAGAGCGAGCCGAGATCGAAGCGCTCCTCGCGCGCGGCCTCGATCAGCCGCAAGGGATAGGTCGCGATCGCGGTGAGGACGGTCGCGTGCAGATCGCGCATGAGTCTGAGCTGCAGCGCGGTGCGCCCGGCGCCGGTCGGGATCACCATCGCGCCCAGCCGCTCGGCGCCGTAGTGAAAGCCGAAGCCGCCGGTGAAGAGCCCGAACGACGGCGTGATCTGGATCACGTCGCTCGGGCCGACGTCGGCGGCGACGTAGCACCGCGCCATGACCTCGCCCCACTGCGCCACGTCGGCGGCGGTGTACGGATTGAGGATCGGATTCCCCGTCGTGCCGCTCGACATCTGGATCCGGCGATAGCCGGCGGCGCGCGAGCACGCCAGGCCGTAGGGATAGGCATCGCGCAGCTCGTCCTTGGTGAGAAAGGGCAGCGTGCGCCAGTCCTCGACACGGGTGATCTGCTCCGGACGCACACCGGACAGGCGACGCGCCCACGCCGGCTCGGCCAGCACCCGCGCGAGCGTCGCGCGCATCCGCTCGACGATGAGCCGCTCCAGTGGAGCGCGCTCGAGCGACTCGAGCTCCGGCTGCCACATCGCACTCACGGCCATCGAGTCTAGCCCGGATTATTCATGACCGGGCACACGGGTGCCCGAGCGGGTGCCGCGGTGGGGCCGGCCACGACGCGCGCCACCCCCGCCAGGTGTAGGGCCCCGGCGCGCGTCGTGGGCGGCCCCCGCCGCTGCAGGCCCCGTTCGCCGCACGCGCGTGCGCGGTCACGAATAATTCGGGCTCCGGCGGCGAACGTCAGCCCGCCACGTCACTGCGGAGGCGGTCGAGGCCGAGGTAGGCCGTGCGCACCCGCGGGTCCGCCGAGAGCTCGGCGCTGGTGCCCGAGGCGACCAGGCGTCCGGTCTCGAGCACGTAGCCTCGCGAGGCGAGCGCGAGCGCGCGGCGCGCGTTCTGCTCGACCAGCAGGACGGCGACGCCGTCCGCGTTGATCCGGCGGATCACGCGGAAGATCTCGCGCGCGAGCATCGGCGCCAGCCCGAGCGAGGGCTCGTCGAGCAGCAGCAGGCGCGGCCGGGTCATCAAGGCGCGGCCGATCGCGAGCATCTGCTGCTCGCCGCCCGAGAGCGTCCCGGCGATCTGCGGCTGGCGATCGTGCAGCACGGGAAACAACCGCAAGACCGCCCCCAGTCGCTCGCCGAGGCTCGCCCGCGCCACCGTGTGACCGCCGACCAGCAGATTCTCGCGCACCGTGAACTCCGGAAAGATCTCGCGTCCCTCCGGCACGTGGCTCACGCCGGCGGCCACGATGGCGTCGGCCGGGGCGCGTGTGATGTCGCGGCCCTGGTAGCAGATGCGCCCGCGCGCCGGCCGCACGAGCCCCGACACCGCCCGCAACGTGGTCGACTTGCCGGCGCCGTTCGCGCCGAGCAAGGTGACGATCTCGCCGGCGGCGACGCTCAGGCTCACGCCCTCGAGCGCGCGGCGCTGGCCGTAGGCGACCGCGACATCGTCGAGCTCGAGCACGCGGCTCACACGTCCTCCTCGCTACCGAGGTACGCCTCGACGACCGCGGTGTCGGCGACGATCTCGCGTGGCACGCCTTCGGCGATCTTGCGGCCGTGGTCGAGCACCGCCACGCGGTCCGAGATCCCCATCACGAGCTCCATGTCGTGCTCGACCACCACGATCGTCAGCCCGTTCTCGTCGCGCAGCCGCCGGATCACCGCCATCAACGTCTGGGTCTCCGTCGGGTTGAGCCCGCCCGCCGGCTCGTCGAGCAAGAGGAGCCCGGGCCCGGAGGCGAGCGCGCGGGCGATCTCCAGGCGCTTCTGCGCGCCGAGCGGCAGGCTGCCCGCTTCGGTCTCGGCGGCGCCATCGAGCCCGAACCGCGCCAGCAGCGCCAGGGCCGACTCGCGCGCCCGCGCCTCCTCGCGCCGCACGGCCGGCAGCCCGAGCGCGCCGCGAATTATGCCGGAGCGCAGGTGGCTATGGCGGCCGATCAGGACGTTGTCGAGCGCCGAGAGCTGGCGGAACACTTCGGTGTTCTGAAAGGTGCGCGCGACGCCGCGCCGGGCGATCTCGTGCGGCGCGAGGCTCGAGAGATCGTCACCGTCGAGTCTGATCCGTCCCGTGAGCGCGCGGTAGAGCCCGGTGATCACGTTGAAGACGGTCGACTTGCCAGCACCGTTGGGACCGATCAGCGCGAAGATCTCTCGATCGCGCACCGTGAAGCTGAGCTCGCTCAGCGCGGCCAGGCCGCCGAAGCTGATCGAGAGATCGTGGACCTCGAGCACCGCTACTCGGACTTGAGCCAGTCCGTCAACTGCTTGAAGCGACCCTTCTCCACGCGCACCCAGAACCCCTGCTTCTGAGTCTCGTGGTCGGGGCCGATCGTGATCGGCGGCAGGATGCCGCTCTCGAATCCCTTGAGCGACTCGAACGCGGCCATCAGCGACTCGCGCGTCAGATTGCGGCCGGCGCGCTTGGCGCCCTCGGCGAACAGGAGGCCCGCGAAGTAGCCCGCGAGCGAGTACCGATTGGGCTCGTTCTTTGGGAAATAGCGCACCATGTGGTCGCGATAGAGCTTGACGCCGGGCAGATCGGAGGTGAGCGGGTCGGGCCAAAGCGACAGCCCTTCGACGCCCTCGGCGGCGTCGCCCGCGAGCGCCAGATATTTTTCATCGGTCAGCGGCCCGGTCGAGACCATGAGCGTGTCCGTCCAGCCGATCTTCTGCCGCTCCCGCAGCGCCTGCGCGGCGGGTCCGGGCACCAGCACCAGGAACGTCACCTCGGGCTTCGCGGTCTGGAGCTTCGCAACCTGGGCGCTCACGTCCATCACGCCGCGCTTGACGGATTCGGCCGCGAGCAGCTTGAGGTTGTAGCGCGCCAGATCCTTCTCGAACGCGGTGAGGAACGATTTGCCGTACTCGTCGTCCTGGTAGAGCGCCGCGAACTTCTTGAGCTTCCGCTGCCCGGCCAGATAGTCGATCATCATCTTCGACGACCGGTCGCTGAGGGTCATCCCCTGCAGGACCCATTTCTTGCCGCGCGTCTCCGGCGAGCTCTGATACGGAAACAGCAGCGGCACCTTGTTCTCGTCGAGGTAGGCGAGCGTCGCCACCACCGGCGGCGAGCCCTGCGGGATGATGATCGCGAACACCTTGTCCTGCTCGACGAGCTTCTTGGTGTTGGCCACCGCGTCCTGCGGCCGATAGGCGTCGTCGTAGTACACGGTCCGGATCTTGCGGCCGTGGATCCCGCCCGCATCGTTGATCACGCGCGCGTAGAGGTCGACGCCGTACTTGGTGATCTGCTCGCCGGTGTACGTGAGCGGACCCGAGAACGAGTTCGAGCCGCCGATCAGGATCTCGGTGTCGCTGACGCCCTGGGCGCCGGCCGGAAGCGCGCTCAGCGTGACGGCCAGAAGCAGCAGAAGGCTTGCACGGCTGATCATCGATCGTCTCCTTGTCAGGGGGGGCCGAGGGCCGGCCCCGGGGATTTTGCGGAGCGCGCTCGCGATACCGCCCGGCATGAACAGCATGGAGGTCACCAGAATGGCGCCGAAGATGAGCGGCCGGTAGCTCTGAAAGCCGGCGAGCGAGTCGTTGAGCGTGGTGATGACGGCGGCGCCGATTACGGAGCCCGCGATCGAGCCGAGGCCGCCGACGATGATCATCGCCACGAAGTCGACCGAGAGGAACACGTCGAACGAATCGGGCGACAGAAAGCCGACCACCAGCGCGAAGAGTCCGCCGGCCACGCCGGTGTAGAACGCGGAGACCACGAACGCGAGCGTCTTGTAGACGGCCAGGTTGACCCCGCTGGCCTGCGCCGCAATCTCGCTCTCGCGGACGGCCAGCAGCGCGCGGCCGGTGCGCGTCCGGCTCAGGTTCACGGCGGCCACGATCAGGAGCGCGGCGACCGCGACCACCAGGTAGTAGCGCGCCGTGTCGCTGGCGAGGGTCCAGGGGCCGATGCGCGCGGCCGGCACGTGCATGCCGTCGTTGCCGCGCGTGAGCCAGTCGAGATTCAGGATCACCTCGACCACCACGAAGCCGAACGCGAGCGTCGCCATCGCCAGGTAGAGGCCTTCCAGGCGCAGGCACGGCACGCCGAGCGCCAGCCCGACCGCCGCCGTGACCAGCCCGCCCAGCAGGATCGCCGCGGGCGCCGGGAGCGCCGGCGCGCGCACGAGCACGATCGCTGCCGCGTACGCGCCGATCGCCAAAAAGCCGGCGTGGCCGAACGAGAGCTGGTTCGTGTAGCCGGAAAGAAGATTGAGCCCGATCGCCACGATCGCGTTGATGACGACGAGGCTCGCCAGGAACACGAAGTAGCGCGGCACCGCCCACGGCCAGCCGACGACGACGGCGGCGCCGGTCGCGAGCGCAACCGCGCGCATCAGACCTTCCGCCGCGCGACGTGACCGAGCACGCCGCCCGGGCGCACGAGCAGGATCGTGATCATGACCAGGAACGGCACGGAGTGCTTGATGGACGACGGCAGGTAGAGCGGCGCCAGGTTCTCGAGCACACCCAGCAGCATGCCGCCGACGACCGCGCCGGGCAGCGAGCCGAAGCCGCCGAGGACCCCCGCGGTGAAGCCGTTGATCGCGACCAGCCCCATCTTCGTGGACAGGAAGACGACCGGCGCGATCAGCACGCCGGCGATCGCGCCCACGACCGAGGCGATGATCCACGACGAGGAGTAGACGCGCTCGACGCTAATCCCCATGAGGCGGGCCGCCCGCTGGTTCTGCGCGACCGCGCGCATCGCCCTTCCCAGGCGCGTCCAGCGAAACAGCGCGCCGAGCGCCAGCATGAGCGCGAGCGAGGCGCCGATGATCCCGAGCGAGACCGGCGCCACGCGGATCGGTCCCACCGCCAGCGGCCGATTCGAGAAGAACGATGGGAACGGAAACTCGTCGTGGGTCCACGCCAGGCCGGCGGCCGAGCGCAGCATCAGCGAGAGCCCGAGTGTGATGATCAAGACGTCGAAGTGCGTGGCCGAGATCGCGTGGCGGATCACGACGCGCTCGAGGATGAAGCCGAGCAGTGCGGAGGCGGCCACGGCGACCAGTAGCGCGACCGCGAGCGGCGCCTGCAGCACCTGCAGCGCGGTCCAGCCGACGAACGTCGAGACCATCAGCATTTCGCCCTGCGCGAAGTTCAAGGTGCGCGTGGCGTTGTAGATGATCACCAGGCTGATTGCCATCAGCGCGTAGATCGAGCCGGTGGCGAGACCGCTGACGATGACGTGGACCAGCGTCGCGGTCGTCATGAGGCGACGAACCGGCACGCCGGGGCGCCCATGGCGACGCACGCGGTCTCGACGACGGTGCGCGAGCGGCCGAAGATCGAGCCGGCGAGTGATTCCAGTACGCCGCGGATCAGGTGGCATACCGGCGCAGCCGAAGGGCCGTACGCTTCGGCCACCGGCGAGTGGCGCACGCTCACCGCCAGCTCGGTCGCGGTCAGTCGCTCGAGCGCGAAATCGCCCCAGCCGATCTCGCCGCCGATCCGGAGCAGCCGGCTCACGCGCTCGTGCGCGGCGCCGTCGAGTGACGCGGTCGCCCGCGCCCCGCCCGCGCGGCCGCCGGCCGCGATGCACGCGGCCGCGCGCTCCCCGAGCGCGCTCTCCACCGCTTTCTGCAGTCCGGCCAGGGTCTCCGGTCGGATCAGCAGATAGCGCGCGCGGCCGAGCATGAGCCCGCCCCGGCCGTCGGACTCGAGCGCCGGCGCCCCGGTCATCGGATCACCTTCGCCCAGATCGGCGACTCCCAGCCCTGCTCGAGGAATCCTCGGATCTCGCGACGGCTGTAGTCGCCGAGCCCGAGATGCTCGAGCGCCCGGCCCCGGCCCGAGAGCTCGCGCCCGAGGAGCGCGCGGAACGTGAGCAAGAGCCCCGAGATGCCCGGGGTGTCGACGCCGGCGGCGCGCGCCGCCGACTCGAAGAGCGACAGACCGAACGCGACGTCCTCGGTGACGTAGCGGTGCTCGAGCGTGACAATCTCGCTCCAGAGCCCGCTGGCCAGGAGCTTGGCCTTGGCGCCGGCGCCGTAGAGCCCCTCGGCGGCGCGCGTCTCGTCGTAGTACGTCGCGAGCTCGTAGTGCGGCGCCGGGTATCCCCATCCCGCGCGCGTCGCGACGCGCTCGGCGTCGACCACGTCGATCAGGCGGCGCACGCTCGGCGTCGTGCCGGCCGCGTGAACGTCGAAGCGTCCGCCGTCGATCGTGCCCGCGTTCAGGAGCACGAGCGGCGGATGGATCACCGGCCCCGCGTTGGTCAGCGCCACGTCGAGCGCGTCGACGCAGGGACGCGCCGAGGGGAACAGATCGGCCAGCCGCGAGAACGTCTGCTTGCCGCGAGCGCCCGGAAACACGCCGAGCGGGAGATTGGCCGCACGCACGGGCGCGGCCACCGCCGCCGGGCCGGTCTTGCGCGTGAGGTAGGGCAAGGTGCCGGTCTCGGCGAGCGCAAACGGGAGCTTCGCGCCCACGCGCGCGAGCGCGCGGGCCATCGCGTAGCTGCCGAGCGTCCCGGGGGTGAGTAGGATGATCTGGCGCTCGTTCACGTGCGGCCCGAGGTCGCTGGCCAGATCGGCGTGGCCCGTCGCCGGGAGCGCGACGATGAGAATCTCGGCGCCGGCGACTGCCTCGGCGAGATCGGGCGTCGCGCGCGCCAGCCGTGCCGCGCCCGAGCGTCCCTCGGCGGCCAAGGTGATCGTCGGATCCTTGACGAGCGGGCCGAGAGCCGGCGCGCTTCGGCTCCAGAGCCGCACCCTGTGACCGGCCAGCGCGAGGTCGGCGGCGGTGGCGAAGCCGCCGTGACTAGCGCCGAGCACCGCGACGTTCACGCGATCGCCCCGGTCGCGTGGAGCTCGGCGATCTTCACGTTCGAGTACTTCAGCACGCGGCTCAGGATCTCGTTGGTGTGCTCGCCAAGGCGCGGGGGCGGTGTGACCTCGAGGCCCATCGCGCCGTCGATCTTGATCGGCGTGCCGAGCGTATTCGTCTTGCCGTGGCGCGGATGGTTCATCTCCACCACCATGCTGCGCTGGAGCACCTGCGGATCGGCGAGCACGCGATCGACCGTGTGGATCGGCGTCGCCGGCACGTTGGCGCCCTGCAGTCGCTCGAGCCACTCGCGCGTCGTCCGGGTGCGGAACGCGGCCTCGATCAGCGGCATCAGCACGTCGCGGTGCAGGACGCGATCGCGGTTGGTCGCGAAGCGCAGATCGCGCTCCCACTCCGGGTGCTCGACCGCCCGGCAGAAGAGCGGCCAGAACTTCTCGGCGAAGATCGCCACGATCAGGTGGCCGTCGCGCGTCTGGAGCGCCGAGTACGGCACGACCGAGGTGTGGCCCGAGCCGAGCGGAATAGGCACCCGCCCGTTCGTCCAGAAGTATTGCGCGATGTACGTGAGGAGCGAGACCTGGCAGTCGAGCAGCGACAGATCGATGTGGGCGCCCTCGCCGGTTCGCTCGCGGCGGAACAGCGCGCCCGAGATCGAGAACGCGCCGAAGAGCGAGCCCGCGAGATCGGCCATCGGCAGCCCCATGCGCGCCGGCCGTCCGCCGGGCTCGCCCGTGACGGACATCGCGCCGCCCATCGCCTGCAGCGCCAGGTCGAAGGCCGGCCAGTCGCGATAGGGCCCGTCCTGACCGTACGCCGAGACAGAGCAGACGATGATGCGCTGGTTGAGCGACCAGAGCTTCGAGTACGCGAGTCCCATCCGCTCCATGATCCCCGGGCGGAAGTTCTCCCAGACGACGTCGGACTGGCGCACCAGGTCGTAGAAGACCTCGCGCCCCCGGTCGCGCGACAGGTCGAGGGCCAGCGACTTCTTGTTCCGGTTGATCGCCAGGAAATAGGCCGACTCGCCGTCCGGCAGGAACGGCGGGCCCATCATCCGCATCGGATCGCCGCCGTCGGGATCCTCGATCTTGATCACCTCGGCGCCCAGGTCGGCCAGCAGCATCGAGCCGTAGGGCCCCGCGAGCATACGTGAGAGGTCCAGCACGCGAACACCTTCGAAGAGCTTCATTGCGACTCCTGCCGCGACTGACGCGACGTCTCGGTCATTGAACGAATTCGCTCGGCGGTGATCGGCAGTTCGAAAAATCGCACGCCGATCGCGTCCTTGATCGCGTTGCGGACGGCGGCGGCGACGGGAATCACGCCCGACTCCCCCAGACCCTTGGCCCCGAACGGGCCCTCGGCGTCGACGGACTCGATCAGGCGCACGACGATCTCGGGCATGTCGTCGGCCTTCAGCACGGCGTAGTCCATGAACGTCTGGCTGAGCACCTGGCCCTCGGAGACCACGAGCTTCTCGGCGAGCGCGTAACCGAGCCCCATATGGATGCCGCCGTGCACCTGGCCCTCGGCGGCCGCCGGGTTGAGCGCGCGGCCGACGTCGTGCGCCGAGACGACGCGGCGCACGGCGACGCGCCCCGTGTCGGGGTCGACGTCGACCAGCGCCGCCTGAAACGCCGACGTATACGCCGCCGACACGTTGCCTTGAAAGTCCTTGTCGAGCATCGTGGTCGGCGGATCATAGAACGCTTCGGCGACCAGCAGACGCCCCCCGCTCTTGAAGTGCCCGGCGCGCGCGACCGCCTCGTACTGGAGCCGGCGCGACGGGTCGCGCTTGACGAAGATCCAGCCGCCCTGCAGCGCCAGCGTCGAGGCCAGCTCGCCGAACTGCGCGGCGGCCATCTCGAAGAGCTGCGCTTTCACCTTCTCGGCCGCCAGGCGCGCGGCGTTGCCGGCCACGAACGTGGTACGGCTCGCGTGCGTGCCAACGTCCCACGGCCTCACGCTCGTGTCGGAGTTGACGACGTCCACCCGCTCGAGCGGTATGCCGAGCGTCTCGGCGACGATCATGGCCAGCACGGTCTCGGAGCCCTGCCCGATCTCGCTGGCGCCGGTGATCAAGGTGACCTTGCCGAAATCGTCGAGCTTCACGATCGCGCCGCAGCCGTCCGAGCGATAGATGCGAGCGCCACCGCCGACGTGGAACATGCCGGCGTAGCCGACGCCGCGCTTGCAGCCCGCCGCCGGCGGCGGCGGATCCTTCGCGATCCCCTCGACCGCCGCGTCGAGGCACTCGCGCATCGCGAACGAGGTGAGCACGAAGCCCTGCGGGTTCACGTCGCCGGGCTTCGTGGCGTTCAGGCGCCGGAGCTCGAGCCGATCCATGCCGAGCCGATCGGCGAGATCGTCCATCTGGGACTCGACGGCGAACGTCGACTCGGGGTTGCCGTAGCCGCGCATCGAGCCCGAGTAGGGGTTGTTGGTGTAGGCGATCGTCGTGTCGAACCGCACGTTCGGCACGCGGTAGAGCCCGGCCACCGTCGACATCATCACGTAGGGCGTGGTCGACCCCCAGGACGTGTAGGCGCCGCTGTCGATCGTCACGTGCGCGTCCCGGGCGAGAAGCCGCCCGTCCCGGTCGGCCGCGGTGCGCAGGCGAATCGCGCACGGCTCGCGCGTGGGGCAGGCCACGAACTCCTCGAGCCGGTCGAAGACGATCTTCACCGGACGCCGGGCCGCGCGGGCGAGCATCGCGGCGATCACGTCGATCGGATAGACGTCGAGGCCGCGGCCGAAGTTACCGCCGACGGGCGGCTGCATGACGCGGATCCGGTCGCCGCCGATCCCCAGCGCCTCACCCAGATCGCGCTGATAGAGGAACGGCACTTGCGTCGTGGACCACATGGTCAGGCCGCCGCTCGGCTCCCAGTCCGCGATGGCGACCATGGTGCCCAGGCACGCGGGCGTGACGAAGTTCAGCCGGTAGGTGTCCTCGACGGTCACGGCCGCCTCGGCGAACGCGCGGTCGACGTCACCGTGGACGAATCGATAGCGCAGGTGGTGCGCGTTGGTGCCGCGCTCGTCGTGCACGATCGGTGCGCCGGGCTCGAGCGCCGCCTGCGGGTCGAACACCGCCGGCAGCGGCGCGTAGTCGACGTCGATCAGCGCCAGCGCCTCCTCCGCGATCTCGGGCGTCTCGGCCGCCACCGCGGCCACCTCGTCACGGATACACCGCACCTTGCCGCGCTTGAGCGCGACCTGATCCTTCGCGAAGCCGAACGGGCGCTGCTCGACGTCCTCGCCGGTCAGCACCGCCCTTACGCCCGGCAGCGCCCGCGCCCGGGTGGCGTCGATCCGGACGATGCGCGCGTGGGGCACGCTGGTTCTCAAAATCCGCCCGTGCAGGAGCCGCGGCAGCTCGAGGTCGTGCAGGTAGCGCGTGCGGCCCGTGACCTTGTCCGGGCCGTCGCGCTTCGGAGTCGACTTGCCGACGACGTCGAACCGCTCGGCCATCGTCAGAACTTCACGGCTTCCTTGTGCTCGCCGAAGACGTCCCGCATCGCCTGGGCGATCTCGCCCAGGGTCGCGTAGACCTTGACCGCTTCGAGGATGGGGTACATGAGGTTCTCGCGGCCGCGGGCCGCGTCGGCCACCCGGCGAAGCGCCGCGCGCGCCGCGGCGCCGTCGCGCTGGCCGCGGACGCGCTCGAGCTTGGCGAGCTGCGCGGCGTGCGCCTTCTCGTCGAACGCGTAGAGCTCGACGTCGCGATCGGCCTCGGCGGCCGCGTCGCCGATGTGGCAATTGACGGCGACCCGCGGGATCTCGCCGGAGATCACCTTTTGCTCGAACAGGTACGCCTGGCGAGCGACCTCGGCCTGGATCGCGCCGCTCCGGACGGCCTCGACGATGCCGCCCATGCGCTCGACGCTCGCCAGCTCCTCGTGGATCTTCTTCTCCATCGCCGTCGTGAGCGCCTCGACGTAGTACGAGCCGGCGAGCGGATCGACCGTGTCGGCGGCGCCCGATTCCTCGGCGCAGATCTGCATCGTGCGTAGCGCGATCAGCTGGGCCTTGGGCGACGGGATCGTGTACGCCTCGTCGTAGGTCGGCAGCGCCATGGTCTGGGCACCGGAGAGCGAGGCGGCCAGCGCGATGTAGGCCCCGCGCACGATGTTGTTCTCGGGCTCCTGCACCGCGAAGGCCGAGCCACCGCCGCCGATCAGGCTCCGGAACATCCACGATTTGGGATTGGCGGCGCGGAACCGCTCGCGGAGCATCCGCGCGTAGAGCCGGCGGCCGGCGCGAAACTTCGCGACCTCCTCGAAGATCTTGCCCCACGCGGTGAAGTTGAAGGAGATCCGCGGGGCGAAGTCGTCCACCGCCATGCCGCGCGCGAGCATCAGCTCGACGTACGCCGCGGCGATCGCCAGGCCGTAGGCCATCTCCTGCGCCGTGGTGCAACCGGCCTCGCGGATGTGGTAGCCGCACACCGAGACGGGGTTGGAGCGCGGATAGTGACGCGCCGAGAACTCGATCAGGTCGGCCACGAGCCGCAGCGACGGATCGACCGGATAGATCCACGTCCCGCGCGCGATGAACTCCTTGAGGATGTCGTTCTGCGGCGTGGTGACCACGCGGTCGGCGGCCACGCCCTGCTTCTCGGCGACCGCGTAGTACATGGCGGTGATCGGCGCGGCCATCCCGTTGATCGTCAGCGAGACGCTGACGCGATCGAGCGGGATGCCCGCGAACGCGTCCTCCATGTCGGCCAGGGTGTCGACGGCCATGCCGACCCGGCCGACCTCGCCCTCGGCCTTGGGATCGTCCGAGTCGAGACCGAGCTGCGTCGGCAGATCGAAGGCGACGTTCAGCGCGTCCTGGCCGTGCGCCATCAAGTACTTGAACCGGGTGTTGGTCTCCACCGGCGTGCCGAAGCCGACGTACTGTCGCATCGTCCACAGCCGCTCGCGGTACATGTGCTTGTGGATGCCGCGGGTGTACGGATACTCGCCGGGCCGGCCGATGTCGCGGGCGAAGTCGACGCCGGCGACGTCCTCGGGCCCGTAGACCGGCGCGACCGGAAAGCCGGCGTGCGCGTTGATCTCTTTCATCGTCTCCTCCTCGGACCTCGCACCATGACGAGCGGAGCGCGCTCGCGGCGGTCGACCCACGCGGGAATCAACGCGCTGGCTCCTTCTTGAGTGCCTTCACGATCTCGGGGAGCGGCGTCCCCATCGGAAACACGTGACGCACGCCCAGCTGCTTCAGCGCGTCGACGTCACGCGGGGGAATGATACCCCCGACGACGACTGCGATGTCGCCCGCGTCCTGGGCCCGGAGCCCCTCGACCACCCGGCGCGCCAGCAACAGGTGGGCGCCCGACAGCACCGAAAGCCCGACGAAGTCGACGTCCTCCTGGATCGCCTCGCGCACGATCTCCTCAGGCGTGCGCTTGAGCCCGGAGTAGACGACCTCGAAGCCGGCGTCGCGCAGCGCGTGCGCCACGACCTTCGCGCCGCGGTCGTGACCGTCGAGCCCGGGCTTGGCGATCAGGACTTTCATGTCCGCCTCGCGATCGCGCGCCTCATGCCGGACGGAACGCCGGAAGCCAGCGCGGGTTGCCGCTGGGATCGTCGGCGACCTTGAGCGGAGAGAGCCGGACGGTCTGACCGATCGCGACCTTGGCCGGCTCGGCGTCGACCAGGATCGAGAACACCCGGAGATCGCCGAGTTTCACGATCGCGAACACGCGCGGTCCCAGGAAGCCCGCCGGCAGCCCCACTTCTTGAATCGTGAACGCGTGGATCTTGCCTTCGCCCGGTAGATCGGCCCAGTCGAAACGGTCCGATCCGCACTCGGCGCAAAAGGCGCGCGGGGGCCACGCCAGCCGCTGGCAGTCCGCGCATCGCGTGGTGGCCAGCCGTCCGGTGGCGAGCCGCGCGTAGAACTCGTGGAGCTTCGTGTGCTCCGCCGACTCCAGCGGGAACGGATCGATCGCGCGGAAGTAGCTCACGCCGTCTCCCGCCCCCGCTTGAGCTGGCGCAGCAGGTCGCGCACCTTGGCCGTCTCGAACGCCTCGCGCCGGTCGCCGGCGTAGTCGAAGAACCCGCGGCCGGTCTTCGGACCGAGCTCGTTGCGCGCGATCTTCTCCTCGACCAGCCGCGCCGGCCGGAAGCGGTCGTCGCCGAGCGCCTTGGCCAGAAATCCGCTCGCGCGGTGCAGGATGTCGACTCCGCCCCAGTCGATGAACTCGAAGATGCCGACCGTCGCGTAGCGGAATCCCATCCCGGCCTTGAACGCGCGGTCGACGTCCTCGGGGGTCGCGACACCTTCCTCGACCAGACGGACGGCCTCGTTCATCAGGAGGGCCTGCATCCGCGGGCCGATGAACCCCGGCGAGTCGGCGCAGCGCACGGGCACCTTGCCGAGCGTCTCGAGGAACGCGATCGTCCGCGCGACGACCGCCGCTGTCGTCGCGCGGCCGGGCACGACCTCGACGAGCGGGATGACGTGCGCCGGGTTGAGCCAGTGCACGACCAGGAAACGCTCGTGGCCGCGGACCGCGTCGGCCATGTGCTTGGGCGAGATCGTGGAGCTGGTCGAGGCGATGATCGCCTCGGCACCGACACGCCCCGAGACGCGTCCGAGGACGTCGCGCTTGAGATCGACGAGCTCGGGAAGCGCCTCCTGGACGTACTCGCAGCCGCCGAGGCGGTCGAGCCCGACGTGGTCGTCGATCCGATCCAGGGCCAGCGCGATCTCGGCGGCGCTGATGACCCCCTCCTCGGCCATCAAGGCGAGGTCGCGGCGGATCTCGCGCCGCGCGTCGGCGAACACGAGGGCGGCGCCGCCGGCCGGGCGCTCCTTTACGTCGACCAGGCAGACGTGCGAGCCGCCGAGGGCGAACGCGAGCGCGATCTGCCGGCCGATCCTGCCCGCACCGAGCACCGCCGTCCGGCTGATCGACGCGCTCATCGACGGTCGCGGCCGTAGATCATCACGACGTGCTCGCCCATCCCGCTGTTGTTGTGCGTGAGCCCGAGGGCCGCCTCCGGCACCTGACGGGCGCCGGCCTCGCCGCGGAGCTGCGAGAACACTTCCGCGGCCTGGGCCACGCCGGTCGCGCCCAGCGGATGACCGCAGCCCATCAGCCCGCCGCGCGGGTTCACCACGACGTCGCCGCCGTAGTCGCTCCGGCCCGCCGCGACGAACGCACCGGCCTCGCCCTTGGCGCAGAAGCCCAGCTCCTCATACGCGATCAGCTCGGCGATCGCGAAGCAATCGTGCACCTCGGCGACGTCGACGTCGCGCGCGCTCACCCCGGCCATTCCGTACGCGGCTTTCGCGGCGCGCGACAGCGCGGGCCAGTGCGCGTAGTCCTCGTGGAGCGAGGTGAGCTGAAAGCCGTCGAGCGCCTGGCCGGTGCCGCGGATCCATACGGGCTTGTCGGTGAGGGACCGCGCGCGCTCCTCCGAAGCGATCAGCACGGCCGCCGCGCCGTCGGTGATCGGCGAGCACATGAAGAGTCTGAGCGGCGACGAGATCATCCGCGAGCCCATCACCTGCTCGAGCGTCGCTCCGCGCTGGAAGTGCGCGTTGGGGTTCTTGGACGCATGCGTGTGGTTCTTCACTCCGACCAGCGCGAGCTGCTCTTCGGTAGTCCCGTACTCCGCGATGTGCCGCTGTGCCGCCAGCGCGAAGCAGGGCGGCGCGGTGAGGCCGAACGAGGCCTCCCACTCGCGGTCGACGCCGGTCCCCATGTTCAGGATCGCCTCGTCGCCGCTTGGCTGATTGAGCTTCTCGACGCCGAGCACCATGACCAGGTCGGCGAGCCCCGCCGCGATGAAGGCATACGCGTAACGGATGCCGACGGTGCCCGAGGCGCACATGTGCTCGGTGCGGGCGCTGAGCGCACTCGGCTTGATCCCGAGGGCCTCGGCGGCCATCGACGAGATGTGGGACTGGAACGCGGTGCGCTCCGGCATCACGGAGCCCACCACGAGCCCCTCGACGTCCTTGGGCTTCAACGCCGGCACCGAATCGAAGCACGCCTTGCCGGCCTCCCAGATCAGATCGCGATAGCTCGCCTTGCGCACGCCGAACTTCGAGACACCCGCACCGACGAGTGCAACATTCCTCATGACCGCCCCCTCACCCGCGCCTCCGCATCAGGACGCTCTCCTCGTACGTGCACACGACTTCGTCGCGCTGGTTCCTGACGACGACGTCGAAGGTGACGACACCGCGATCGGTCCTGGAGGACTCACGCGCCTGCTTCACGGTCATCTCGGTGTGGATCGTGTCGCCGAACTTCACCGGCGCCGTGAAGCGGAGCCGGTCCAGCCCGAGGAGCGCCAGCGCGGTCCCCTCGAACCAACCCGAGAGGTTCTGCTGTCCGTTGGACACCGCCAGGGTCAGGATACCGTGGGCCACGCGGGCGCCGAACGGCGTCTCCTTCGCGAATGTCTCATCGGTGTGCAGCGGGTTGAAGTCGCCGGTGAGGCCGGCGAAGCGCGAGACGTCGCCGCCCTCGACCGTCCGGCGCCCCGTCACCAGCACCTCGCCCACCTTGAAATCCTCGAAGTAGCGTCCGCGTGATGGCATCGTTCCTCCGTTGTCGCTGCGAGTCGCCGGCCTCAGGCGAAGGCCGGCCCCCGGTCCCAGTCGAGATCGCGCCCGATGATCACGCGCAGGATCTCCGAGGTGCCGCCGCCCGGGAGCAGAAAGCGCGCGTCCCGGAAGTAGCGCTGGACCGGGTACTCCATCGCGAGTCCGTATGAGGCGAAGATCCGCGCCGCCTCGTCGGTGATCCGGACCGCGGTCTCCGAGGCGAAGAGCTTTGCCATCGCCGCCTCGCGCGTGATGGTGGCCCCCGCGTCGAGCCGCGCCGCCGCCTGGTAGGTGACCAGGATCGCCGCGTGGAGCGAGGTCAGCATGTCGGCGAGCTTGAAGCCGATCGCCTGGTGCTCGGCGATGGGCTTGCCGAACGCGTTGCGCTCGCGCGCGTAGGCGAGCGCCGCCTGGTAGGCGGCGCGGGCCAGCCCCACCGAGATCGCGGCGGTCATCACGCGGATCTCCGAGAGGATGCCGCCGATCTTCTCGACGCCGCCCGTCTCGCCGCCTAGCAGGTGCTCGGCCGATACCTCGACATCCTCGAGCAAGATCTCGCCGGTCACCGAGCCGCGCACGGACATCTTCTCGATCGACTTGCCGAGCGTGATCCCGCGCATCGCAGCGCGGTCCAGCAGGAAGAGCGCGATGCTCTTCAAGCCACGCTCGTCGGACGTCTTGGCCGCGACCGTCAGGAGATCGGCGACCGGCGCGCTCGTCACCCACGTCTTGGTGCCGCGCAGCACGTAGCCGTCGCCGCGGCGCACGGCGCGCGTGGCGATGTTCGCGACGTCGGAGCCGGCGTTGGGCTCGGTCAGCGCGAAGGTCGCGATCAGGTCGCCGCGGAGGGCCGGCACCAGGTAGCGCTGGCGCAG
>Ga0114129_10006178_pt1 | contig 16996 bp, 15 predicted proteins | sample RhiMetdeltSRZDD1_FD_80071 | JGI IMG/M metagenome (GOLD analysis project Ga0114129, IMG submission 80071) | Populus rhizosphere microbial communities from Tennessee, USA - Rhizosphere MetaG P. deltoides SRZDD1 (version 2) (version 2) | ecosystem: Host-associated > Plants > Roots > Rhizosphere >... | reverse complement strand
GAGCGTTCGCGGACACACGCGCTGGAACGGAGCGGATCGGCGTCGTGACCTTCAATGACAGCGTCCACGTCGTCCAAGCTCCCGTGTCGAGCGCACATGCTCTCGAGACCTCGCTCGCGCGGTTGCCGACGCTCGCGAACGGGACACACATCTACGACGCAGTCGTGGGGTCCCTCGGATTGTTGCGGGAGTCGAATGCGGCGACCCGCACGATCGTCCTGCTGTCTGACGGCGCCGATGTCGGCAGCAGCGAGACACTCGCATCCGCCATCGAGATGGCGCGCCGTGACCACGTTCGCGTCTTCACGATCGGCCTCGCGTCGAAGGCGTACGACCCTGCACCGCTGCGCTCACTGGCCGACCAAACGAAGGCCGCCTACTTCGAGGCTGCTTCGGCCGTGGAGCTGGACTCCATCTACAAGGCCCTCGGCAATCGTCTCGCGAACCAGTACCTCTTGAGCTATCGCTCCGAGGCGATCCCGACGTCATCCGTGACGGTGAGGCTCGACATCCGCGGCGTCGGCAGCCAGGCGGTCGACTACATCGCGCCGAAACCGCAGGCCGTTGCACCTTTCCACCGGTCGGTCTTCCGGCGGTTCGTCGGCTCGCCACTCGCGACGCTTGCCGTCGCCCTGCTGGTCGCCCTGCTGAGCATCGCTTTCATCAGACTGCTGCTCCGGCGCCCCAAGAGTGGGATCACCGGTCGGATCGAGCAATTCATCATCGCCCGGAAGCCCGTCGAGACGCTTCGCGCAAGCAGCAAGATGCTCGAGGACTCGATTCTCAAGTCCCCGCGCGCGCAGCACTGGCTCAAGCGGCTCGAGCGCGACCTCGACATCGCCGACGTCGAGATAACGGCGACGAGGCTCGTTGGTCTGACGGTTGCCGCAACCGTCGTCGTGTCGTTGTTCTTTGTAGCGGTGTTTCCGGTGTTGACGATTCTCAGCCTGATGATGATCCCGCTGACGTCGCGGTCGTGGGTGCGGCGAAAGGTGCGGCAGGTGCGTGCCGAGTTCGCGGACCAGCTGCCGCCGAATCTGCAGGTGCTCGCGTCGGCGATGCGGGCGGGGCACAGCCTCAGCGGGGCGCTCGCCGTCGCGGTCGAGAACGCGCACGAGCCGTCGAAGCGAGAGCTACGCCGCGCGGTAACCGATGACAAGCTCGGAATTCCTGTTGACGAGGCCCTTCGGCGTGTGGCGGACAGGATGGAGAACAGGGACCTCCAGCAGGTTGCCCTCCTGTCGGAGCTGCAGCGCACCGCCGGCGGTAACGCCGCCGAGGTTCTGGACACCGTCGTGGAGACGATTCGCGAGCGCAGCGATGTGCGACGCCTGGTGCAGACCCTGACCGCTCAGGGACGCATGGCGCGCTGGGTCCTGTCGGCGATGCCGCCGATCGTCGCGGGGCTGCTGTGGCTCATGCAGCCGGGCATCATGACGCCGTTCTTCTCGAGTGCCGCCGGCCAGGTCGCGCTCGTCGTGGCGGCGCTGATGACGATCGCCGGCTCCTTTGTCATCCAACGCATCGTCGAAATCGAGGTGTAGACATGACGCTGATCCTGCTCATCGGTCTCGTTCTTGTAGGTGCGGCAGTCGCGTTCGGACTGCGCGCGACCGCGTTCGGCGCGACCCGGAGCCGCGAGACCCTCGGGAACATCGACGTCTACGGCTTCGCCACGAGGTCCCGTAGGGCGGCCCACGTCGGCAGGCGCGAAGTGCTCACGAAGATTGCCGACGCGATGGGGGCGCTCTACAGCCGACACACGACTGAGGAGCGCGAACAGGAGGTGCGCGAGCTCCTGCGTGCTGCGGGCATGTACCGCATGGAGCCCGTCACGTTCCTCGGGTACCGCCTTCTCAGCACGACGGCCCTCCCACTTTTCTGGTTGTGGCTTCTCGGCGCCGCAGGTGCAAGCGCAGCCGGAATCTTCGTCCTCTGTACCGCCTTCGCAGGGATCGGCTGGGTCCTGCCGATGTTCATGCTGCGTAAGCGTGCGGCGTCGCGTCTCGATCAGATCGACCTTGAGGTGCCAGAGCTCGTCGACCTGCTCGTCACGACCGTTGAGGCCGGCGTCGGCTTTGGCGCGGCTCTGCAGATCACGGCACGCCGTGTCCGTGGCCCGCTCGGGGACGAGCTGCGCGTCGCGCTGAGTGAGCAGAGCATGGGACTCACGATCCAGGAGGCGCTGACCAACATGCTGGCGCGCGCGAACAGCGCTGCGCTCCGCATGTTCGTCCAGGCCGTTCTCCAGGGCGAGAGCCTCGGCGTCTCGATCGGAAAGATCCTCCGCGATCTCGCGGTCGAGATGCGGAAGCGTCGGCGGCAGAAAGCGGAGGAGCGCGCTCAGAAGGCCCCGACGAAGATCATCTTCCCGCTCGTCATGTTGATTCTCCCGGCGATGCTGATCGTCTCGATCGGGCCGTTTGTGGTGTCGATCAGCCAGGCGTTCAACTCCTAGATGGACGTCGCGCTCGCCGTCGGAACTGCTCTTGTCCTCGTACTCGTATCAGCCGAGGACCTGCGCCGGCGCATCATCCCCAACCGCATCGTTGTGCCGGCGTGGGTTCTCGCGCTGACCGTCAACACCGTGCTCCACCCAGACCATGCAGCGGAATGGTTCGGGTGGAGCTTCGGTGCAGCTTTCTGCTTCCTGCTCTTCGCGCGGATCACGCGCGGCGGGCTCGGAATGGGCGACGTGAAGCTCGTCGGTTTCCTCGGCGCGGTGCTCGGCGCACACGTCGTGCCGGCGCTGATTATTGGCACGTCGCTCGGTGCGATCGCGGCCGGGCTGATCCTGCTGCGCCACGGGAGCGACGCCAGGACGCGGACGTTTGCATATGGTCCGTTCCTAGCCGCGGGCGGGCTCGCGATGCTGGTCCTCTGACCTTTCGGCCAGTTCTTTTCAAAGAGGGTCAATATGCCTCGATCGAGGGATGATCGAGACACCCTGCACACTGATCATGTGTGCGGGGTCTAGTGCAATCGAGGGGAGAGTCAGCCATGCGGCGGCTGAAGGTTCTAGTTGCAGACGACCACGAGTTGATGGTCGAAGCGGTGCGGCTTGCGCTTACGCAGGCGGGGGATGAGTTCGAGATCGTCGCGACGACGACGCGCGGGCAGCAGGTGCTTCCGCTGACGGCGCAGACGCAGCCGGATCTCATCGTCCTCGATCTCCGGATGCCGGGGATGGACGGGCTCACGTGTCTGGAGCTCCTCAGGCAGCGACATCCAAACGTCAAGACGGTCGTGCTTTCGGGCGTGGAAGACGCCACTGTCGTGCGGTCGGCCTTCACGCGCGGCGCAATCGCCTTCATTCGCAAGCAGGTCGATCCTCGTGATCTGCCGTCGGCGATTCGGCAGGCTGCGAACGGCACCGTGACGCATCCGATCTTCGGCGATGTCGAGCAGCCTCAGCTGCCGAGCGCGGAGGATGTCGGCCTGACGGAGCGCGAGCTCGCGATCCTGCGGGCGCTGGGCGACGGGATGTCCAACAAGCAGATCGCGCGCCAGTTGTGGCTCGCGGAACAGACGGTGAAGTTCCACCTGACGAACCTGTACCGCAAGCTCAACGTCTCGACGCGAACGGAAGCCGTGAATGCGGGCTACCGCCACGGACTGCTCGAGACGCCGCTGCTTGCCTCCGGCTAAGGGCCCAGGAACGCCGAGACGTGCGGATGGCCGAGCTGCCAGGACTTGATGAAGAAGTCGAGCTCCTGCCTGGCCTCGGCGGCGTCCTCTGCGTACACGTGCAGGACGAGGCACGTCTGCCGGTCTAGACGCTGCGTGACGCAGCCGGCTCGATGAAGCCTCGTCCTGAGGTCCTCGAGCAGCGCCGAGTCGCTGATGCAGAGCCAGCAGGGCATCACTTGGATTATCGAAACAGGGGACGCCGCATTGACCAGACGACCGTCTAGTCCAATTCGGCCGCTCGTCGGGTCCCGTCGCCGATGGGATAACCCACGCTGAGACCGTGCGGAACCTGGTCGATCTTGCGACGCGGCGCGGCGGCGGCATCGAGGTGGCGCTGATCTGGGATCGCGACGAGCGGACGCTCGTCGTATTCGCGCACGACGACCGGACCGACGAAGACGTTGCGATTCCCGTGAGCGGGGACGAGGCGGGCGAGGTGTACCGGCATCCCTTCGCCTACGCCCATCGGTCGCTCGCCCAGAGACTGCCGCGCTAAGCGGCGGCTAGGAGCGGAGCCCGCGATGCGGCGGCGGGCTCCGTTTCCGTCAACGGCACGCGCGGACGATCCGGTCGATGGTGACGAGCTGGTCAAACCTTGTCGCGACGCGTGCGCGGACGGTCGCTCGCTGCTTGAACCGGAGGCTTGCGCGGTACGGGGCGTGATTGTCGGTCGCGACCCGTCGGCCGTTGATGGTGAACGTCACGCCGGCGACGCCCGAGCCGGCCACCGTCGCGCGAACGGCGCCGCAGCGGCCGCTCCGGACGGCGTTGAAGACCACCGGCGGTCGCGCGCGGCAGGTTCCGCCGGCGCACGTCACGAGGTTGTGCAGTCTCGCCGCGAGCGATGCCTTGATCGCGTCGTACGCCGGATTCGCGTGCTCGCTCTCGAGCTCGTCCGGGTCCTTCTTCAGGTCGTAGAGCTCACGATCGCCGTTCTGATGCTCCGCGTAGATGAAGTTGCGCGACCTGATCGCGTCGAAGTGCGTGACGCCTGGCATGTTGTCGACGAGCAGATCGCGGCCGAGCTCGAGGCCACCGTCCTTCCAGTAGCGAAGCAGCGAGACGCCGTCCTCGATCCGGCCCGGCGGCGCTGTGTCCCCTGCCGCGGCGAGGATCGTCTCAGCGTCGTCGATGTTGCTCGTGAGCTGCGTCCGGTGGACGCCGCGCGGAAGTGCCTTGTTTTCGGTCCAGCGCATTAGCAGGGGCAGATGAATCGACTCCTCGTAGAGGCGCACCTTGCCGTTAGGGATGCGGTGCTCGCCGTGGAAGAAGCCGTTGTCGCTCGTGAAGATCAGCAACGTGTTGTCGAGCTCGCCGGTCTGCCTCAGCGTCTCGACGATCGACGCCACGGCCTCGTCGACGGCGAGCAGCGTCTCGCGGCGCTGCTGCCAGTTTTCCTGGATGCTCGCGCGCTGCCGCGGTGTGATCGGAGTCAGGCGCCGGATGACCGTCGGCTTGTCCGATACATCCGCCTCGTTGAAGTTCGGCGGGGTCGGCATCGGCGTATTCGCGAAGTGGTTCGCGTGCCGCGGTGCGGGATCCGGAGTTGCGAAGCCTTGCGGGTCGCCCGGCTCGCGCGGGCCGCCGGAGTGGTCTGCGAGGAACGCGACCCAGAGGAAGAACGGGTCCCCCGGCGCACGGCGGCGGATGATCTCGTTCGCTTTGTCGCGGAGGACGTCGGTCTGGTAGCAGGACGGATCCGGCGTCGCGCAGTAGGTCGTGAGCGTGCCGTTCTCGTTCATCGTGTAGTTGTAGTAGCGGTAGGTCGTCGGGTCGACGAGCCCGTGCCATTCGCTCCAACCGGGCGGGATCTCGAGCGGATTGCGGACTCCGTAGCCGTTCAAGTACTTGCCGAGGTGGACGGTGTAGTAGCCGGCGCTCTGGAGCCACACCGGCAGCGTGTTCGTATGGTCGAGCTTCTGATAGCCGCCGTCGGGCAGCGCGTTCCCGCGCACGCCGTTGTTGTGCGAGTACTGGCCCGTCAGGAACGTCGCGCGCGACGGGCAGCAGAGCGAGAACGCGTCGAAGTTGTTGTCGAACGTGACGCCCACGTCTCCGATCAGCCGGCGAACGCTCGGTAGCACCTCCATCTCCGCGAGCGTTTGGTCGTCGGTCTCGAGCACGACGATGTTCGGACGCGGTGGCGCTACGGCGGCATGGGCGGAGCCGCCCGAGTGGCCGCCGGTTGAGCCGGCAACGGCGACCACCAGCGCCGCCACGATCGTGAGACCCGCCCTCCTCACGGTCCCGTTATGTCCACTCGCAATGTGCGCTACGTATCTAGTACGTAAAAACTGTGTTAGGCCGGTTGCTGCTCGGCAAGCGGCACGGTGCGCGAGCGCAACCAGACGTACAGCGAGACCGAGAGGCCGACAACTCCCGCGACGGCGAAGGCGAGCTCCGTGCCCCCGGCCGCGGTGAGCCAGCCCGAGAGGATCCCGCCCGCGGTGCCGGTGCCCGCGAACGCAAAGAAGTAGATCCCGATCAGGCGCCCGCGCAGATGGTCGGGAGCGGCCAGCTGGACGAGCGAGTTCGCGTTCGACGACCAAGTCGTGAAGAAGATGCCTGCGACGAAGAGCAGCGCCAGCACGATCTCCGTGGAGCGAAGCGGTGCGATCAGCAACTGGCAGAGCGCGAACCCGGCCGTTCCGATAGCCGTCGTTCCCATCGTGGCGTGGCTGATGTTGGCGGAGACAAGGGCACCGATCAGCGCTCCGATGCCGAACACCGCGGAGAGGATTCCGAAGATCTCCGGGCCCTCGTGCAGCGTCTGTTTCGCGAGCACCGGCAGAAGGACGTTGAAGTTCAGCGTGAAGGTGCTCATCACGAACACGAGCGTCAGCACGAGCCAGACCTGCTCGTCGCGCCGGGCGTACGAGATGCCCTCCTTGAGCCCGACCAGCAGTGTGCGTGGGCGCTCACGGCGCTCGACGGCGTGGAACTCCTCCGGCCGCATCATGAAGAGCGCCACCAGGACCGCGATGTAGCTCCCTGCGTTGACCGCGAAGCACACGCCAGAGCCGGCGGTGGCGATCAGAACGCCGGCCAGTGCGGGGCCGAAGATGCGTGCGCCGTTGAAGATGCCCGAATTGAGGCTGATCGCATTGTTGAGCTCGAGCGGGCCGACCATGCGGAACGTGAGTGCCTGCCGTGACGGCGCGTCGAGAACCTGCACGAGCCCCATCAGCGAGGCGATCACGTAGACGTGCCACGGCTGCGCAACGCCTGCAAGTGCGATCACCGCTATCACCGAAGCGAGGCACATCTGCGTCACCTGGGTGCTGATGACCGTGCGCCATGCGTCGAGCCGGTCGACGACGACGCCTGCGAAGAGGCTGAACAGCGTGAACGGCATGAACTGGCAGAGGGCGAGGATTCCGACCGCGACGGGCGAGTGCGTCAGCGAGAGGATCAGCCACGACTGCGCGACACGCTGCATCCAGGTCCCGATGTTCGAGATGACCTGGCCGGTGAAGAAGAGGCGGTAGTTGCGATGCTTGCGGACGCTGAGGAATGTGCGCGCTCCGGCGCGGAGGATGGCCGCCGTCACGCAGTGTCCTCCAGCTCGAGGAGATGCGCGAGCGGCTCGATTGCGGCGTCGATCGCTTCGAGCTGCTCAGGGTCGAGGTGGCGCAGGCGCGCGGACAGCCAGGCCGTCCGCTTCGACTTCACCGAGCGGAGGACCTTGTGGCCGGCCGCGGTGAGAGAGAGCCCGACGCGGCGCTGGTCGCCTTCGACCGGCGCCCGCTGAACGAGCCCGGCGTCTTCGAGCCGCGCGACGAACTTGGACATGCCGGGGACGGACATCCGCTCGAGCGATGCCAGCTCCCGCATGCCGATGCCGGGCCGGTACTTGATCTGGACGAGCAGGCCTACCTGGGTCCCTGTCACGCCGAGGGAGTGGATCTCCCGCCGTAGCTCGCGGTTCAGCTTGAGGAGAACCGGGCGGAGCCGGTTCGCGAGCGCGGTTGTATCCAGGGTAGCGGCGGCGAGCATATCGTTAACCAGGTTAACGAATCGGGCCCACCCGGCGTCGGCTTGAGCGTAAACCCTCGTTCGGGGGGCACAATCACCAGGATGCCGAATCCGATCGAAGACGTCGCCCGGGGGCTCCGGGTTCTCGGGGAGCGCCTGGCCCAGGGCGGAGCTGATCCAGCGGATTGGATCCCAGAACAGCTTCGCCGTCCGGAACCGGTGCGAACGGTCGAGGAGCTCCAGGCTGAGCTCGACTCGCTGACCGGGCTCGAGACTGTGAAGGAGCAGGTGCATGCCCTCGTGGCATTCCTCCAGGTGCAGGCCGAGCGCCAGCGTCATGGGCTGCCGGAAGTCGCGACCTCCCAGCACCTCGTCTTCCTCGGAAACCCTGGCACGGGCAAGACGACGGTGGCGCGGCTGCTCGCCGAGATGTATCGGGCGATGGGCCTGCTCCGGCGCGGCCATCTGGTGGAGGTCGATCGTGCCGCGCTCGTGGGCCAGTACGTCGGGATGACGGCGATCAAGACCGACCGTGTCATCCGGCGCGCGCTCGACGGCGTGCTCTTCATCGACGAGGCGTACTCGCTTGCGGTCGGCGACGAGGCGCGGGACTTCGGGCCGGAGGCAATCGAGACCCTGTTGAAGCGGATGGAGGACTACCGCCACCGCCTGGTCGTCATCGTCGCCGGCTACCCACGGTTGATGCACCGGTTCCTGCAGTCGAACCCTGGCCTGCGCTCGCGCTTCTCGCGCGAGATCAGCTTCCCTGACTACTCGACGGACGAGCTGGTCGAGATCACCGACACGCTCGCCGCGGACTACGAGTACGTGCTTGATCCCGAGGCGAAGGATGCGCTGCACGCGATCCTTGCCGGCGCCGCGCGCGGCGAGGGCTTCGGGAACGCGCGGTTCGCGCGGACGTTGTTCGAGCAGGCGCTGAACGCGCAAGCGCTAAGGCTTGCCCGCGTCGAGGGCTCGGAGCTGGCCGATCTCGACCGTTCCGAGCTGATGACGCTTCGGGCGGCGGACGTCCTTTCCGCTGCGCGGGCGCTCGGCGAGGACCCCACCGCATCACCGCGCGGCGGGCTCTTTCGCCGACGTCGCTAACGCGCCACGGAGCTATGTGTTCCGCGGGAACCGTGATCGTTGCCGGTTCCACCGGAAGCAAGCGCCGCGACTGCGAGCACGAGCCACGCGATCAGACAGAGAACAACAAGCCGCATTGCTCCCTTTGACGTCAGTTATGCGTCGTGGTTTGTATCTGCCAAGGCCGGAATGACATCTTTCGTCCGGCGAATGTCGCTTCGACGGCGTTCGGGCTCTCGTTGACAAGCCGCGTGTATTGCGGCCGCAGTGCCGTCATCACGACGCCGTGTCCCTCGAGTGAGGGGCCCGCCCGCGACGTGAGCGTGTCCTCCTGACTGCGTCCTCCTGCCGTCAGGAACGGCAACCTGAATGACTCCGCGTTCTCGAGCACGTCGTCGATGCTCGGTAGGTAGGCGAAGGAGAACGACCATCGGCCGTGCATCTGTGCGGCGGGGATCGGCAGCGACGGCCCGGCCGGATCCTCGCGGTAGCGGTTGTCATGCCGGCTGATCAGACCGGTGGAGCGGAGCGCGGTTAAAGCGAGCTCCCCGTCGAGCAGCTCGTACTCCGTGACGTGCTCGAGCAGAAGCGTGATCCCGCCGGCGGCGACGAGCGAGCTCGCCGGGTACGTCGGGAGCGCCACCTCACCGTAGCCTCCCTCGGGCTCGCGCCCTCGCTGGACGAATGCGAACTGTCCTTCTGCAAGGGAGTACGTGGCCGGCTCGCGCAGCGGAACGTGCACGCGCACGCGCTGGTCGTCGCACGGGTTGTCGAGCTCGATCCGGATCCTGAGGAACGGTTCGTGTGCACGCTGCTCGAGCCGCGTCTCCGTTTCCACCTCGCGGCCGTCCCAGACGTACGTGCGATGCACGACGTCCATGCGCCGCAGCGGACCGTCCTCGATCGTCTCCTGCCGCTCCGCGACCGGCGTCTCGACGAGCTCGTCGTCCACCGGCGGCGCGTAGTTGTACGAGTCCCCGAAATCCTTCCCGCGCACGATGCGGGGCACCACTGTCGGTTCGGGACCGGTCTTGGGGTCTGGCACCGGGACATGTACCGGGCGGACACTGGTCCAGCCGAGCGGCGGTGCGGGAACGGCGGCTACGACCGTGCGCTTCGGGCGTGCGACGACGCGCAGGATCCATTCGCCTTCCGCGGTCGTGAACGTGATCTCGCGGATGAGCTCGTCGACGTCGAGCCACTCCGGGTCAGGGTCGTCTCCGACCTCCAACACGGCTCGTCCGTCCTCGACGCGGAACGAGTTGACCCAGCGACCGAACAGCTCGCGGCCGTGGATGCGGCTCGCAACGGCTGCCGGAACCTCCGCGCCGACGAGCTTCTCCTCCCAGAGCAGTGGGTCCTGGCGGCTCAGCTCCTGCGTCGGCACCTGCGTTCCGTCCGGCAGCTCGAGTGCGACCGCTTCCCAGTCGTCGGGGACGACGACCTCGAGCTCGACGAGATCCGTTCGCATGCGCGGGGATGGATTGACGACCGCGAAGGCGCCTCGAGGTACGTCCGCGACGATGCGCGCGACCGCGCGTTGGGCGAGCTCGCGTCCGATCTGCTCCGCTTCGGCGTACCGCACGAGCACCTGTGCGGACACCTCGTCCGCTGAGCAGCCGCAGATCGAGTCGTGCGCCGCGTTCTGGAACATGCGCGTCCACGCCTCGCGCAGGAACGGCTCTGGCGCTTCGTTGCCGTAGAGCGTCTGCAGCGGCTCGGCGTAGCGCTCGAGCCAACGCTCGGCACGTCCACACGCCGCCTTGAGATCCATCCGCGCCGATACGACGCCCGGAAGCAGGTTCGCGCGGGCGGCGGAGCGCATCTCGCCCTGCCATGTGCGCAGCCCGCCAGGCGACGCGTCGACCAGGTACTCCGCGAGACTCCCGACGCGCGCGCCTTTGGGGATGCGCGAAGTCAGGTGGGCGGGCAGCGGCATGTGGTCGGTGCCGACCATCCCGAGAATCTCGTCGCTGCGGAACCATGGCCGGAAGCGCTCCTCGAACGGCGCAAGCGGCGGTTCACCGTCCGCCTCGAACAAGTACGCGGCGTTGCCGTAGCCGGCAGGCAGATACTCGGCGACGACCGACGAACCGTCCGGCGACTCCCAGATGAAGCGATGAAAGTCGACGGCGGCGGGAACACCGCGCCAGACGACGGCCGTCTCGATCCCCGCCGAGCGGAGGATCTGCGGCATCTGCGCGACGTGACCGAACATGTCCGGCAGGTAGCCCACAGTCATCGAGCCGCCGAGCTCTGCCGCGCGCGCGAGCCCCGTCTCGAGGTTGCGGACGATCGTCTCGCCGTCGACGAGGAACTCGTCGACGAGCGTCTGCCACGGTCCGATTGCCAGCCGCCCCGACTCGACGAGCGCACGGATCCGCCCTTCCGCCTCGGGCCGGATCTCCAGGTAGTCGTCGACTGTCGCAAGCTGTCCGTCGAGCGTGAATCGCAGGCGCTCGTCGAGCTCGAGCTCGTCGAGCACTTGGTCGACCACGTCCACGAGCGACATCCGGAACGACTGGAACGGCCGGTACCACTCCCGGTCCCAATGCGTATGCGGGACGAGAAAGACGCTCAGGACTTCACAGAGCCGGCGAGCAACCCCTGCACGAAGTAGCGCTGTAAGGCAAAGAAGACGATCAGCGGCACTGTCATCAAGAGGAATGCCGCGGCGGCGAGGAGCCCGTATTGATGGCCATAGGCCGACAGCAGGGTTGTGACCCGCACCGTCATCGGCTGCTTGTTGGAATCCGAGACGAAGATCAGGGCCATCAGCAGGTCGTTCCAGACCCACAGAAACTGGAAGATGGCAAACGACGCCAACGCGGGGACGGACAGCGGCACGACCACGCGGCGGAAGATGGAGAAGTCGGACGCGCCGTCCATGCGTGCGGCTTCGATCAGGTCCTTCGGCAGCGTGATGAAAAAGTTCCGAAGAAGGAAGATGGCGAGCGGTAAGCCGAACGCCGTGTGCGCGAGCCAGATGCCCCAGTAGCCGTTGTTGAGATGGCCGTTGTCACGGAACAGCTTGAGGAGAGGCACGAGGGACGTCTGGATCGGAACGATCATCAAGGCAACGACGAAAAGGAAGACCGTGTCGCGAAACGGGAAGTTCCCCCACGCGAAGCCGTACGCGGCCAGCGCGCCGATCGTCAAAGGAAGCAGCGTGGCGGGCAACGTGATGATCAGGCTGTTCACAAACGCGCGCTCCATGTGTTGGCCGTGGAGCACGGAGCTGTAGTTCTGCAGCGTCCAATCCCAGTGCGTGAGCCCATACCACCAACCGCTGGACGCGATCTCCGACTCCGGGCGGAAAGAGGTGATTGCCAACCCGATCGTCGGGACGAGCCAGATCACGGCGACCAGAATCAACACGAGGTGCAGCGGGGAGCGCGTGATGAAGCCGACGACCCGCGCACTACGAGTCGTCGTCTGCACGCGAACGACGTGCTCGGCCGTTGCCACTAGGTGATCACCCGCGAGCTGCGGAAGCGGACGACGTTCAGAATCATCACCGGGAGCAGCAGGATCAGCATGATCACCGCCACCGCGGCGCCGTAGCCGGCGCGATCGTTCCGGAACGTCTCGTTGTACATCGTGTACGCGATCACCCGGCTCGAGGACCCCGGCCCGCCGTCGGTCATCACGTAAATGATGTCGAAAACCTTGATCACGTTGATCAGCAGCCAAACCGTCACGATTGAGATCGGCAGGCTCAGCATCGGCAGGACAATGCGCCTGAAGATCGACCATTCACCGGCGCCGTCGACGCGTGCGGCTTCGATCACCTCGTTGGGGATGCCTTTGATCGCCGCCGAGAGCACAACCATCACGAAGCCGGTGGACGCCCAGACGTAAGCGAAAATCAGCGCATAGTTGACCGTGCTCGGTCGGCCCACCCATGAGATCGGGTTGTAGCCGTGCCAGATCCCGTGGATGAGCGCGTTGAGCACGCCCTGGTCGATGTCGGGGCTGTACACGAGCAGCCAGATCACCCCGACCGCCGTTGCCGAGATCGCCATCGGGACGAACACGGCGGTCTTCACCGTCCGCTCGTAGCGGACACGTACTGCCAAAACCGCGAGCCCGAGCCCGAAGAGGAGTGACAGTCCCGTATAAAAGATGAGCCAGCGCAGGTTGTTCATCAGCGCGCCCTGCGGCGGGAAGGTGCTCAGGTCGAGGAAGTCCTTGTCGTTGGTGAGCAGTTCCTTGAAGTTGGAAAGCCCGATCCAGTGCGTGAACTTGAAGAAGAAATCGCTGTCGTAAAAGGAAAGCCTGACGGTGTAGTACGCGGGATACACAACGAAGAGGCCGAGGACGATCAGCGCGGGCACGATGAACATCGCACCTTGGAAGCGCTCGCGAATCCTTCGCCCCGCACTCCGCGGCGGTGGCGGCGTGGCGTCCGGTGCTGTCAGGGGTTGCGGTGTCGACACGTGCGAAAAAAACGAGCGGCACCCTCGCGGGCGCCGCTCGTCGGGTCAACTGGCGTTATCCGAACTGTCCGGCGATCTTCTTCTGGAAGTCGGACATGAGGCTCTTCGCGTTACCGGGCTTCTGGATCACGTTCTGGAGCGTGTCGCCCCACGTGTCTCCGAACGCGCCCGGCAGCTGGTCTGAGCCGTCGAAGCGGAACACCTTTGCACTCTTGACCTGTGCCGCCTCTTTGCGGACGAGCAGGTTGGGATACGCACTCGCCGGGACCCGCTTGTTCGGCGAGATGATCGCGCCCGTCGAGACCCAGATCTTTCCGGCCGCGGGCGAGGAGATGTACTGCAGGAACTTGCGGACGTCCGCGCTGTCCTTGAACGCGACGGCGAGATCGCCGCCGCCGACAAGCGGGCTGCCCCACTTCTTGTCGATGGACGGCCATGGGAAGAAGTCGATCGTCTTGCCGGCCTTCAACGACTTGTTGATCTGGCCGAGAGCGATGCCTCCCATGAACCCGCCTTCCATGTACATCTGGGCGGTGTTGCCGCGCTTGCCGAACACCTTCGCCATCGCGTCCTGGAAGCTAAGGCCCAGTGCTCCTTGGATGCCTCCGGCAACGTTCTTGTTGTTCAGGACGCTCGTCATCATGTTCAGCGCCTTGATGACGGACGCGTCGGTGAACGGCAACTTCCCCGTGAACAAGGCCTGGTACTTCGCAGGCCCTGCGGTTCGGACGTAGATGTTCTCGAACCAGTCAGTCAGCGTCCACGAGCTTGGTCCGGGACCGCAGCCGAGTGCCCAAGGCTTCAATCCCTTCGCCGTGTACTTGTTCTGGATCGCGATCAGCTGGTTCCACGTCTTCGGGATCGCGAAGTGGTACTGCTTGAATGATTGCGGCTTGAACCAGATCACGCTCTTCGAGTTCGCCTTCGCCGGTAGGCCGTAGATCTTTCCGCCGACCGTTCCGAGACTGGTCCACGCGCCGCTGTAGTTCTGTTTCAGGTACGCGGTTGTAAAGCCGAGGCTGTTGAGCGGCTTCAACACGCCCTGCTGCGCAAGTGTCGCGAGGTTGCCGGGACGCGGAACGATCGCGAGGTCGGGCGGATTCCCCGCGGCGAGACGCGTGCGGATCGCCGGGATGAAGTCGCGCGCCGGCGTGTACTTCACCTCGATCCCCGTGTTCTTCGTGAACTGGTTCGTCACTTTTGTGAACGCGTCCTTCTCACTGCCGCCCCACAGCGAGAGGACCTCGATACTTCCGGCCGAACGTGCTGCCGGCTTCGAACTGGCCGTCGCGGCAAACGTCGCCGCAATTGCGCCAGTAACGACGGCCAACAACACGAGCCAAGAACGTCGCTTCAACTCAATCCTCCTCCTCCAAGCGGCCGGCTTCTGACCGCCGTGTTTGGTCGACTCCCCCTTCGACTCGACCCTCGTCGTCCGTCGATCCTATCCCTTTCAAGTCGTAGGAACGAGGCTCTCCTCTGTCTCCGGATCGAACAAGTGGAGCTTCTCGGTCGGGATCGTGAACTCGACGTTGTCGCCGATCTGCACCTTCCGGTCGCTCGACACGAGCGCGATGACCTCGTTCCCTTCCGCGTCTGCATGCAGCAGTTCCTGGTTGCCGAGGTACTCGACGACCTCGATCTTCGCCGGGAAGCGCACGGCGCCGTCGCCAGTGCCGTTTGCGATCTCCAGGTCCTCCGGACGGAACCCGATCTCAAGCTGGCGTCCGTGCCGGTCCTGCGCGACCTTCGCTCGTGAGCCCGTCAGGTGGAGCAGGTGATTGCCCATCTTCAGCTTCCCTTGGTCCGCGTGCACCGTGGCGAAGTTCATCGCCGGCGAGCCGATGAACGCGGCGACGAACTTATTCACCGGGTGCATGTAGAGCTCGGGCGGTGGCCCGACCTGTTGCAGGACTCCGTCGCTCATCACCGCGATGCGGTCACCCATGGTCATCGCCTCGACCTGGTCGTGCGTGACGTACACGGTCGTCGTCCCGAGCCGCTGCTGGATGCGCAGGATCTCGGCACGGGTCTGAACGCGCAGCTTCGCGTCGAGGTTCGAGAGCGGCTCGTCCATCAGGAACGCAACCGGCTCGCGCACGATCGCGCGGCCGAGAGCGACGCGCTGGCGCTGTCCGCCTGACAGCGCTTTCGGCTTGCGGTCGAGGAACCGTTCCAGGTTCAGGATTTTCGCCGCCTCTTCGACGCGCCGCTTGATCTCCTGCTTCGGCGTCTTCATCAGCTTCAAGCCGAACGCCAGGTTGTTGAAGACCGTCATGTGCGGGTAGAGCGCGTAGGACTGGAACACCATCGCGATGTTCCGGTCCTTCGACGGCACCCGGTTCACGACACGCTCATCGATCTTGATCTGACCGCCCGTGATCTCCTCGAGGCCGGCGAGACAGCGAAGAGCCGTCGTCTTGCCGCAGCCCGAGGGGCCGACCAGGACGAGGAATTCGCCGTCCTTGATCAGCAGGTCAAGGTCGTTAACCGCGATGACGTCGTCGGCGTACGCCTTCGTGACGTGGTCGAAGGTGACACTGGCCATGCGCGGAGATGCTACTGCGCCAGAGCTTCCGCGCAAAGGCGCTGGAAATGTGCGACGAGCTGCTCACTCTCGGTGAGCAGCCGCCCCTCGGCGAGCAGGCCGCTGCGTACTCCCTGCTGGACTCCCTGGACGAGCTGGACGTCCTCGCTACCCACCTGGGTGTCGAACGCGACGAGCTCGTCGATCCAGGCCTGGTCGACGCCGGGTGCGAAGAAGTAGTCGAGGAAGCGGGCGGTTCGCTCGGGGCCGAGCGGCAGCATCGGGCCGCACGACAGGTTCGTCCGGCCGGGAAAGATGTTGATCCCGAAGTTAGGCCACACGAAGTGGAACTGGCTGTGCGGAATCTCCCCGTCCACGAGGAACGAGCTTCCGTTCTGCCGCAGCGGGCCGAGCTGGCTCGAGGTCAGTCCCGACGACTCGAGGCGGTACGCGTCGGGCGAGATGTCGACCTCGGCTGCGAACCCCGGATGTGCGACGGCGCAGTGGTAACACTCGAGGAAGTTCTCGCAGGTGATCTTCCAGTTCGCGTCGACGCTGTACTCGCTGCGGAAGTGGAACTCGAGCGAATCGACGTCGATGATCTCCGCCACGCGTGCGGGGACGTCGCCGAGCGCGTCCGCGAGCGGCGCGGCGCCCGCTTCCGGATTGACGAACAGGAATGGTCCCCACGAGTCCAGGGCGATCTCCTGCAGGCCGAGCTCGTCGAACTCGAAGCCGGGCTCGCGGTCTGACCGCGGGGCGGCGCGCAAGGCGCCGTCGAGACCGTAGGTCCACGCGTGATACGGGCACTGGAGCGTCTCGCGCCTCCCGGCGCCGTTCGCGACGACATGGCCGCGATGACGGCACACGTTCAGGAAGGCACGGGGTACGCCGTCTCGCGCGCGTGTAACTACAACGGGAATCTGTCCGGCGACAGCGGCGAAGAACGAGCCGGCCTCGGCGAGCTGGCCCGAATGGCCGACGTACTGCCAGGAGCGCGCGAAGATCCGCTCCCCTTCGCGGCGCAGCACCTCGGGGTCGGTGTACCAGCTCCACGGAAGCGTCCGTTCCACGTGTCCCGAACTGTAGTGTCCGGATCGTGGCCGTCACGCAGACGAAGAGGCTGCCGCTGTTCGAGCAGTTCTTCGCAGTTCGGCGCTTCTCGTCGGTCCTCGCGTTCAGCGACGACGGCGCCTACGTTCTCTTTGCAAGCAACATCTCGGGCCAGTTCAACCTCTGGCGCGTTCCCGTGGAAGGCGGCTGGCCGGAGCAGCTGACG
>Ga0114129_10006177_pt1 | contig 16997 bp, 14 predicted proteins | sample RhiMetdeltSRZDD1_FD_80071 | JGI IMG/M metagenome (GOLD analysis project Ga0114129, IMG submission 80071) | Populus rhizosphere microbial communities from Tennessee, USA - Rhizosphere MetaG P. deltoides SRZDD1 (version 2) (version 2) | ecosystem: Host-associated > Plants > Roots > Rhizosphere >... | reverse complement strand
CGGGCTATGAGAGCGACCGCCGTCATCGCGTGACCATTTCCGGCGTGTACCGGCTGCCGTTTGGACGCGATCGCCGCTTCCTGTCGAACGCCGGCTCGATGGCGAACGGCCTCCTGGGCGGCTGGGAAGTGGCGGGCATGTGGCTGTTCGACAGCGGCCGGCCGTGGGGGCTGCCCCAGAACGTGATCTACGTGAAGGACGCCCGAATCGACGGCGTCGACTTCAACGCGCCGGTCATCCGCGCGGTCCGCAACTGCGTGGCGCAGATGAACGACAACGGCGTCGTCACGATGCTCGGGTACTCCGTGGCTGCCGGCTGCACCGAGCCGAACTTCATCATCAAGCCGAATTACACCGGCACCTACGTGAACTTCCGCGAGGACGGCATCCGGCGGCCGCCGTTCTACCAGTTCGACCTGAACTTCGCGAAGACGACGCAGCTTCGAGGCAACGCCCGGCTGCAGCTCCGGTTCGAGCTGTACAACGTGCTCAACCAGGTCAACTACGACCAGAGCAACTACGAGAACAATCCGAACAACGCGCTGTTCGGCACGATCGACCGTACCGTGGTGCGCCAGTCGAACTTCCCGCGGTACGGACAACTCGGGATCAAGCTCCTGTTTTGATTGCAGATTTCAGATTTCAGATTTCAGATTGCGAATGAGGAACGGCGCGCTGGTCGCGTTGGCGGCCGGCGCGCTGGTGGCCGCCGCCGACGCGGCACTCAGCCGTCGCATCGCGTTTGATGATCTGCCGTCCGCGGTTCAGCGGAGCTTATCCGCGGTGGGCATCGACGCAGCCGCTTTTCCCGCGTTCATCGCGCGCGTCGAGGACGAAACGGCGCGCCGCGTGGCCGAGGGCGAGCGCGAGCACCTGATTTACTACGCGCTTCAGTCGACGCGATTCACGAGCCGGCGGCCGATCGAGCCGGCGCGCAGCGCGCAACGGTTCATCGACGGCTTGCCGCCCGGCGAGCGAGAGCGCATCCTTGCCGATCCGGCATACGTCCCGCCGTCAGGATGGCCGCCGCCGGAACGCGCGCGCGTCGTCGAGCTGCTTGGCGCCGTGCGCGGCTCGCCGAAGGATCCGAGGTTGACGTACTTCGGTGAGCTGCTTCGATCCAGCCGCGTCGACACGACGCCAGACGCGCTCTATCCGGACTACGTCCGCGTCGCGCGGTTCCTGTACCAGAAGGAATTCGGGGCGCCCGGTGCGGCAGCGGCGGGTGTCGCCGATATGGCGCGCCTCTATCAGCTCCGGCCTCACAGCTCCGACACGCAGATCGAAGCCGGCTTCGGGGTCTATCTGGGCCTGGGCACGCTTCACGGGCTCGATCCGGCGTTTCGCGCGACGAACGTGCTCGTCGTCGGGCCGGGTCTCAATCTCGCCCCGCGCACCGATCTGATCGACGCCGTCGAGCCGCAAAGCTACCAGCCGTTCGCCGTCGCCGATGCGATGCTGTCGCTGTCGCTCGCCTCGGAGGCGGGCCTTCACGTTCAATCGATTGACGTCAACCCGCGCGTCGTCGGCTGGCTGCAGGGCGTCGCGCGCGACGGCGTGACGCTGCGATTCTTCACAGGGTTCAACGAGACATCCGATCGTCCGTTTTCGCCGGAGTACCGAACGTACGTCCGGAATCTCGGGCGCGCGATTGGAACGGCTGCGGCGGCGTCGGCGGCGGTGCAATCGGCGCCGCGCTATCAGCACTCGATCTCGGTTCGGCCCGCGATTGCGCGGGCGATCGGCGCCGAGCGTCTGAACGTCGTCATCGAACGGTTCGAGACGGCGTTCGACGTCGTCGTCGCGACGAACGTGTTGACGTACTTCGACGATCGTGAGCTTGCGCTCGCGCTCGCGAACATCGGCGCGATGCTGCGCCCCGGCGGATATCTGCTGCACAATGAAGCGCGCGCCGGGCTCGTCGAGGCCGCCGATTCGGTCGGGCTGCCGACGCTCCACACGCGTACGGCCGTCCTCGCTGGTTCCGCCGAACGCACGATGTACGACGTTGTCTACCTGCACCAGAGGAAAAAATGAAAGGGTTCTCGAGGTTTTCGGGGTTCGCCGCAGTAGTAGTTGCGATCGGCGTCGTCGCCGGCGCGGCTGGCGACCTCACCGGGCGCTGGGTTTCTCGCGTGCCGAATGGCGACGGGACGTTCCGCGAGACGGTGTTCGTCCTGAACCAGCAGGGCACGACCCTGACCGGGAGCGTCATCAGTCCGACGTCGGAGCAGCCGATTGCCGACGGCGCGATCGACGGCGACACCTTTTCGTTCGCGTCGGCGCCGGCGACGAATCCGCGGCGCGTCGTCTACCGCGGCGCGCGCGCAGGCGACGAGCTGCGGATCACGATCGTTCGGCCCGGGCGTCCCGATCAGACGCTGACGGCGTCACGTGGTCCGGACAGCGCGGGGCGCCTGCCCGATCGCATTCCGCCGCCGGAGCTTCATCCCGTCCCCGACAACGGACTCGCGCGCACGCCGCCGATGGGCTGGAACAGCTGGAACAAGTTCAGAGGCGCCGTCGACGATGCGACGGTGCGGGCGATCGCGGACGCGATGGCGGCGAACGGGATGAAGCAGGCGGGCTACATCTACGTCAACATCGACGACACATGGGAGGCGGGCCGCGACTCCTCCGGGCGGATTCTGACGAACCGGAAATTTCCCGACATGAAGGCGCTCGCCGATTACGTGCACGCGAAAGGCCTCAAGCTCGGGATCTACTCGTCGCCCGGACCGTTCACGTGCGCCGGCTACGAGGGCAGCTACGGCCACGAAGTCGACGATGCGCGCACGTACGCCGCGTGGGGCATCGACTATCTGAAGTACGACTGGTGCAGCGCCGCGCGAATCTACCGCGATCACGAGATGCAGGCGGTCTACCAGAAGATGGGCGACGCGCTGCGCGCGACGGGCCGGCCGATCGTCTTCAGCCTCTGCCAGTACGGACGGCAGGACGTCTGGAAATGGGGCGCGGACGTCGGCGGCAACTTGTGGCGCACCACCGGCGACATCTCGGACACGTGGGAATCGATGTCGCGAATCGGATTCAATCAGGACGAGATCGCGCCCTACGCGAAGCCGGGCCACTGGAACGATCCGGATATGCTCGAGATCGGCAACGGCGGGATGACGGAGGCCGAGTACCGCACGCACATGAGCCTGTGGGCGATTCTCGCCGCGCCGCTGCTCGCGGGAAACGATCTGCAAACCGTGTCGCCGGAGATTCTCGCGATCCTCACGAACCGCGACGTCATCGCCATCGATCAGGACGCGCTCGGACAGCAGGGCCGCCGGATGAAGAAGGACGGCGACGTCGAGATCTGGGTGAAGCCGCTGAGCGGCGGCGCGCGCGCGATCGGCGTCTTCAATCGCGGCGGCGCGGCCGCGCCGGTGTCGCTGCGCTGCGACGATCTCCAGCTGTGCGGCGGCTACACGATGCGCGACGTGTGGGCGGCAAAGGATCTGGGTCCGCTCGGTGCGACGTTCTCGACGTCGGTGCCGAGCCATGGTGTGGTGTTGTTAGTCGTACGTAGCGTCCGCGTTTAGGCGGACCGTCAGGACCGCCGCGTCGCGCGAGGGTTCGATCGCGACCCGCGCCAGGAGGCCCCCGAGCTCGAGGACCACTCGGACCGGCTCGCAGACCCCGGTCAGGACGAGCCGACCCCCTGCCCGCGTCGCGCGATCCAGCGCCGCCTCCATGACGCCGAGGGCGGCGCCCGACACGTAGTCGACCAGCTCGAAATCGAGGACGGTCAGCGGTTTAGGGCGAGCCAGCGCGGTATCGAGCGCGGCGGCGAGCTCCAACGCGGAGCTGTGGCCGACCCGTCCGGCCAGCACCAGGACGTGGACGTCGTCGCGCACGTCCACCGTAATTCGTAGTGGCCATTTCAGGTGTCGCGGCGTGGAATCCAGTGGCGGTCCCGGGAACGGGAACTATATCATCCGCTCGAATGTCCCAAATCCGGGATACGGCCGCCAACTTTTCGGGATCTGGTGTGTATGTAGCGCAGGATGCAGACGATCTCGCCGCGGTTCGACGTTGTCTTGACGGCGATTCCGTCGCATTCACGCCCATCGTCGAACGGTACCAGCGGGTTCTCTACACTGTTGCCCTTCGGATGCTCGGGGACGAAGATCGGGCGAACGACGCGGCGCAGAACGCCTTCGTCAAGGCCTACCAGAAACTCGGCACCTTCGATCCTGCGCGGCGATTTTTCAGCTGGATTTACCGGATCCTGGTCAACGAGTGCCTCAATCAGCGGCGCGAGCGCCGCCCGTTCGAGCCGATCTCGCCGGACCTCGCGGCTCACGACCTCAGTCCGGTCGATCAGCTCGAAACCCGCGAGCGCCGTCAGCGCGTGCAGGCCGCGATCGTCGCACTCCCTCCCGAGTATCGCGAGGTCGTCGTCCTGCGGCACTTCGCCGAGCTCTCGTACGAAGAGATTGGCGAGACGCTCGGCATCGCGCCCGCCATCGTCAAATCGCGGCTGCACACCGCGAAGCAGCGGCTGGCCCGCAGCCTCAAACTGGACAAACGAACGTGACTGACGCACACGACCCACTCGACAAACTGATCGACGAGCTCGGACCGGCGGATCCGCCGGCCGGCTTCTCACGACAGGTGATGTCGCGAATTCACGGGACGCGCATCGGCGCAACCGGGCAGATTTTTCGGTTCACGCACGGAGGCTTGGCGATGACCAGAAAAGCGATGTGGGCGCTCGCGGCGGCGGCGGCAGTGGTCCTGGTTGTGTTCGTCGCGCGTGGCTTCCCGCCGGTGGGCCGCGGCACGGAGGGCGCGATCGGCGCCGCGAAGAAGTATCAGGCGCCGCAAATCACGGACAAGGACGTCGTCCTCGCGGATCCCGAGGCGCAGGAGTTCCTGCAGAGCGAGACGTTCGATCGGCTGATCAAGGATCCGCAGGCGCTGTCGCTGCTGTCGGATGCGAACGTCCGCGGCGCGCTCATGGACCGCGAGTTCGTGAAGTCCATCCAGGATGAGAGCATCCGCGCCACGCTCCACAGCGACGCGCTGATGAAGGTCTTCGGCGACGCCGAGGCGCGGACGCAGCTCGAGGATGCCATCCGGATGAACCTGTCGGCCGCGGCGGTCCGTTCGGCGAACGCGGAAGCGGCGGTGCGCGCGGCGAAAGGCGATGCGGCCATCAAGGCCAACGCCGAAGCGGCGATGCGTGCGACGGCCGCGCGGGCGGCGGTTGCGCGAGTCCTCGACGATGCGGCGATGCGGAAGGCGGTCGAGAGCTCGGCGATCCGGTCGCAGATGGCCAAAGCCGAAGTCCGCAATGCGTTTGGCCGCGCCGACGTCGCCGCCGCGCTGAATTCCACGGCGATGGCCGCCGCGCTGAGCAGCCGCGGATTCTCTTCAGCGATTCGTTCGACGCGAGTCGACGCCGCGCTGGCGAACAGGTAGATCGATCATCGCAACGCGAGGCCCAGCGGTTGGGTACAACCGTTGGGCCTCAGTTGTGTACATGCGCTGTCGCCTTCTCCTGGTAGTCCTCGGTCTCGCGTGCGCCTCCACGCGGCTCGATGCGCAACTCCGGGCGGTCGAGACGCCCGAGCTCCGCCTCGTCTACCTGGAGCCCGGCGAATCGTTTCTCGTTCCGCACGCGGTCCGCACGTTCCTGAACTCCTACGCGTTTCAGCGGCGGCTCTTCGGATTCGACAGCGACAAGCCGGTCACGGTCCTGCTGGTCGATTTTCAGGACGCGGGCAACGCCGGCGCGACCGTCGTGCCCTACGACGCGGTCACCGTGCAGATCGCGCCGCTGAGCTTCGCGTTCGAGACGATCGCCGGCAACGACCGCATGAACATCATCATGAACCACGAGCTGGTCCACATCGCGACGATGGACCAGGCGGCGCCGCGCGATCGCACATTCCGCCGCCTGTTCGGCGGCAAGGTGACTCCGGTTGCCGAACAGCCGGAATCGATCCTGTACTTCTTCCTGACGACGCCGCGCGTGGCGGCGCCGCGCTGGTATCACGAAGGGATCGCGGTATTCGTCGACACGTGGATGGCCGGCGGCCTCGGCCGCGCGCAGGGCGGCTACGACGAGATGGTGTTTCGCTCGATGGTCCGCGACGGCACACCGTTCTACGATCCGCTCGGGCTCGTTTCGGAAGGCACGAAGATCGATTTTCAGGTCGAGGTGAATTCGTATCTCTACGGTACGCGCTTCATGACGTGGCTCGCGCGCCGGTACGGGCCGGAGCGTCTCGTCGACTGGGTGACGCGGCGGGAGGGGAGCCGCGGCTATTACTCCGCCGATTTCGCGCGCGCGTTCGGGATGCGGCTCGACGAGGCGTGGAGGTCCTGGGTCAACGATGAGCAGGAGTTCCAGCGCCGCAATCTCGCCGCGATTCGAACGTATCCGGTGACGACGGTCCGCGACCTCACGTCGCGCGCGCTCGGATCGGTCTCGCGCGCCCACTACGACGCCGCCGACGGAAAAATCTACGCCGCCTTCAACTACCCGGGCGTCGTTTCACATGTCGGCGCCATTTCGACGGCATCCGGTGAGGTGGAAAGGATCGTCGACATCAAGGGACCGTCCATCTACACGGTCACGTCGACCGCTTACGATCCCGCGGCGCACACGATCTTCTACACCGCCGACAACGGCGCCTATCGCGATCTGATGAGCGTGGACACCACGACGCGCCGCACGCGCATGCTGCAGCGAGACGCGCGCATCGGCGACCTGGCGTTCAACCGCGCGGACCGATCGATCTGGGGCATTCGCCATTTGAACGGCATCTGCTCGCTGGTTCGCGTGCAGCCGCCGTACACCGAATGGCAGCGCGTCATCTCGTGGCCGTACGGCACCGTCGTGTACGACATCGACGTCTCGCCTGACGGATCGCGTCTGTCGGCGTCGTTCGGCGAGGTGAGCGGAAAGCAGGAAGTGCGCGTGCTGGCGACCGACGCGCTGCTCGCGGGCGACACGACGCCGATCGCGCAGTTCGATTTCGGCAACTCGGTGCCGAACGGCTTCGTGTTCTCGCCGGATGGGCGCTATCTGTACGGCAGCTCGTACTACACGGGCACGTCGAACATTTTTCGCTACGACCTCGACACACGGAAGCTCGACGCGCTGACGAACGCGGAGACCGGCTTCTTCCGGCCGATTCCGATCGGCGGCGATTCGCTGATCGTGTTTCGATACTCGGGTCAGGGCTTCGTGCCCGCCCGCCTCGAGGCGAAGCCGCTCGAGGACGTCAGCCCCATCACGTTTCTCGGCGAGCGGCTCGCGGAGGAGCATCCGGTCGTCAAGAACTGGATCGTCGGCTCGCCGGCCGCCGTGCCGTTCGACGATTCGGCGGCCCGGCGGGTGTATCGGCTCGCCGGCGGACTGATGCGCGAGTCGATGTATCCGGTCGTGCAGGGCTACAAGGACTCGGCGGCCGTCGGTTATCGTCTCAACTTCTCGGACCCGCTCCAGTTGAACCATCTCGCCGTGACGGCGGCCGTCACGCCTGGCGCAGGCGCCGCCGGAGACGAACGTCTTCACGTCGACGCCGAATACCGGCGCTACGACTGGAGAGCGCGGATGCGCTGGAATGGGGCCGACTTCTACGATCTGTTCGGGCCGACGAAGACGGGCCGGAAAGGGTACCGCGCCGACCTCGGCCGCATCAGTACGCTCGTGTTCGACGAGCCGCGCCGGATGGAACTGGACGTCAGCGGCACGGTCGCCGGACGGCTCGATGCGCTGCCCGAGTTTCAGAACGTCGCGGTCACGGTCGGCCGCTTCGCCTCGGCACAGGCGAAGCTGACATACACCGACGTCCGCCGATCGCTCGGCTACGTCGACGACGAGCAGGGGCAGCGGTGGGGCATCGTCGCGCGCACCGAATACGTCGATGGAGCCGTGCTCCCGAAGGTGTTCGGGACGTACGACCGCAGCGCGGCGCTGCCGCTCGGCCACTCGTCGGTCTGGTCTCGCAGCGCCGCCGGCCTGTCGCTGCGGTCGAACGACACGCCGTTCGACAACTTCTACTTCGGCGGCTTCGGCAACAACTGGGTCGATCACCTCGAGGAGAAGCGATACCGGGAGTGGTACAGTTTTCCCGGCGCGCAGCTCAACGAGATCGGCGGCCGCAACTTCCTGAAGTCGGCACTCGAGTGGAACGCGCCGCCGTGGCGGTTTCGCCGTGCCGGGATCCCCGCGTTCTTCGCCTCGTGGGCGAGGCCTGCGGCGTTCGCGTCCGTCCTGACGACGGACGTCGATCGGGCTTCGGTTCGTCGCGTCGTGAGCGACGTCGGCGGCCAGCTTGACGTGAGGTTCGGCGCGCTGTCGGCGCTGGAGCTGACGCTGTCGGTCGGCGGGGCGGTGGCATTCGAGCGCGGCGAGCCCGCGCGGCACGAGGCGATGGTGTCCCTGAAGATCCTGAAGTAGCGTCATGCCGATCACAGTGTTCAACACGCTCGCCGCGCTCGTCCCGGTGCTCCTGTTCCTGGCGGCGCTGACCTTCATGGACACGTTCCGGCTCGTGCGGCCGAACGCGATCGCGCGGGCGCTCGTGTACGGCGCGATTGCCGCGGCCGCGTCGCTGTGGCTCAACGAATGGCTGCAGCACACGGTGCACGTGCCGACCTGGATCGTCCGGCGGTACATCGCGCCCGCGCTGGAGGAAACGGCGAAGGCCGCGTTGATCGCGGCGCTGATCTGGAGCGGACGTGTCGGCTTTCTCGTCGACGGCGCGGTTCAGGCCTTCGCGATCGGCACCGGCTTCGCGGTCGTGGAGAACATCTGGTACCTGCGATCGCTGACCGATACGAGCTTCGCGCTGTGGTTCGTGCGCGGCTTCGGGACGGCGGTGCTCCAGGGCGCGACGACGACGCTGTTCGCGATCCTGTCGAAGTCGCTGGCGGATCGACAGCCCGATCGTCTCGCGTCGGCGTTCCTGCCGGGATGGGCGCTCGCCGTCGCGATCCACTCGGCGTTCAACCACCGGTTCCTGCCACCGGTCGCGGAAACGCTCCTGCTGCTCATCGTGCTGCCGCTGCTCGTCATCGCGGTGTTCGAGCGAAGCGAGCGCGCGACGCGCGAGTGGATTGGCGCGGGCCTGGACCTCGACATCGAGCTGATCGACCTGATGAAGTCGCCCGACTTCGCATTCACGCGATTCGGGCGCTATCTCCAGGAACTGCGCGCGCGCATGCCCGGACCGATCGTCGCCGACATGTTCTGCCTGCTCCGGCTCGAGCTGGAGCTGTCAGTCCAGGCGAAAGCGATGCTGATCGCGAGAGAAGCGGGCCTCGACCTGCCCGTCAGCGCCGACCTCGAAGCGAGCCTGACCGAACGGCGCCACCTGCAGGAATCGATCGGAAAGGTGGGTCTGCTCGCGCTCAAGCCGTTGCAGATCACCAGCCACCGGGACACGTGGCACCGTCACCTGCTCAAACACCGCTAGCGCCGCACGTTCGCAAGTCGATCGGCACGTTCGCAAGCCGATCAGCACGTTCGCAAGCCGATCAGCACGTTCGCAAGGCGATCAGCACATTCGCAAGCCGATCAGCACGTTCGCAAGCCGATCAGCACGTTCGCGAGCCGATCAGCACCTTTAGAGGGGTCGCATGAACCAAATCCCCCATGCGTTGTCGCGGCGGCTGTGAAACGCGACGCGGCGGCCGTCGGGCGACCATGCGAACTCGTCGGCCGTCGGATCGGTCAGTACGCACCGCATGTCGCCGTCGGTCAGGTCAAGCAGCCAGGCGCCGCTGCCGGCGACCTGGAAGATCACATGGCGGCCATCCGGAGAGACGGCGGGCGTCCGCAGCAGGCGGCCGCGGACCGGCGTCGCGAACTCGCGCATCTCGCGTCGATCGAGGTCCTGTACGAACAGTCGATCGTCGTGCGTGTATGAAATGCGACGGCCATCCGGGAACCACGACGCGCTCCACGTCTGGCCGTAGTTGAACGACGTCAAGCGTCGCGTGTCGCCCGTGTCGAGCGTCAGGAGCCACAGGTTCCACACACGCGGCCGGCCGGCTTCGGCGCGGACGAACGCCACACGATCGCCGGCCGGCGACCAGGTGGGGATCGCCGCGTAGCCGGCGCCGCTGATGCGCCGGACGTTCGTGCCGTCGCGGTTGGCAATGTAGACCCCGCGCTCGCCGTCGCGGTCCGAGTCGAACGCGACGCGCGTGCCATCCGGCGACGCTTGCACGTGGTAGTTCCTCGCCCCGTCGTCGGCGATCGTCATCACGTGGAGATCGCCGGTCAGATCGCCCGGTGACGATGTCGCGAGCGGGCTCTGTCCGTCACCGGTTCGTCCCGTCTGGAAGAGAGCAGAGCCGTTCGATGCGAACGCCGGCGAGAACATCGCACCGCCTCGATCGGTCGTCGCACGCACGAGCGTGACCTTCGCCGGCGACGCCGCCGGCGCAGGCGTCCGGTTGCGCCGGGATGGGGTGTCGGCGTTCCGGGTCTGCCGCGCTTCGGTTCGGCCCGGCGTCGCTGAAGCTTCGTCGGGCGCCGACTGAGCGGAGGCGCGCGGGCGGACCGTCTCGGCGTCCGCGTTCACGCCGACCTTCTGCGCCGAACGCGATCGATCGACGACGACGTACCCGGCGATGAACGCGAGAGAGGCTGCGAGGGCACCTGTGGCGATCCAACGGCGCGGCGAAAACCCGGGCGACTGCTCCTCCGGCGGAAGCGCGATCACGCTGCGGATCATCACAATCGGTTCAGCCGCGGGCCGCGATTCAGGTGTGACGGCGGGTTCCGAGACGGAGATGGCCAGGTAGCGCTCTTCGTCCGCCTCGCGCAAACGCCGTCGGAATTCGGCCGCGGACGGTGCGGTCTTGCGCCGGTCCGGAAACGGCAGCGCGGGACGACGTCCGGTGGACGCGAACCGTGCGAACAGGTTGCGAAGCAGAATCGCGCGCGGCCCGCGCTCGTACCGCGCCAGCGTGGCGCAAAACTCGGCGAGCGAATCGAAGGGCGGCGCGTCGACCTCGAGGAACGCGCGCGCGATCGCGTATCGCAGTCCGCCCGGGACTCTGACGGTGCCTGTACGCGGCAGCAGCGCCTCGAGGAGAATAGCGACCTCCGAGACGGCGGGTGTGATCGCGCAGCCGCGGCACACGACGGTACCGTCCGGTCCGAGGAAGACATTGTCGAGCGACGGCGGTCCCAGCGGCGGCGTCACGTCGACCGCCGTGCGGCTGTTCTCGATGAGCTGTTGCGCGAGCGCGACGGCCTCGTGAGCCTCGAATGCGACACCACGCGCGCGCAGTTCCGCCAGCGAAACCAGTGAAGTCATGTGTGTGCGCCACTGCAATGCGAGACCCGCGCCAACGCGTACGGCAGCGTTGGTGCGGGCCGATGCGGTCGAGGTGTGTTATTTGTGCGCGGCCTGAGGTATCTTCAACACCTGCCCCGGCTTGATCTTGTCCGGGTCGCTGAGCTGATCCCGGTTCGCGTTGAAGATGTCGTGATACGCGTTCGCGTCGCCGAGCAGCTCCCGCGCGATCTTGCTGAGCGTATCACCAGGCTTCACCGTGTAAGTAGATTGTGCCTGCCGGGGCGCGGCCTCGGCCGGCGCCGTCGCCTTGATGTCCGCGACGATTTCAGTCCGCCAGTCGGGAATCGTCTTCAGGGCGTCCCAGATCCTGTTGGCCTGCTCCTGCGTCGCGACGGTCCCCTTGATGTACAGCTTGCCGTCGCGCTCCTCGATCGTGCCCTGGAAGTCGAAGCTCTTCGCCGTCTCCATCGCGTAGCGATACTTGCCCGTCAATAAGCCCATGTGGTTCCTCCGGTTAGGGTGCGTTCGGCCATTTGTCTGCAATCTGTGCACCCGCGACGGCGGATAGGGAGTCAACCGGGAACCGATTGGCACCGTCTAACGTCTCAGCAATCACGAGCTTGGAGGTCGGATGTCCCTGTTGAAGCGTCTGCTGGGCAAGAACGAGCCGCCGAAGCCGCGGGTGCGCGTCTGCGTCGAGTGCGGCATGCCAATCGCCGAGCACAAAGAATGGTGCTCCATCCTTCGCGGCCAGAACGAAATGAAGCTCGCCGCCGCCAAGGCCACGCAACAGACTTCCTGAAGCAGAACTGCGCACGTCCGCGCAATTCTCTCTAGAATAGACACGCCGGCGCCTGTCGCGCACCGGGCGCGACGCCGATACTGCCAGCGATGGTTGTCGACGCCGTCTGGACCTTCGGCCGCCGCGACGATCGCGTCCGCCTCCGCCGCGAGCCGGCCGACGGCGGTCTGCGGCTGGTTGTCGAGGAGAGCGGCGTCCCGCGGTCGTATTTTTTCACCGACGCGGAGCGCCTCGTGGCCTTCCAGAGCGACATGGAAGCGTTCCTCGTCCGCACCGGCTGGTCGCTGATCGAATTCAGTCCCGACCGTCGGAACGGCGGCGATCGCCGCGGCTTCCCGCGCATCGACGAGCGGCGCCGCTGGTGGACCGACGGCACCACGAAGACCGACCTGATCCTCGCCGCGAAAAACCGGAAGCGCCGTTCGTAGCGCTACTCACACCGCAGGGCGACCAGCGGATCCACTTTCGTCGCGCGGCGCGCGGGCACGTATGACGCGAGCGTCGCGACCGCCGTGAACAGCAGGGTCACCGTCAGGAACGTCCGCGGATCGAGCGGCGTCAGGCCGAACAGCATTCCTTCCAGATACCGCGTCGTCGCCGCGGCGCCGGCCAGGCCGGCGGCGAGGCCGGCGGCAATCAACGTGAGACTCTGACGCAGCACGAGTCCCATGACCTCGCGGCGCTGCGCGCCGAGCGCCATGCGAATGCCGATCTCGCGAGTCCGCTGTGCGACGGAGTACGCAAGCATGCCGTAAATCCCGATCGCGGCGAGGCCGACGGCGACGGCGGCAAAGATCCCGAGCAGCACGGCATACATTCGCGGGCGCGAGATCGTGGCCGCGACCAGCTCGTTCATGGTGGCCACGTTGTTGATCGCCGCCTGCGGCTCGAGCTGGCGAACGATGGCGCGAACGTCCGAGACTATGGCAGCCGGATCCCCGCTGGTGCGAACGGCGAAGTACTGCGGGACGTCGAACACCGGGCTTGTTCCCGGCCACTGCCGGAAGTCGACGAAGAACTGCGGCGATGGTTCCTGATCCAGATCGAACTGCCGCACATCATCGACCACGCCGATCACCTGCCATGTGGACAGCGGGCGGCCGAGGCCGGGCCCGACGCCGGGGCCGTTCGTGTTGCTTCCGAGGTAAACGGTCTGGCCGACGGGATTCTCCCCGGCGAATTCACGCCGCGCCAGCGACTGATTGATCACGATCGCGCCGGGCCGGCCGGGCCGATCGTCGTCGCCAAACCCGCGGCCCGCGACGATGCGGATGCCCATCGTCCTGAAGTAGTCGCGGCTGACGAACCGCGCGTCGGGCGTCTGAGGGTTCGGCGGCCCCGGCGGCAGGTCAATCGTGCGTCTGAAGCCCGCAATCTGGCGCAGCTTGACCATTGGCAACTGATGCGCGTACGCGGCAGCCTGCACGTTGGGTAGCGCCTGCAGTCGCACGACGAGATCTTCGGAGAACGCCTTCAGGCCGACGACCGGATATCGCCGCGCCGGAAGCGGTACCTGAAACGTCAGCACGTGTTCCGTGTTGAATCCGGGATCGACCGTCGACAGCTTCACAAAGCTGCGAATCAACAGACCGCCGCCGCCGAGGAGGATCATCGCGAGCGCGATCTCTGCGACCACGAGCGCGCCGCGTGAGCCGTGCCGCCACATGCTCGAACCTGAGGACGCGGCGCCGGTGCCTTCCCTCAGCACGTCCATCTGATTGGGATTCGAATGGCGGATAGCCGGCACCAAACCGAACACGACGCCCGTGACGAGCGACACCGCGACTGTAAACGCAAGAACCGTTGGGTCGAATCCAATTTCACCGAACCGCGGGAACGAGGCGCCGCCAGGCCCGATGTCGACGCGCGACAGCGTCGCGGCGAGAGTCCGCAGCAGCTGAACGCCGGCGAATGCCAGCGCCGCTCCGGACGCGCCTCCGATCAGCGCGAGCATGAGGCTTTCGGTGAGGAGCTGCCGCAGCATGCGCGCACGTCCGGCCCCGAGCGACGCGCGGATGGCGATCTCGCGGCGGCGAACGGCGGTGCGCGCCAGCAGCAGATTCGCGACGTTCGCGCACGCGATGAGCAGGACGAATCCCACGGCGACTGTCAACACGACGAGTGCCGGCTTCACCGGCGCCACCAGGAGATCCTGCGCCCGCACCAGCTCGAATCGCGGCGGCGCGGCGGGATTGTCGGGTTGGGGGAGCCCGCGCGCGTCGCGCAGCACGGCATTCACGTCGACGGTTGCGGCCGCCATCGAGACGCCGTCCGCGAGCCGCGCCAGCGCCGGCATCCTGAAGCGCGGCGGAAACACGGCCGGCATCCACACTTGTGTTTCAGGCGTGGGGAACTGAAACGCCAGAGGCATCACGCCCACAATCGCGTACGCCTTGCCATCCGGCGCGAACCCGGGACCCACCAGCGCGTCGAGCGTGAGCAGCTCGCCGAGGACGTGCGGGTCGCCGCCGAATTGCCGCTGCCAGCCGGCGTAGCTCAGCACGACGACCTGTTCGACCGGCGTGCCCTCGGGCGCCGGTTCGATCGTTCGTCCGAGCAGCGGCTGCACGCCGAGCACGCGGAAGATCGACGGCGAGATCATTGCGCCGTTGAAGTTCACTGCGCCGTTTCGGCCGGTCAGCGTCATGCCGGCCGACAGGTACGAGGCGAAGCCCGAAAACGCCTTCGCGCGGCGCTGCAGCTCGCCGACGTCGACCGTGCTGAACCCGCCGATTCGCCTGGCCCGTCCGTCCGGCGTTTCCGCCGCCGGCACGTTTTCCATGATGCGGACCAGATGGTCGGAGTCCGCATATGGCAGCGACTTGAGCAGGACCGCGTGAACCACGGTGAAGATGGCCGTGTTCGCGCCGATGCCGAGGGCGAGGGTAACGACCGCGACCGCCGTGAAGCCGCGATTGCGGCCGAACGTTCGGAACGCGTACCGGATGTCGTTGACGAGGTCGTCGAGCAGTCTCGACGCGATTGGTGCGGGCATGCGCGCTTAGACACCGAAACTCGCCGCATGTTCGAATCCCTGTGTCGACTGGCCGCTCGAGCCGAAACATGGATAAAGAGTCGAGAGGAGAAAGGGATGGCGAAGCTTCTCGCGGCGGCAGTCATCGCGATCATCGTGACGCCAACAGTCGTTCACGGAGAGGAGCGTCCGAATGGAACGCCTCTGCGGCTCGCGGCGGCGCGTGAGGTCAGTCGAATCGCGGCGATCAGGCAGGCACCGGCGACGGCTCCTGCCGGCGCAGAACGGACGCGCAGCTGGGCCGGTCGTCATCCGGTACTTCTGGGCGCGCTGGTTGGATTCGGCGGCGGCGCCGCGCTCGCGTATCCAATGGGCTGCCGCGCCAGCAGCGACTACACGTGCACCGGGATCGCGATGTTCACGGGTGGGCTCGGCGCTGGATTCGGCGCCGCGGCCGGCGGCGTCGTTTCGATCTTTCAATCGAAATAGCACCCGCCAGCGCTTCTCGCGCGACGGGTCTCGCCGACGGCCGGGCGCGTCTTCGTCGATCTAGAAGTTGGTGAGCTCGGCGGGAACGATGGCCAGGCAGTACGGACAGGCAACCACGCGGCCCCGGCGGGGCAACGTGGACGTGAAGTTCACCTGCGCGCGAACCAGTCGAACGGCCTTGAGACTGACGACCCGCTCGCCGCATGCCGGGCATCTGACCGGAGTCTCGAGGGTGTACTCGGCTTCGATTTTTTCCTGCGCTGGCCGCATGACGGCCGGTGCCGCACGCTCGTCGGGGGATTCGTCCGTCTGAGGCGATCCGATGGCTCGATTGACCACGTAGCGCAGCCGATCGACGGAAATCGGCTTGTTCAGGAAGTCAACAGCCCCCAGGTTTCGACTCTGACGCACGGTTTCGGCGTCATCCAGACCTGTCGCCATGATGACGGCCGTTTGCGGCCATAGCTCTCGCAGGCGCTGCGTGAGCCAGAGCCCGTCATGACCCGGCAATCTGATGTCGCACAAGACCAGCGACGCCGGGTCGGCCACCATCATCTCGAGCGCCTCGGCGGCCGTGCCGGCCTGCTTCACGGCATACCCCCACTCGTCGAGGCATCGTGTCAGGAAGTCTCTCACCACCGACTCGTCGTCGACGACGAGGACGTACGACGAGCGTGACTCGGACGAGTCCGGAGCGCTGACCGCGGAAACCTGGTTGGGAAATTGTGTCATCGGCGGCCCCAATGGTGGCCTCTCAGAGGTATCGGCTGATTGGTGATGACAATGCAGGCCGCAGACGTTGCACTGATTTCCTGCTATTTCGGGGCGTCCGGAGCGCTTGGCGCTATTTCATGCAGCGGCGAAACGTCCACGAGTGCAGGGGCATGTTCGCGAACCCCGAACTGCATCCGTCTCACAGCATCCGGACCGACGACTGCGAAGGTGCAAACGTAGTCCCAGGGCGGCGTGCCGACTTCGCACCGCAGGTCTCGTCGGCTGCGCTCCCCGACGGCGTACACGTTCCTGTTGCGCCGAGGGAGATGACCGCTGCCACGCGAGCGAATCGAGCGATGCCGGTACCGCGGCGGATCGCCGCGAGTACCGGGACCGCTCCGCGACGACGTCGAAGCAGTTATGTAAGCGTGGTGGCGAGAATGTCGCCCGACGGCTCTTCACCGACTTTCTCCCAGCGGCCGCAGAAAGCGGTGAAACGTCCAGTGCCCGACCTGCCGGCCGAGATTGGCGCCGTGGCGGACGGCGGTCCGAACATGGAACCCGATGAAAATGCGGGAGTCGCCGATCTCCGCGCCCGGCTCATTGAGGTAACACTTCGCGATGTACGCCGCGTCGAAGTAGATCACCGATCTTCGCGCAGCTCGGACTGGTACACAGCGGAATCGACCGGGACCTTCGACCGTTTGCGTATCGCTGCCTCCCGATTGGGGAGAGG